>ODAI013128048.1_pt1 | contig 15471 bp, 13 predicted proteins | sample 1539321 | NCBI WGS metagenome assembly ODAI01 (sample SAMN02144231, study PRJEB22623) | gut metagenome | biome: sheep rumen | host: Ovis aries | place: New Zealand
CTACATGCTCCGGCATGACGGATGACGGTGTGATCGGGAAGATGGTCGCTACTTCTGTGAAGGCATATGAAGCATGAGCTGCAGCTTCATTGCCGTCCATGGTCAGCCATTTTCTGTTATCCATTCTGTTATTCCTCCTTAAAAGAATGTATATTAGTAGTTACATAAATAGCCATCTGTTAAAACATAACAAATACAGGCTGGAAAATATACAACCTGTACAAATTATAACACTGTAATTGTTTTCTGTCTATCAAAGTTCTGTTAACTGTGCATAAAGTATTGTACAAATTTAAGTACCAAAGTGAGTTTGTTCAACAAAACTTATTAAAAAAGGTAATAAATTAAGAGGGGCATAAGCCCCTCATTAAGTTCAATGTATGTATCAGTCATCTGCCTCTTCGTCTTCGCTGGCAACATAAATCTGACGTTTCTTAGCCATGACGTCGGACGCAAGATACTCATCGTAAGTTCCGACCTTGTCGACCAGTGTACCGTCGGGCAGGAATTCCATAATACGGTTGGCTGTCGTCTCCACAATCTGATGGTCATGTGATGTGAACAGAATAACACCCGGATACTTGATCATGCCGTTATTGAGAGCCGTTATGGATTCCATATCGAGATGATTGGTCGGCTCATCGAATACCAGCACGTTGGCGCCGGAAATCATCATTTTTGAGAGCAGACAGCGCACTTTCTCGCCACCGGAGAGAATACGCACGCGCTTAATACCGTCCTCACCCGCAAAAAGCATGCGGCCGAGGAAGCCGCGGACATAGGTCGTATCCTTGTTCTCTGAATACTGGGTCAGCCAGTCTGCGATTGTGAGATCGTTGTCGAACTCGTCGTTATAGTCATGCGGGAAATATGCCTGACTGGTCGTGATGCCCCACTTATAATAACCCTCATCCGGCTCCATGTTGCCCATGATAATCTCAAAGAGCGTCGTCTTGGCCCTCTCATTGCCGCCGACAAAGGCCACCTTGTCTGTGCGGTTGATGATGAAATTAAGGTCTTTAAAGATTACTTCGCCGTCAATCGTCTTTGAGAGATGCTCAACATAGAGTACGTCGTTGCCGATCTCACGGTTGGGACGGAAATCGATGTAAGGATATTTTCTTGATGTCGGGACCATCGTCTCGAGCTGGATCTTCTCAAGGGCTCTCTTGCGGGATGTAGCCTGCTTAGACTTCGACGCATTTGCGGAGAATCGTGAAATAAACTCCTGCAGTTCCTTGATTTTCTCCTCTTTCTTCCTGTTCTCTTCTCTCATCTGCTTCTGCAGGAGCTGTGATGACTCGAACCAGAAATCATAGTTGCCGGCAAAGAGTCGGATTTTTCCATAATCTATGTCGGCTGTCTGCGTGCAGACTTTATTGAGGAAGTAGCGATCGTGGGAGACGACTATGACGGTGTTTTCAAACCCGATGAGGAACTCTTCAAGCCACTCGATCGCGCCGAGATCAAGGTGGTTCGTCGGCTCGTCGAGGAGGAGAATGTCTGGGTTGCCAAATAAAGCCTGAGCGAGCAGGACCTTGACCTTGATCGGACCCTCGAGCGTTCCCATGATCTCATGGTGAAGCTCCGTCTCTATACCAAGGCCGTTGAGAAGAGCTTCCGCGTCCGACTCGGCTTCCCAGCCATTCATCTCCGCGAACTCGCCCTCGAGCTCGGCTGCCTTTATGCCGTCCTCATCAGTGAAGTCTTCTTTCATGTAGAGGGCTTCCTTTTCTTTCATGATGTCATAGAGCCTTCTGTTGCCCATGATGACTGTGTCCAGGACGTCGTACTCATCATATTTGAAATGGTCCTGTTCCAGGAAAGATATACGGTCACCCGGAGTCACAGTGATGGTGCCGCTCGTGGTCTCGAGCTGGCCGTCTAATATTTTCAGGAATGTGGACTTGCCGGCGCCGTTCGCACCGATAAGGCCGTAGCAGTTGCCTTCAGTGAATTTGATGTTGACATCCTCAAAGAGGGCTTTTTTTCCGACGCGGTAGGTTACGTTGTTAGCAGCAATCATCTCTACTCCTTTAGTATTTTGAATTGTGTTCTTGCATCACCGATGCACCTTCAGATAATGATAAACCATTCCTATAAAAAACAAAAGATAAATCGGTACGAATTCATGCGGTCCTCCGGCGGCGGTTCCTGATTTCCTCCGCCTTCCGCCTCTCTTTCTCGAGCTTCTTTTCGTGGTGTATCTGCCATCCCGAATATACAATGAGCAGAACCGTTACCATTGCCAGAACTCCGGTCATATCTACGCACACATCCGTGAACTGACCCGCTCTGCTGTCGACAAAAGTCTGATGAAATTCATCCGCGCACGCATATATGAATGAGATTATGATTGATATTGCCATACTGCGGGTCGCCAGCGTAGTAGCAAGAAACGACAGGAACAGCAGCAGGAACAGGATCGCATACTCTGCCATATGCGCGCCTTTCCTGACAAGCGGATGCAGGACCTCGATCATATAGTAATAGTCGTTCGGTCCGATATGCAGCTTCATGAGAATCTCCACGACTTTCTCCGTCACTTTGAGCGAAAGTCCCGCGGAGGCTTCTCCGACCTGATCCGAGAAAGAAAAAATAACATACATCCAGACAGCTGACGGCATGAACCAGAAATACTTTCGGATTATCTTCAACTTATCACCCCCTAAAAGATACCGGTTCCGTGTGAGCCCTTATAGCAGCCTTAAGACACATTTCTTTCTGCGCTGATTTTCTGTGCAAATGAAGCCGCCTCGCAAAGGGCCTTATATACTACATAAAACATCGGCACCATGAGGATCTCGCGGCAGAAAAATACGCAGCGGCTCATGGAGACGATGATTGTCGGAGTATATCCCATTATGACGGATTCCGCAAGCCCGCCGGCGTAAAAAGCTGAAGTGACAGGATCAAGTCTGTCATCTATGTACATAAACAGAAGGACAGTCAGCAGGAAGACATGAAAAATGCCGAAAAATACCGCCGCCCAGTTAGAAGCCGTAAAGCCCTGCACACTGTCGGGAAATGCGTAGTCATATAAAAATGGCACTTTTTTTATATGGTATAGACCGTAGTAGGCAACCGGCAGGAAAGAGGATGCCTTAATAAAAAGACTTCTGTTTTTCAGACAGACGATGACAAAGGTCCCGACCGCTGTCACAAAGACAGGAACAAAAAGATCCGTAAGACAATACCTCAGTGTATAGCTGATACCGAGGAACAGCTTATCGGTGCCGGACAGCAGACCGAAATTCGGGAACCAGAACAGGATCTCCTCAGAATAACGTATAAAATTACCGGGTGACAGGATAAAATAGAACGTAAAGAACGTACCGACAGCCCAAACGGCGATAGCTGCTTTAGAAATCGTCTTAGTTCTTATCACGGCAGCCAGCAAAAAAATGAGGCCCATAGCCGCAAAAAAACCTCCGCTCTGTTCAAATCCCGCGGCATAGACTGCTGCACCTCCCGAAAGGATCCACATTGGCAGCGGACTGTCTTCCCCTGTCAGATAAAGCTTCAACATGGGATAAAGCGCGAAAAGCATGGCAGCATACCCCCACACATAGAGAACTGCCGCCGTCTTCCAGAAGGCACTGACCTCCAACACGGCCTGCTCTGTGCCCAGATAGAAAAAGCCCATGAGCAGCATAAGAATGACAGACCAGGAAAGTCCTCGTCTCTTATCAGAATTTCGTATGACGAACATCCCGGCAAGGTAAATGCAGGCCGTCTGCATGATTGCATTAAGCAGGTTGACCAGTCCCGGACCTATATTCATCAGGACGACGAAAACTGCATGGGGCAGCACTCTCCCGCTCCATGTCGTCCAGTATTCCTGAGCCCATATCCACAGATCCGGACCGTCCTTGGCATACATTCGCATAAATGCGGCATCATCGAGGCGCAGCGGCTGTCCGATATTCAGGGCAAGAGCTGCAGCGAGCAGTATAAATACCGAAAGCCACTGTTCTTCCAGCGCGCAGGCGATGCCGTATGGCTCCAATGCCTTTTTTAAACTGTATCGTCTCATTTACGGCACCATAATCCCGGTCCTTTTTATGACCGGTCCCTCATCTTTTCTCACTGAGATCACACAGACTTCCATGCCGTAGGGATTGAAAAGATCACTCTTCGTCTTAGCAGCGCTTTTTATTCCGAACCGTCTCTCCACGCCCTGAGGCAGAACTGTTTCCGGAAACATCGCGTTTACGTCGGCCCGGACTGATGCTATGGTCTTCAGCCTGTAAACATAAGTCCCGTCAGTCACCGCAAAACAGGTATCATTATAAGCGCTTGTGACTGTCATCTCTGCTCCGTAATTGTAGCCGGAGTAAAGTTTTGTGTCAGCAGCCCAGCCGCGAATGACGAGCACATCTTTTTGGTCTCCCTCATAGACCACGGACTCGACACTGCATACGAGCCTGTCGTCCGCAGGTCTGTACTCAGCCATTTCTGAGACTGACACGCTGTAATGCTCGGTGTAGAAAGTACTGACAAGCAGGAGCGCAATGGCAGCGCTCACGGCGATCGGTATCAAGTTCATGAAAACTGTTCTTAATGCTCCGCGCATCTTCTTGTCTCCGATACGTTTAGAAGGTATACTGATATTGTATTTAATCGCAGCCACGCAGGGTACTCAGCACCGTGCGCGGCGCGGCAAGAACACTGAGGCGTTCTTAATCGACCGAAAGGAGTATTGACATGTTCAAAAAACAGCAAAGACAACTCGACATAATTCTCTCAATCGCGTGTCTTATATTTATTGCGATTCTCTCAGTTCTCACTTACCTGCAGGACAATAAAGCCTGATTCAGTTTTATCTGATGCCCGGAGTTCCTTAATGGTCCTCCGGGTTATTCTTATTCGCAGGCGGAAGTCGAATCGTAGAAGCAGTTCGTCTGAACCGTTACATAAATTTCTCTTCTTCCACAGAAATGGGCTTCGTATTCGGCAATCAGTCCATCTCGAACATGATCTTTGTGTAGAGCTCATCGCCCATAAGTGTTGCAAATGCCTCCGGTCCTTCTTCCAGTTTATAAACGTGCGTGATAAGGTCCGTGGGGTCAAGGCTCCCGTCAGACATCATATTGATTACACTCTTCCAGTCATTCACCGTTGAAGAGTAAGAAGAATTCCACGTTCCCCTGATATTGAGCTCACCTCGAAGGATGCGCCAGAACACGTCCTTCCTGATATTGACATCCTCTACAGGGTTGCCGACGATAACGACGTTGCCGCCTCGGGAGACGACCCGCATTGCTGTCAGCACCGCATCCGAGTTTCCGGCACACTCAAGTACCACGTCCGCCATTCCGCCTTCCGTGAACTCACGTATGGCCTCCTCGGGGTCCCATATGGATGAGTTGACTACATGGTCAGAATATCGGGAAGCGTTCTTGATCTTATCTCTGGTGCGGCCGATGAGGATGACCTTGTACGCTCCGAGGATGTGAGCGATCTTGGCTGCAAGTATTGCTATTGTACCGGTTCCGACAATGGCTACGACATCGCCCTTTTTCATCATGCCGCGCCGGAGCGCGTGCAGGGCTACCGCTGCCGGCTCGCACATTGCTGCCGCGCGGAAATCAAGTTCATCCGGAACAAGGTTGATGTTGAAGACCGGGACACAGATATACTCGGCAAAAGCTCCGTCACACCTCGATCCGAAATAGCTGTAATGCTCACACTGGGCATAGCGCTCTGACCGGCAGGGTCCGCACTGTCGGCACGGAAGGAGCGGGTATACGCCGGCTCTCTTCCCGAGAAGCTCCGGGTTTACTCCCTGCCCCAGCTCCACGATCTCACCCGAGAATTCATGGCCGGGTACCGTCGGAAAATGGTATGTCCCATTCTTGAATATCCTGTCCTTATCGCTGCTGCAGATGCCGCAGTTCCTGATTTTCAACAGGACTTCTCCCTTCCCCGGCTTCGGTGTCGGTATCTCCTTATACTCTATTTTTCCTATATCCTCCAGCACAAGTGCCTTCATATACACCTCCGTCAATCAAATTTTACTGTTTCCTCGATTCCGCCGCAGACCTTCGCAAAGCGCACCAAGTCCTCTTTTGTCGTTATCTTAAAATTGTCACGGCTGCCGGGAGCGATCCGTATCTTCATGCCGTTTTCAAACGCGATCTGGGAACTTCCCCTGCACCCGGTCAGGTACTCGGGAGTTGCCTTCATGTGTGCCTCGTAATATTTGCCGAACAGATATGATTCCGGGGTCTGACCGGCAACGATCTGATCCCGGGGCAGCTGCCGGCTAATTGTTTTTCCGTCGAACGAGAGATAGCAGGTGTCCGTGACCGGCAGTGACGGCATCACGCCTTCAAAAGTGTCAAACCCCGTAACACATTCTGTGATAATATCCTCGGAAGTACACGGTCTCACAGCGTCATGTACAAGCACGATGTCACTGTCCGCGGCATATTCTCTCATCGCGAGCAGTCCGTTCTTCACCGATTCCTGGCGCGAATCACCCGGCTCGGCAAATCCCTGAAACTTCCTGATCCCGCACTTCTTCATCCACTCCTCTATGAAGTCATGCCACTTTTCGTCTGCCACGATCCATATCGCGTCGATATCTCTGTGAGAATCGAACCGCTCCAAAGTGTAAGCTATGACAGGCTTCCCTTTCACACTCAGATACTGCTTAGGTACATTTCCAATTGTCATCCGGCTGCCTACGCCGCCGGAAACACACAGAAGATGATTCATATTTTACCTTTCCGCCCTGCGCATTCTTCGCGTAAAGAAAAGATAGGCGACAGTAAGAGCCACCCCCGCAGCGCTTATGATCCCGCCGGACATAAGTCCCGGCACAGTGTATTCAAAGCGGATCCTGTTCGTACCCTGATGGATCTTCACCGCCATAAATCCGTTTACGTCAACAACAGTTGTCTTCTGACCATCCACATAAGCCTCCCAGCCTGAATCGTTCGGTATGGAGAAAAATGCGTATTTATCCGAATCCGCATCAATCGATACCTCATAGCTGTCCGTTGTCTGCGATACGTCATACGCACACTCATCAAGGTGGTCTCTGCTGATATCCGAAATATATTCCTTAAGCGCGGGCCCGTCGGTAAACTCATCATATGGTCTCAGGCACAGCGAGACCTCATCTTCCATATCATCCGGCACGATCAGAGTCTTGAGCATAAGTATCGCCCGATCATCCTCAAAGGTCGACGCAAAATCCGATGCTGTCATGTACGTGTTGTAAGTAAAACCCATCGGCGGCACCGTGCGGTCCTCATACACATAGTAGGTCGTATACGTGCCAGACCGGACCTGCACCGGCTCCTCGTCTTCTCTTGGCTTTGTCTCAATGGAAAAGCGGGCGGATATCAGATTCATCATACCCTCCGGCGCTTCCGGGCTCTTGACATCCCGCTTTAGTCCGAGAGATTCGTAGAATCGGAAGATAGAACCGGATACAGTGCTGCAGAAATTGGCACTTGCCGGGTAACCGTGGGACAAAGTTTCGATATTGTCCCGGCTTGTGAAGCGGTATTCCGGCGTTCGGTATTCGATATCCGCAGATGTCATGAGACGGTCATATATATGCCGCGCGTCTTCCCTATGAGCCAGCTGCAGGAGATATATGTCCGATATTGTGACCGTTACCGAGACGACAAAGACTGCCGCGGCAAGCACGAGTTTCTGTTCCTTTTTTAGTACCGTAAGAATGAGCGATGTCAATAATGTCCCGATCAGCGCAATTGCACTCCAATAGGCAAAAAGGCCAGGACGATAAATTTTGCTCGGCTCCGAATCATTCCATTTCACCAGAGTCAGGAACAGAATAAACGCGATCTGAACGGCACCCCAGATGACAGCGCCTTTTATGATTGCCCTGTCAGAAGGCGTCCTGCCGGCCCATCTCATTTTGTCAGATTCCCATCGGTCGAGGGCCATGACTGATGCCAGCACCATGATGTAGTCCGCCATATAGTACCAACGGCAGTAAAGACCCGCAAAGAGCGAGAACGACGCGTTGAAAATGGGGACCACAGCCATGATAAGGCAGAATATCAGCATTCTCGTGATCCAGTGCCTTCTGTTCTCAATGATGAACGCGATCACCAGGACAAGTCCGGTGACAGGTATCCACGCGTTGCAGGACGAAAAATTATTCTTGATCACCGCGCTCTGGTGGGACATGACCTCACCGGGAAATACCAGTCCCTTCAGTATATAGAGATATCTCTCAGCTCCGAAGACCAGGGACGTCGATCCGGTATAGTCCACATCGACGCGCGGATTCTGTATGACAAAGTAGAAAGCCGGCAGCAGAAGGACTGCTCCGAGCATACAGCCAAGGGCCCCCTCCAGTACGATCTGCGGAAGTCGCCTGATGTACTCGCGGAATTTCGGAATGAGATAGCGAATCACATAGTAGGCGGCCATAAAGATGACCTCGCCGATAAAGAAAAAGTAGTTGACCAGCGCGTTTATGCACACAGCCAATATAAACGGGCCCCTTTTCTTATCGAGCATCATCCCGTCAAAGGTCAGAATGAGCAGCGGGAACAGTGCGACCACATCGTGAAAATGGTAGAACAGCAGATCCTCGCCCATGAACCCGCAGAAGGCGTACAGCATGGAACCGATGACCGCCATCTCCTGGTCCCTGACATATCTCCTCATACAGGCATAAGATGTCAGACCGGCGACGGCATACTTAAGAATATAGATCCAGCCGACCACATACATGAAATATCTGGACGGAAAGAGCAGCGATAGCCAGAAAGACGGATTTCCGACAACATAGAACATCTGCCCGCCGATAAAGTTGGATCCCAGATCCAGAGACCAGTCCCAGATAATATTTCCGGCTTTGATGGCGTCATTTGCTGCCATTGCAAATGTGATCTGCTGGGAATTAAAGTCTCCGGCGAGAGAAAAAAGCCCGCCCTGCGCTATGATCGTCCAGGCAAATGAAAGGACCGCAGCCGCAAGATTGAACAGGAAAGCCTGCAGGTAATAATTTCTGAAAAGGTTTTTAGCTTTCATCATCTCATAAGCAGCTGCATTTTGTAGAGCAGCCGCAGCATGTTCCGGAGTACAGTCCTTATAACGGGATCTTTCTCCTCCGAAATCGTCTTTTTCATCTCATCGAAATCGAGATAATCCTCAAATCTGAGTCTGTCTATATGTTCAAAATAAAAATCCGTGAGGACACCGTAGGCCTTCTCCTCTATCTCAGTGTAGAAATCCATGCGGCCGGTGTCCTCTTTTTCCACATTGGAAGTTCCCGCGAAGGTCGTCAGGTAATCCGGCAATATATCGGAAAGGGCTCTCTGAGGCAGCACCCGCTTTGTATCCCCGTCGATATAAAGCCTTCTCGGGACAGTCAGTGCAAAATCAAGCACTCTCGCGTCGAGAAGCGGGAATAGGTACATGACGCCCGCATCCGCGCCTGCGGAAGCTGCAAGAAGCGTTCTTGACTCCAGCGTTCCCGACAAAAGATTCTTCTCCGGGGAGACGCCGAAATATTTCTTCTTTTTCGCATGGCCGCGCCGCATCTCTTCAGCAAAAGCAGGCTGGACCACACTGAAATTCAGACCGTTGGCCCGGATCCCGTTCCACGGCTTCTGAGATTCATGAAGATATCTGACTGTCCTTCTCAAAAAGCCCAGGTATTTTTTCGGAGATCCGCCGGAAGCGTGGCCGGCCGCCTTAAAATAGGCTCTGTACTCACCTGCCTGGGCGAGATGGAACGGTCCGAACCGCATCGAGATGCCCTCATCTCCACCCCATCCGGAGAAAACCGCCCGGACTTTGGCATCAGCAAGAGCTTCCATCGAATCCGCAATAATGCCGGTCTCATATTCACAGATCTCCTCCCGTGTGCCCCGGGACAAGATTTTTTCCTGATTTGTAGCTTCCTGTGCGTTCCTGAAGATACACGTGTTTCCCTTCTCTGCGCAGAACCGGGTGATAACTTCCCTCTCATCGCGCAGCTTCCCGCTGTCCGTCTCCCTGATTTGATAGTCCCGGGGTGAAGGTGACCAGGTGAAAACAACAGGCTTTTCCGTGTTCTGCTGATCCGCCAGCTCATCTATGAGTGCGGTTACCATACCGGAGTCAAGTCCGCCGGAAAACTCACAGCCGATCTTTGCGCCGGACACAGCCTCGCAGCGGATCCTCACCGCATCCCGAAGAAGCTTTGCAGCCTCATCGTAGTATTCCTCATCATAGTCCCGCTTTTTTGCCTTTCGCTCTCCGGGGATATAGAATCGTTCAGTCTTTACCGCCTGATCACCGGAAAAGCGGGTGATGCTTCCGTGGACGGCCTTTTTGACATTTGCAAATGCCGTATCCGTCTCCGATGCCAGAGATCCCAGAGTCAGGGCATCATATACCATGTCCTCATTGATCCTTGCATTTATGAAGCCGAGGTGCAGCATCGGGCGGTAATCAGTAGAGACAGTGATCCGCCCATCCGTCCGGACATAGTAGAGCGGCCTGACCCCGATGTGATCGCGCAGAAGGCGTACAGAACCATCGCTGCGACTCACGAGGACAGCGGCGAAATCACCGTTCACGCGGAAAAGCCCTCTTGCGCCCAGCGTTTCATAAATAATGACAAGCAGCTCCTCATCGCTGACGTCTTTGCCGGCTAAGTCAGCCTTCCTCATTTCGTTACTGACGTCTCCTCCGGCTAGGAGTGCTCTCAGCATTTCGTTCCTGTTGTAAATGATAGCATCGCATACTGCAATAAAGCGCCTGGTCATGATGACCGGCTTTCCCGCAGGGACTTCCGCATGCATGCCGGAAATACAGCCTCCGAGGATAACCTGCTTACCTGCCGCGCCGAGAATCTCATATCCGCTATCCGCCCTGCCGTAAGCAGCTAGGCCTCCTGTCATGTATTCCGCTGCTTGGACCGCATCCTCTATTCTGTTTTCTTTTTCACTGATGATTGCAAATATTCCGCTCATTCTTATGCCTCCTGCAGGCGTCCAGTCGTCACTCTTAGAGTTCTGTTGCTTTCCGTCCTGCCAGGAATCCCGACGTTTCCCTCGCAAAATACGTGAGCGCCGTCTGTACGATTACACAACCCGGGTAATAATACCAGGGCAGATGGTAGGGAAAGAGGACCAGCCACACAAGAAGAAGTCCTGTCAGGACGCTCAGGAAGTTGGCTGCAAGCAGCCTTCCGATAAGCTCTCTCCCTCGATACGCTCCCGTATCATAGAGTTTCCACTGCCAAAAGATCAGTACCGTAAGAGCAGCCGCGGGGACACTGGATACGATCCATATCTGCATGGGAATCCTGGCTGCCCGAAGGAACTTCGTCGGTCCGAAGTATATAATATCCACGATCTGAAGCATGCCTCCGCCTGTCAAAATCACCGCCATGGCGTCGAAAGTCCAGAGCGGCCCGTAGAAACAGATCATACCGCAAAGAGCGCCGAGGGAATTGTGAAATACATCGTCGAACTCACCCAGACCCCTGCCTGTCGCGTACTGGGATACTTCCACGAACACGAAAAAGAGTACACAGGCCGCAAAAATATATATTTTGTCAGTAATAATATTCTTCCAGGCTGCCGCTGCCGCAAGATATCCGATCGGCACTGTCAAAAGTATATTAATGACCAGAAGCTGAAATCTGTAAATATCACCTTTTAAGGCAAATTTTAACGTCCAGAAAGGGGTCAGATTTGCCCTCCGTTCGAAGGTTCCACGAAGCAGCAGGGTCTGGGACAGAAAAAACAGCATATAAATGATGAAGAGGATATATAGGATCCTCTTATCTGTCAGCTTTCTTCCGTCCTTTGGCTTTTCTTTCTGATTCATCTTTTTTTAATAATTTCCTGTACAGTTTGTAAGGTCCCCGAACAATATAGTAAAGAAAAAAGAAGCGGTCGCTGAAATGGAACCTTTCGAAATCTTTTTCCGAAGGATCGATCCTTCTCTTTTTTTCTTTCTTCGTGACCAGGCCGCGGCGATCCATCTCCCCGTCCAGATACAATCTGTAAGCCTTAAATATATCATCCTTGAGTCCGTTCGATCCGGTAAGCACCTTCAGCATTTCCTTTGTGAGCTGGGAACCGAAGACCGTCCGGGTCTCATTTTCACCTGCGACAATAGCCGCAAGGCTCTCCGAGGCCTCAAGTGCAAAAGTCATCCTTCTCATCGCTGCGATCTTTTTGACTTTTTCACGCTCGATGAGCGGATGACGATTCAGCGCGTCAAAATCGACCAGCCACTTCATCCACATGTAGCCGTGGTGCACACCGTGATAAGCCAGGTACACAAGAAGTTCTTCCGCGCTGAAGGACGGCAGGATCTTGCCGTAAAACTCAAGCTCGAACTTAGCATCATCTATCGTAAGGAGCTCGGCGTTCTTGTAGTCGGCGACCCTCCAGTGAAGCTCCAGCCGAACACCGTTTTCAGACTCGAAATCGTAGTCATGGAATTTCGACTCGTAGACTTCGGTCTGCTTCTCTGTCGCGACGTAATCCTTGAGGCAGATGTACCCGTGGGACAACAGAAGCTCTTTGGTCTCCGCAAGCTTTTCGTGCGGGACAAGAATATCGATATCCGTCGCGACCCGGTATGTCGCCTCCCCATAAAGGATCTTGGAAAGGATGACTCCCTTCATCGGGACAGCGCGGATTCCCGCCCCCTCCATGAGGCGGACAAGGCGCACCAGTTCACCGGACTGCTTCATGGCCGCTATCTTATTCTTGTTCGCGTTTTCATAGAGGCTGCGGATCTCGTTTGTGATACCGCTCTCTTCACCTCTTCTTGTAGCCCTGCCGGCGGTCGGAAAATACTTTTTCAGGTTAGACGCGAACAGACCGTAGACCTGGTGAATATACGCTATTCTCACACACTCCGAAAGATCAAGTCCCTCAGTAAAGAGTCTCTCCGCTCTTTTGAGATAGTTTTCCGGCATCGGCATTGCCGAGCACAGGAAGACAAATCTCATCTCCCTCGTTATACCGTATTTCATTCAAATACAGCAGTCACAGTGAACTGCTCTCTCCCTTCTGCTCCGGTGACATAAATATCCCCGCAGCGCGTCCATGCGTGCGCCCGCATTCTGCCGTCACTGGTCTTGGCGACACCCATATACACCGTCATTTTTTCATGCAAAAGAAGGCGTTTGGCTACAAACGCCTCCACAAGACATTCATTCTTAAAATGCAGCCGCGGGCACACAATCTTTATTGCCCTGGAAACTGCGAGGATCCGCTCTCTGCCATTTCCCGAATAAGGCTCCATAGATACTGAATCCCGACGCGTGCCGAGCCTGAAACAGATATCCCGGAAAGCTTTTCGGCTGATCAGCCATTTGTAATAAAATGCCAGGAAAAAGACTCTTGCGACGAGGACCTTCAGGCTCAGCGGATACTTAAAGAATTTCAGTATCTTCATTTTTCTTCCTTAAAAGCAAGACCCGAATTTATAAGTTGAGCAAGAAAGTTCTTCGTCTGCTCCTCACACACGGACCTTTCCACATCATATATTTCCATCATCTCATCAATGATCTCATCAAAAGTATGCGGCTTCTCTATGATCACCCAGATAGATCCGCCGGTCCTGCCGATATTATAATACTTGCCTGTCTCTATATCCATCATGACAGTCTCGCCGTCCATGTCAGCTGTGATCAGCCCTTCTTTTCTGCAATATACTGTATTACTCATAGATAAATTCCTCCGTTTTATCCCATAATTCCGCTTCCGACGTTCCCTCGTAGCGGAAAAGATGTGCCTCGGAAAGGTGTGAAGCACATGACGCGCATTTCTGAAAATGAGCCTGCCTGTCCTCTGCCGACACTAGCAGATATGTCCTGTAGGTGTGGATCTGCAGAAGGACTGCCTTCTCAAGTCCGGTCACCTCCTTAAGGAGCGGCCGGTCTCCCTGTTCTCCCTCTTTTGGGATGAGCTGCAGCACACCGATCAGCTCTACGGTCTCATCGAGGAAACTGTCGCCTACGTCCATTGCGAATTTGGTCCTGCTCTCCTCCTTAAATACCGGGTGGTCTTTCATATCCCATCTCCCGACGCGGTCAATCGCGTCCTCCCAAAGCTTTTGCTGAGGGAAGGACGGCTCAGCCAGGACCTTACCGTTCTCAAGCCGGATTGGGGTGACATCATCCGTCACAAGCCTGTAACCCCTTCTCAGGGCCTCCGCTGACAGGGATGACTTCCCGGCACCTGAGACTCCGGTAATCAAAATCCCCTTTCCGTCTCTGGCTACACAGCTGCCGTGCATGGGAACTGCACCTCTCTGGTGGAGGATCGCACCGAGCGCAAGACCTGTGACGTAGGCCTGCATCTCTCCCTCCCTGGCCGGATCCGTGAACAGTCTCTCGACTCTGATCTCATTGCCGTTCGCGGCATACAGCCTTACGACATTTTCAATTTCCGTCCACATTTCCTTCCTGCCGAGTATGCAGTCAGGCCATGTTTTTACAGGATCTCTGACAAGTTCTGACGGGGCGGGCGCGCTCACGATTCTTACATCAGGCTCACCCGCATTCGGTGCCTTCCTCATCTTGGCGAGCGGGAAATCGCTGCTTATTCTGAGGCCGAAGCCTCTCATCATGTATGTCATTCAACCATCCTTCATTCTTACGAGATAACTGTCCGGGTCCGCGAGCAGCTCGTCGGCTGTTCCCGACTCACTGAGGCGACCTTCTGCAATGACGAGTATATCATCTGCTGTCTGTATTGTCGATACGCGGTGAGCGATGAGGATCACGGTCACATGGTCTCTCAGGCGGGTCAGTACGTCCGCGATCAGTTTTTCATTTTCAAAATCGAGCGCACTCGTCGCCTCATCGAGAATGAGAAGCTCCGGATCTCCCGCCAGGGCTCTCGCCAGCACGATCCTCTGGGCCTCGCCGCCGGAGAACATGGCTCCGTCATCCCCCATCCGAAGGTCGAGCGGAAGAACTTCACCGTCAGCCTTGCGCACAAGGAAATCCCACGCGCCGCTCTGTTTGAGGGCTGAGATGATTTTTTCATCATCGATGCCGGGGTGGAATCTGGCTATGTTCTCCCTGACGCTCGCATTCAGTATCATCGGATTCTGCGGCACGTAGCATATCTTGTCCTTCGTGACGGCGATTTTCACTTCGCCTGATCCCGGACTTAAGAAACCGAGTATGAGATCGACCGCTGTGGATTTTCCCGCGCCGGACGGGCCTGTGAGGGCAGTTATCGTGTTCTTTCTCACCTCAAATGTCACATCCTCCAGCGCTTTCTCCGAAGCACCTGCGTAGGAAAAGCTTACGTGGGAGAACGAAATGGCTATGCCCTCCGGTAGAGCAACACCGAACTCGTTGTCCGTATTGATCCGCCCCTCTGACCTGTTTCTCTCTGATCTTTGGCGCACATCCTCCATGACACGGTAGGCGGGAAGCGTTTCACGTATCCCCATAATATACTCCTGTGTCGAGGGGAGCAGCGGCCATATCCTCATAAATACATAGAG
>ODAI013164017.1_pt1 | contig 15468 bp, 12 predicted proteins | sample 1539321 | NCBI WGS metagenome assembly ODAI01 (sample SAMN02144231, study PRJEB22623) | gut metagenome | biome: sheep rumen | host: Ovis aries | place: New Zealand
AATATGAATTACGATAGAAAACAGCAGGAGACTTCCCAAAGCGCGGACTTACGGGACAGTCCTTTGAGTCCATAGAATTTGTTATTATTCTAAGGAGTTTAGGAGTTGGGGAGTTTTTTCCCCTCTGTGCGCAGCCACTCCTTTCCTCCTTTACTCCTTAGGGGGTTTGTCTACGGACTTTCGGGACTTACGGGACAGTCCTTTGAGTCCGTAGAATTTTATTCTCATAAAAGTTTGTGCATTTCATTCTTTTAGGACAAACAAGTCTTTGCGCTTGTAGATACAAAAAAAGGAAGCCCTGGATTCACATCCCAGACTCCCTACTAAAAAACAGAGTTAGTTAATATATAATAATAGGTACTTATGTAGTTGCAAAGTTAAAAAATAAGATTCACATAATCGCTACGTTTCACAAAGATTTTTACGAAAATGGCGAAAAAACCATAAAAAGATATATTTTTTTCATTTTTCCTCCATACTTTTATCGTTTTAAGCCAAAACCTTCTCCCTTTTCAACTAAGCAACCCTACCCACCATATATATTGCATGTCACAAAATCTTTTCCTAATCTTTAATTCACTATATCTTTTACATTATGGTATGTTCTAATAATTACTAAATCTGAGATGATTATCTTCCATTGTTTCTGTTGCTTTTGGGCATCTTTGGGCTTAATCCCTTGGGCCATAGCTCGCTATGCCCCTGCGGTCTTGCACCCAAATCTACTCCAAAATCAACTAAAAACAATTGAAAGCTAATTTTTAGAACATACCTTATATGAGATGGTTCCGTTGCTCGGCAAGGATTTCTGCCCAACAACTCGACAGAATTTTAATAAAACCAAAGATCAAAAGCCGCCGCCGCCGAAGCCGCCGCCTCCGCCGAAGCCACCGCCTCCACCGAAGCCACCGCCGCCGCCAAAGCCGCCGCCACGATTCATGCCGCGCATCATGTTACCCATGCCACCCATCATGCTCTGCATACTCAAACGACGCACAAATACCTGAGCTGCTTCTACTGGAGTGAGAATTTCAAGGAATTTGGCGAGATACTCCTTGTCAATAGCCAACTGGGCTTCCTGAGCGTCAAATTGCTGCTGAATGAGCGCATTGGCTTCTTCGTCCGTCATTTTCTTCACATCAATTTTCTCGTTGTTGGCCTCCCCTCTCGGATTTTCGGCATTGGCACGAGCATTCTGATAGTCAATATAGAGCAGTTTGAAGTTGTCGGCCTTTTCCTTCTTTAGTTTCAGCTGTTTGGCAAGATTCTCTGCCATTGTTTGGTACATCTGCGCCGGATTGAACTGGCGTCCATTACCTCTCTGAGCCATTGCAGCTGCGGAGAAAAGCACTAATGCAAGTGCTGAAAGGATAAACTTTTTCATTTCACGATTGATTTAGATTGTTGATAATGATAATAGATAGTTATTCTGATAGCGTTTACGTTGAATTGGACTATCCACAACCAGAAAAGTTTAAGGTATGTTCTAATAATTACTAAATCTGAGATGATTATCTTCCATTGTTTTTGTTGCTTTTGGGCATCTTTGGGCTTAATCCCTTAGGCCATAGCTCGCTATGCCCCTGCGGTCTTGCACCCAAATCTACTCCAAAATCAACTAAAAACAATTGAAAGCTAATTTTTAAAACATACCTTAACCATAACACAATAAAACCTCACAACCTTTTGCTGTGATGAAGGAAACGGATACAGAAAAAAAGACTGAAGCGGGTAAGAACTTATAATATTCTTGGATTTATCTTATTTCAGGAATATCTGGTTCAAATAGTCCCTCCTGATCTTCAGAATCATACGAATCTTCCGGTTTCCCTCCGTTAATGCTCAAGCGAATAAGGCCATCTGTTGTTTCTGTAATATTGTTAATGGTCTGGCCCAACGCCTTTCCATGAAACACAGCATAGGAGGACATTTCCGTCTGGTTTTCATCGCCAGGATAAAGATCGCCATGAGTCGATTTGCACCACACGCCATCGGTTCTCGTAATAGAAGAGATTAGCTCGCCGTCGGCAGGCACAAGGGTCATGCGCTGATGCGATTTGTTGCTGTTCACGGTATTCATTACCCACGCCGAAGAACTGTAATCCACATGGGTAATCATCAAACCATGGTTCGCCCCGTATTCTTCGTACTGATACGAGTTCATCCACCCCAAATAGAGGTCGGTATCTATATTTTGGCGGTTTTCCAAAATGAAATACTCATTGGCATTGGCCTTGTTCACCACCTTATAGGCTACTCCATCCTGCTCTAACGGACGAAGGGTGAGATAATAAGCCGAATCGGGATCCAGTTCCACCAATGGCTTCCATCCGAAGAAATCTCGCTCGTAAGCCGACAAGCCAATGGGCATGTACCCACCGTCCTTGTAGCAGCCCGAATCCATCACATCCCAGTAGTCCATTCCATAGGCAACGCTGTTGGTGTCGTAGAAATCGGGCAATCCTAAACCATGACACAATTCGTGAACGCAAGGCCCTATGCCATCTATCTTCTCATTGTATAATTCGTTCGTGCAGCCATAAGCTCCAAAGGTGACAGAAAAAGGTTCGCTGCTTTCCTCGTCGGCTCCAGTTTGTGCATCGCTTTTCACCGTCATGCTCGACATGTTTTCTTTAGGCCAAATGTAGTCCGAACTCATCCCCTGTTGATTCTGCCCATTCCCAGCATAGATGAAGAAGACAAAATCGACTGTTCCGTTACCATCATTGTCATACAATGTCCAATCGATTTGGCCACGAATGGCTTGCTGACAAGCATGGCGATAGAACTCGTGAATGCGTATGTCCATGGCTCCCCCTTTGTCTTGCCCATAATAGGCATAACCTTGAGGAAGAGTGACCGGACCGATGATGTCGAACTGAGGAATGAATTGTCCGTCGGACTGACTCCGAAAATATTCCTTTACCGAGCAATGCGACTGGCCTGGTTGCACTCCTTCGGCCGCGTTAAAGAAATCCTCATACAATTGGTTGACACCCTCATTCCCCTTATCCTCCAAGAAAGCCAAATCGGGAAACTGCACCAAGATGACGGGTATTCGGGGAGAGCCCATGCATCTCAGTGGGGCCATGTTTGAAGAACCGATGCGATGCTGCCCTAAAGACTGCCGCAGACGCCCACTTTTCACATGTTCAATGCGGCCGCGCATAGAACCGTCCATTTCCTGCCCCAATACCCATATAGACAGGGATGCCAATATAAAAGATAAAAAGATTCTGTTCAAAGTCTAAAAAAGATTAAAAAAGAAAAAGTTTTCTATCCGATTTCTTTCCTCGCTGGATGAGCGACATCACAATCACCACTATAAAGATGATGGAAGCCACATAGCTCAAAATTGCTCCTGTGCTGAGCCACCCCGGGGATGCCACCGTGACAATGAGCACAGCAGGCTCTCCTTCCCAAATGTCGGGATTGTAGCTGGCCTGGAGGGTAATGCGATAAGTTCCTGTCGAGAGGTTAGTCAAATGCAAACTCCGGGTTTGATCTGTCACTACCCATGGCTCGTCTGGATTCAGTCGATAACGATACCAAATAACCTCACTGTTACTATATTTAGGAACTGCATAAGTCAGCGTGAACGTGTTTTGAGCACGCGTGAGCGAAAGTTCCTTCGTCATGAAGAGCGTCTGTTTCAATATACCCGTGCTGTCCCCCGGCATAATGTGCATGCCGTTCACCTCTAAATCTAAGAAATAAGGTTTCAGGCGTTCGCGCGAAAGGACAAATGTAGAAGGGTTGAAACTCACCAATCCCTTATAAGTGCCTACATAGACATTACCTTCCCTGTCGAGGAAACTGGCAGAATAATTCATATAATCTGACGGCAAACCATTTACTACCATGGAGTGATTCATCACTCGCTTTTCAAGGTTATAGCTGTAAAGTCCGTCAAAGGTTCCAATCCAGAGACGGTGATGATAATCTTCCACAATACTGTTGACCGATTGATGCTTCAGCCGCTCAGACACATCCAATTGGCCTGTTTCTCCTGTTTCATCATTATAATACATCAGCCCATGTATGTCTGTCCCCACCCAGAAGAGTCCTCTTGAATCTTCCATCACCACGTTCGTTCCCTTGTAGGAAAAAGAAGTCTGTTTGCCTTTCCACGTCCCATCTCGCTGCTGTTCTATTTTCCACAATCCCTTGTCTCTCGTCGCCAGCCATACATTTCCAGCACGATCGGCACACAGATGATGCGCAATCAGCCCCCTCATTTCTGGCATCAGATTGAACGTTTCCGTCTCTTCATCAAAAATATAGACCCCTGCAGATGACGAAGCCACAAAAATTGTTCCATTCTGCTCACACATGCTCACCCCACCGATGTTCTGTCCCGTTCTCGAAGTGTTCGTCCTCTCAAACCTCTTTTTCAGCTGCATCGTCTTCGTATCCACCACATAAATACCATTTAAGATGGTCGAAACCCACAGTTCATCATCCACCACCATCAGACCTTGCACATTAAACGGAGGCAACGCTGCACCCCAATCCACCGTTGCCAATGTCAGTTTGGCAAACTCCCGGTCATAAAGATACAGTCCGCCATCTTCTGTGCCGACCCACAGATGCCGCTGATTGTCAGCACAGATTTCGCGCACCACACCCACTTCTTCGTCTTCGCCCTCTGGCATGGTCACCGTGAAGTTCTGAGGAGAAAGACTGATGCGGTTCATGCCTCCAAAAAAGGTGCCTGCCCACACGCCATTGTCGTCATCGGCACAGAGTGAGTGGACGGCATTGTCGGAAAGTGAATTCATGGAGTGGCGCGACTCGCGAATGCCCGTCAACCGTCCATCCCTCAACCGAAAAATGACGATGCCATTCTCCGTACCTATCCACAAATTCTCCCCATCGGGCGTGATGGCAGTATGCCCAATCAGCCGTTTTCCCTGGTCATCTTTTGTTAGCAACAATCGCGACGTGAACTGCTTGGGCGAGAACAGCACCAAGCCATCCTCACCAGAAAGCAGAGCTAACTGTCCATCCCCCATTTCTGTGACACTCACAATATTTCCGAACCGTTCCATCCCCTCGGGCTTCACCACATAGGAGCGCAACCGTCGATTGGGCAAATCATAGCGGTATAAGGTGCCGTCCCTATCACCCAGCCACACCGTTCCGTCATGAGTCACACTCAAGCAAGAAGGCGACACCAAACCTCCACCCACACATTCAGCCTTCTTCTTTACCACGTCTATCACATAAGCCTGCCCATCTAAAATGGCCCACAGATGCCCTTCACCATCAAAATGAAGAGCCGAAACGTTAGGCGATTCAGGCATGCCCTTTGCTTTAAAATGAACCAGGCGTTGCATCATCATTTCAAAAAGATAGATGCCTCTTCTCGAACCCACCCAAAACTGGTCAGAGGAGTCTGGTGCAATAGCGGTCACACGGCTATAATAGCCGCCCCGATTGTCCTCATCGGGAATGGTATAGACATACGCATGAGTCCCATCGAAGCCCACCAGTCCTGTTGATGTTCCAATCCACATGAAACCATTCACTTGTGCCAGACAAGTGGAGCCACGAACTTTCAACTCATCCGTCACCCCAAAATTCTTGATGTGATACTCTCCTTGAGCAAATCCCATCGCTGCCCAAAGAATCATCACCCCAAACAGACTCATCTTCATCATATTGCTGATTCATTCTTAACTTTTAATTCCCAATTAGCCACACTGAGCTAAAGGCTACCTGACAGCGCGCTAAAGGCTCTTAACTCATAAATGCCTTACCTCTCTGCCTTACGGCTTCATATAGCAGCACCGCTGCACTCACACTCACGTTCAACGAATCCAAGCGTCCTAACATCGGAATCCGAATGTGCGCATCAGCTGCCTGTCTCCACACTTCCGTCAATCCCGTTGCTTCTGTACCCATCACTATCGCGGTCCCCTGCTTCATGTCCACGTCATAATACTCTTCCGAATCCTGTAGCTGAGCTGTCAATATCTGCACACCTCTCTCTTTCAGAAAGCAAATGCATTCGTCGCTTCCGCACAACACACAAGGAACAGTAAACACGGCTCCAATAGAACTCCTAATCAAATTCGGATTCCAAAGGTCGGTCAAGGCATCACACACAATCACAGCATCCACTCCGGCAGCATCCGCACTGCGTAAGATGGCTCCCAGATTCCCAGGCTTCTCCACACGCTCCACCACCATCAGTAATGGTTTTTCCCTCAACCTCAAGTCGCCCAGCTGTAGCTTTCGCTCCTTCACCACGGCTATCATTCCTTCTGTGCTTCCCCTATATGCCATCTTCTCATACACAGCTCTCGTCACCTCTATCACCTCTAAGCGATCCATCCACACATCCTCGCCCTCCCCCACCATCTCCTTACACACATACACACTCTCCACCTCAAACCTCTCCTCCACACAATGCTCCAGTTCTCTCCTGCCTTCCACCACAAACAAGCCTGTGCGCCTTCTCTCGGCCGACTTCTGTTGCAATGCCAACACCGCTTTCACCCGTGGGTTTTGTACACTACTAATCATTACCGCCATTCCTTTTAGGAGTTCCCTTGCGTGACGAAGGGCGCGAGCCATCTTGTGGCACCTCGCCTCCTCCACCGCGATGTTTCTTCTTTTTCTTGCGTTTAGCGTTTTGGGAGTCGAACCGATTGATGTTTTCCTGATCAAGAAGATCGAGCGATGTAGGTTCTGGATCCTTTCCTTCCTCAAGAAGCGAGGCTGGTTTCTTTCCTTCCCGATTCATCTGGATAATCTCAAATGCACGACGTGCCGTAATGGTCTGTTCACCTGCAAGGAATTTTTTATCAGTAGAATAAGTGAGCAAGTGGCGGAGAATGTCTGCTTTGAAAAAGAAATACTCTGCGTCTTGAGTGTGGAGAGAAATCTCACGAGACGGCAGTTGTTTGAGTGCCTCCATGTACTGATCCACTTCGTAGTTCATGCAACACTTAAGCTTAGCGCACTGTCCGGCCAGCTTTTGCGGATTGAGAGATAGGTCTTGGAAACGAGCGGCAGCTGTACTGACAGAACTGAAGTTGGTCATCCAAGTGGCGCAACAGAGTTCGCGCCCACAAGGCCCAATGCCGCCTATACGACCAGCCTCTTGGCGAGCACCTATCTGCTTCATCTCAATGCGCACATGAAAACGGTCGGCCAACACCTTGATGAGTTGACGGAAATCGACGCGTTCATCTGCTATGTAGTAAAAAATGGCCTTGTTTCCATCCCCCTGATACTCCACATCGCCAATTTTCATCTGAAGACCCAAGTGTAGGGCTATCTGTCGGCTTTCAATCATCGTCTCATGCTCACGCTTCTTGGCCTCCTCATACTTGTCGAGGTCGGCCTGACGAGCCTTACGATAAATTTTCTTCAACTCAGTACCAGGTTTGAGGTTAGCTTTCTTCAGCTGCAAAGACACCAGACGACCCGTCATTGTAACCGTGCCGACATCATGCCCCGGATTCCCTTCCACAGCAACGACATCGCCCTTCTCGAGGGGAATTTTATTCACATTGATATAATAGCCCTTGCGAGGAGGCTTAAACTGCACTTCAACAATGTCTGAAGCCTCAGCATTGTCGGGCAAATCGGCCAGCCAGTCGTAGGTGTTGAGTTTATCAGCATGGCGACTGCAACCTTGAACGCAGATGCTGCCTGTGCAGTTGCCACATTTGAATTGATCTATCATGAAAAATTAAATATTTAAAAATTAAATTCTGTATGTATCTGTATCTATTTTCAGCAACGGATTGAACAGATAGGAACGGCTGCCTTGGGCGAACTAAAAATTCGTGAAACTCGTACCATTCGTGGGAGAATAATTAAAGATTAAAAATTCAAAGCCACAGAAGGAAAGTATTCAACGATTTTTGATGAGGACAATCATCTTGAGCGCGAAATCAAAAAAGACGATTTTGGGGCTGGCATTTTGGCCAACGTCTCGCTGGGCGAGAGAAAGTTCCTGCATGATGCCAATCACATTGCGCTCGTTGATGAAAGGAGCAAAACGGACAGCAAACTGAGATTCCTGTTCCGACATGTAGTTGAGATCCTCTTGGCGTCCAAAGTTGTAGATAAAATTTTCACGTATCATCCTTTGGCAATACTCCAAAAAGGCCTTGATGCGCTCCCTTCCCATGCCTGCCACACGGTCGCTCCACATTTTCATTTCCTTCACCTTGCGAGCGTATGCAAGGCGCATGAGTTCCACAAAAAGTTCAAAAAAGTATTCCCCCTCGGTATTGCTGGTGATGATGCGGATGGCTTGAGCCATATTGCCCGCACAGGAACGGGCTATGCGATGTGCCTCGGCGGGCAAGATGCTATAGTGTTCCACAAGGGCCTGCTCCACCTCCTCTTCAGCCAGGCGCGGCACAGCAATCATTTGTGTACGGCTACGGATGGTTTGAAGCACGCGGTCGGGCTGCTCGCTTACCAACAGGAAAACGGTCTGCGCCGGAGGTTCTTCAAGGAGTTTGAGGAGTTTATTAGCGCATTCCGTATTCATTTTTTCGGGTAGCCAAATAATCATCACCTTGTAGCCTCCCTGGCTGGCTTTCAAACTGAGCTTGCGCAGAATGGCTTCGCTTTCATTGGCATAAATCATAAGTTGCTGATTCTCGGCTCCCGACATATTCATCCATTCCGGCATGCCGAAATAGGGGCGAGAAAGGAGTTGTTCACGCCATTCTGCCAAGAAATCGTCACAGTAGGAATCTTTGCCCGAAGTCTTTTTATAAATAGGGAAAACGAAGTGGAGGTCGGGATGTTGCAATTTCTCCACCATCGACCCTTCCCCCAGAAGCATCTGTGCGTAAGCTACCGCCAATGGCAGGGCACCGCAGCCTTCGGGTCCATGCAGCATGAGCGCATGAGCCACACGCCCCTGGCGCAGTTCGTCCAAGAGATGCTGCTTGGTGGCAGCTTGTCCGATGATTTGGTCGAAGGTCATTGATACCACTCCTTTTTAGTAAATTTCCTTTGCAATAGCACGAATGCTGTCAGCCACTCCCATTGAGTAGAAATGGATGCTGGGCACTCCATGCTGCATGAGTTCGCGACACTGCTGGATGCCCCATTCTATTCCTAATTGCTTCACTTCTTCATCACTTTTGCAACGCGACATGGCTTGTGAGAGTTCTTCTGGCAGGTCGAGGTGGAAGGTTTTGGGCAAGACATTGAACTGGCTTCGTTTGCCCATCGGCTTGATGCCCGGAATGATGGGAATGGTGATGCCTGCCTGACGAGCCAGCTCAACAAAACGGAAATATTTCGAGTTGTCGTAAAAAATCTGAGTCACGGCATAGTCGGCTCCAAGGTCTTGCTTCTGCTTGAGCACTTGCAGGTCAAATTCCAAATTAGGTGCCTCCTCATGTTTTTCCGGATAAGCAGCCACTCCGTATGAAAAAGGCTTGCCTGGAACCTTGATGGAAGTGCCGTCAACAAATCTCCCTTGATTGAACTGGTTGATTTGTTCAATGAGTTCCGTAGCATGGCTATAACCATCTTTCAAGGGCAAGAACTTAGCTTCGTCTTTCGCTTTGTCGCCACGCAGCACAAGGATGTCCTGAATGCCCAGAAACTGAAGATCGAGCAGCATGTACTCGATGTCCTCTTTGGTCATGCCACTCACCACAACGTGGGGCACCACCTTGATGCCATACTTCTGCATGATGGCACTCGCCACAGCCACCGTACCTGGACGGCGGCGAATGAAATGGCGGATGTAGGTGCCATTGGTCTGCTCCACATACACATACTCGCTTCGGTGGGTAGTGATGTTGATATATTCAGGCTCAAATTCTTTCAGCGCATCAATCGTGTTGAAGAGCGCTTGCGTGCCTGTTCCTTTCAGTGGGGGCAGCACTTCGAACGAGAAGGCTGTCCCACTGTTTTTATGTATAAGTTCTGAAACCGTCAAAATATGCTCAATTTGTAGAGAACCGTGGCTGAACCGTGTCCATTTGTCATGCAGGCGAAGCCACAGGAACAAGAATGATTAGATTAGATTGCCTTTCAGCTGATTGTACGCCGCAATGGCAGAGAAGAGCAAAATGGCCTCAGCAAAGTAAACGCCAATGCAGCAGCAGAGAACACCAAGGAATATGATGCCGAAGAAGGCAAAAAACATGCCAATGAGCGAGAGGGTGTTGCCACGGGTCATGTTCCAACTGGCCTTGATGGATTCCATAATGCCTGCATCAGGGTGGTCAATAAGATAAATGCCGGAAAACATGATGCGTGGCACCACAAAGAAAGCTGGAATAATGCAACACATTCCAGAGATAAAAGCCAAGATGCCCACCAAAAGCTCTACAACGAAAAATTTCAGATAAACAGCCAGAGGCACCTTGAATGCCTCAAATTCCACAGAAGCGTAGCGTCCGCTCATCAGCCCAAGTGCCAGGTTGTAGAGACCGACTGAAACGATGATTGTGATGATGATTGACACAATAGAACCAAGCTGGACGAAGGCGGAACTATTGTATTCTTGGGCATACTTGCCTATGCTTTCATAGTCTCCGCGCGCAATTGCTTCAGACATGAGATTGAGAGAGTCGCTGCCGGCAAGGGATCCGAAGAAATTTTGTGCCCCGCCCGACACAACACCGACAATGAGGTAGATAACTGCAACGAGCAAGCCGTACCTTTTTGCATATTCCCATCCTGTAGAGATGGCTTCAGAGATACTTAATGAAAAAGTTGCCATAGTTTTCAATGTTTTTGGGTTTGCTAATATGAATAAGTTTTATGTTTCATCAATTGGCTGCGCCATGCTAAAGGTTGCCTGACGGCGAGCCAAAGGTTTTTAATTAGATTCTTTCTTAACTCTTAACTTCCAATTCTTAATTCTCAACTCCCTTACAGCTGCTCGTAGTTATAAGAGAATGTGTCTCCCGCAGAAAGCTGACCCGTTGTGAAGCCGCGCTTAAACCACTTGATGCGCTGCTGGCTGGTTCCGTGGTTAAAAGCTTCTGGCACCACATAGCCCTGCGCCTTCTTTTGCAAGTAGTCATCGCCAATGACTTGAGCCGTTTGGATGGCCTCCTCAAAATCGCCCTCCTCAAGCGAACCAAACATTTGCTGCTCGTGGTATGCCCAAATGCCCGCAAAGCAGTCGGCTTGCAGTTCTATCTGCACACTCACCTTGTTGGCCTCTGCCTCTGGGAGCTTGGCCATCTTAGCGTGCGCACGTCCCAAATTGCCTAAAAGATATTGCACATGATGCCCCACCTCGTGAGCCAGCACGTAGGCGTAGGCGAAATCGCCATCTGCACCAAGCGATTTACGCATAGTGGTGAAGAAGGAGAGGTCGATATACACACACTGGTCGGCCGAACAATAAAAGGGACCAGAACTGGCACTGGCACCTCCGCAGCCCGATTGCACCGCTCCGTTGAAGAACACCAGCGTTGGAGCCTCGTAGTTTTTGCCCATTTTTTTGAACTCAGCCGTCCACACGTCTTCCGTCGAGGCAAGCACTTGACGGGCAAAGTGCTCCAGTTCTTGCTCCTGAGCCGTGGGCTGATAAGGCTCATTCTGCCCACTGGCTCCCATGGTCACAGTGGTCAGGTCGCCAGCCGAGCCGGCCGCCTGAAAGGCCTGATTCAGGTCGCCCGTCATAAAATAGGTAATCAGCCCTATCACAATAGCGGCGCCAATACCCAAGCCACCTTTTCCTCCAAGCTTCAGACCTCCACCACCACCGCGTCGGTCATCCACATTGGAACTTTCTCTTCTTCCGTCAAGTCGCATATTGAATCTTGTTTTAGATAAGTGAATACGTTTATAGATTTGCAAAGTTAGCACAAATTTCTCGTTTTATCACAAAAAATGTGAATATTTTAGCATTGAAGTTGCTCATTCGGCGCAAAGTCGCTAACTTTGCCCCCTGAAAAAAGAATTACAACGTTTAAAAACATGAAAACGAATATGAAACTGAATAAACTCGCAGTATTGTTCGCTTTAGGACTGATGGCTTTGAATGCTCAAGCCCAAAGTGCAGAAGAGAAATTGAAAGCAGCTCAAATGCAAGGCTTTGGTTCGAAGAACAAGGAAGCCATCCTGCAGGGAACCAAGACGGACAGCCTTGCTAAAACAACGAATGGACAAGCAGCAAAAGCCGACACCGACCCCGAATTTCCTGGCGGGGAGGTTTTTTTGCAGGCATACTTGAAGAAGAAATTGCTCCATTCAGGCGTAAACGGCAAGGGCGACGTAGTGGTCAGCTTCAAGGTGGACAAGAAAGGGAACATCTATGGTGCCGAAGTTACCAAATCAGCTGGTTCAACCCTCGACACAGCCGCTTTCAACATCGTCACAGGCATGCCTCGCTGGCGTCCGGGATTGACAAATGGCGAACCAGCCGACAAACCAGCAAGCGTCACCGTCAGCTTTGGCAAGGACGACTGATAGCTCTTTTTACAATTCATCTGTTTTTCTCTCAAAACCTAACATGACTTGCATATTTATGCATACGAATTGCATAATTATTCATTTTCCGAATTGCTTTTTCTGCGTGCCTATGCAGAAAAAATTCCCTAACTATGGAAAAAAATTTTGTCCGCCTACCAACAAATTTTCTTCCGTAGGGTAATTTTCTATTGAATATTTTGCATATTATGCAATTCTCGCTCTCTCAACACCTAACATGACACCTAACATAAACCTAACATGCAACCTAACATCCACGCACCTATGCGCATGAGGTTTCATGTTAGGTTTGTGTTAGATTTATGTTAGGAACATGTTAGGTTTTGCAGCAATTTAACGTTATAATTATAAGCAAATTAAGTACACACCATGTTAGGTGTCAAAAAAAACGAAAATCTCCTCATCTTAAAATCCGCAACTAACAGATTTAGCTGCAGGTGACCCGCGAAGATTCACGAGGCGGGAGTTCTTCCCCAGCAAGGCATTTCTGGTTTATGCCTACTTTGGGCACTTTTTTCAAGGCGTATTTCTTTCCGTCTGCTTTCAGGCTGGCGGTGAGGGCAAAACAAAAAAAGGCGAAACTAACTTCTGTATTATCAAGTACGACGTTCGCCCACAATCATGAAGACTTCATCCTTCAGTTCATCTGGTAGTGCGACGGCACGTAACTGGAGAGAACGCACCCAACCAGCCACTTCGTCTTCCTTCATAGTATAGAGCACATCACGAAATTCCTCGATTTCATCGGGCAAATAATCACTGCTTTCCACTCCGCGGAAACGGTCAAGTTCTTCGTCGTTAAAGTATTCTATCTGCTTGCTGACTGCCGCTAAAAGACTTTCTTTCTCACAAGTCTCATGCTGTCCGCAACACTCCATATCCTCCACCTGCTTGATGGAGGGGAGTTCAGTAATCTCTCCCCGGTCTAATTGACGCTTTAGCTTCTTCTCACGAAAGAAACCTGCGGCAAAGGCTATTATGCCTAACACAATCAATGCTATTATCAAATAAATCATTGCTCGATAATTTCAAAACCAACACTTTTCAAATCGTCCCAAAAACGAGGATAGGATTTCGATACGACCTGAGGATTGTTGATGCGTATGTGACCATCCTTCAACGCAACAGGAGCAAAAGCCATAGCCATACGATGGTCTTCATAAGTGTCTATGGCGATTTCATCGGAATAAATTCCAGCTCCATCCTTCCGCAATCCATTCCACAACAACTCAGAATCGTTGCGGTCTTCAAGCAGAAATCCTAATTTTGCCAATTCATTCTTCAGTGCCTCTATTCGGTCTGTCTCCTTAATTTTAAGACTCTGCAAACCCGTAAAATGGAAAGGAACTCCCAGCATGCAGCAAGTGACTACAAACGTCTGCGCCAAGTCTGGCATCTCGATAAAATCATATTCGAGACGTGATACACACCTTCCACCCCTTCGCAATATAACCTCATTGCCACGATGCTCTGTCAGCACACCCAACCGTTCAAACACACCAGCTCCGCGACTGTCCCCTTGCAAACTTTCAGCAAACAAGCCAGGCAGCATCACTTCCACATCGTCAATGGGAGACAGAGCAACCACCTCATACCAATAACTGGCCGCGCTCCAATCACTCTCCACAAAATAAGGAGTAGGACGATACCCAACCGGTTTCACGACAATAGTCTTATCATCCTCCCATTCCGCTTGTGCACCATAATGACGCATTACAGCCAAGGTCATGTCGATGTAGGGCTTACTAATCATCTTATCAGGTGAAACAAGCCGCAATCCCTCCCTCAATGTAGGACCAATCATCAGCAAGGCAGACAAATATTGAGAACTGACACTACCAGAAAGCGTCACTTCCCCACCCTTCAAGTTGGCATGACCCACAATTTTCAAGGGAGGGAAACCCTCCTTCTCCACATATTCAATCTCTGCACCTAAGATACGCAACGCATCCACCAACACACCGATGGGGCGGTTCTTCATCCGCTCACTACCAGTAATGACGCGAGTACCCTCACTGACAGCCAGCAAAGCCGTAGAAAAGCGCATAGCAGTACCCGCCGCGCCAATATCCACCACCTCCGGACACTCATTAAGCCAATGCATCATCACCCGGGTATCATCACAATCACTCAAATTCTCAATACTGGGCAAAGAGTTCGCGCCCTGCAGAGAACCCTCTAACAAAGCCCTAATTGCCAAAGCTCGATTACTGATACTTTTAGACGATGGAAGAAAGATTCGTCCCTGTACTTTGTGTGGTGCTGTAACCTTTATCTGCATGAATCTATAATTTTGTGCAAAGATAGCGATTTTTTCTTTCTCATCCTCTATCTCAAATAAGAAAAATAAAAAGAACACAAAAAAGAGGACACTCACCGGATTTCTCCGGAAAGCGTCCTCCTCAAGAAGGCGGCGACCTACTCTCCCGCATTGCGGTGCAGTACCATCGGCGCGCCCGGGCTTAACTTCTCTGTTCGGGATGGGAAGAGGTGGAACACCGGGGCTAAAGCCACCTGAATATGACCTTTTCTCCGTCTATTGACGGGAACAGAAGAGCGGCAAGGGACACGGGGAACTCCCCCGCGATTCCAACCGCACCGGAGCAAAACCCCAGCGCATGCGCCTTTCAGGCAAAGCCGGCGGGCAATTAGTACTGCTCGGCTGTGGACGTCACCGCCCCTGCACCTGCAGCCTATCGACGTCGTCGTCTTCAACGGCCCTGTGAGACCTCATCTTGCGGCCGGCTTCGCGCTTAGATGCATTCAGCGCTTATCCGATCCGGACGCGGCTACCCGGCCGTGCGCCTGGCGGCGCAACCGGCACACCGTTGGTCCGTCCGTCCCGGTCCTCTCGTACTAAGGACAGAGCCCCTCAAGCCTCCGACGCCCGCAACAGATAGAGACCGAACTGTCTCGCGACGTTCTGAACCCAGCTCGCGTGCCACTTTAATCGGCGAACAGCCGAACCCTTGGGACCTTCTCCAGCCCCAGGACGTGACGGGCCGACATCGAGGTGCCAAACCA
>ODAI013632721.1_pt1 | contig 15468 bp, 9 predicted proteins | sample 1539321 | NCBI WGS metagenome assembly ODAI01 (sample SAMN02144231, study PRJEB22623) | gut metagenome | biome: sheep rumen | host: Ovis aries | place: New Zealand
GAGTCACGGTCCAGGTCATGGGCTCCTGGTGCTGGAGCTACAACCGCAAGGACATGTTCGTCTATGGAGACAAGGGTTTCCTTTACCAGGAGACTCCAAGGAGAATGAGCGGACTTATCGGGAACAAGAGGTTCGGACCCGAGGAAGCAGAGCCCCTCAAGGCTCCATATGACAATTCCTTCCGCTACCTGAAGGCTGCCGTCAGGGGTGAAATAACAGTCCAGGACACCGATCTCGGCGCCCTGGAAACCAATCTTATCGTGGTGGAAATCCTGGACGCCGCCATCCGCAGCGCCAAGTCGGGAAAAGCTGTTTCCCTCCGCTAGGATCCCTTCTACTTCATGCTGTCGAAATCGAGCGGCTCGCCCATTCCCTCATGGGCGGGAAGTTCTATGCCAAGCAGTTTGGCAGCAGTGGGAGCGATCTGGTTGGTGTGGTACTCCCCGCTCGTCAGGACTCCTTTTGCAGGAATTCCCTTGCCGTAAACCATGAGCCAGGTGTCTCCCGACCCTTCGATGCTTCTGCCATGGGCATCCCAGGCATTGAACCATCCGCGGCCGTGGTCAGTGCTCACGATAAACACCGTCCTGTCCCTGTAGAACGGGTCGCTCTGGGCATATTCCCAAAGTTCGCGGAGATAACCGTCGAAATTGTGGCAGCAAATATTGGAAATGTCATATTTGTAGGCGTGGGCCCAGTCGTCTGTCTCTCCATAACCGATGAAAAGGAACTCGGGATGGCGGGTACGCATTGCCTCAAGGGCAAATTCATGGGTAATGACATCTTGGCGGACAGTATTTACATAGGGAACCATTCCCTTCAGTATCCTGGTGAGGTATTCTTCTTTCGCCGAGGTCTTGGAACCATCGGGATAACCTTCAAATCCGGCATTTACGGGAAAACCGCACCTTTCCTCGTTGACTATCTCATTGAACCTCTCCCAACTTCCGAAAGCCATGACCTTGCCATTGTATTTTTCGGTATTCTGGGCGACCTCCAGAACGGAAATGTTGGGATTGGGAATCCCCTCATTCGAACGGATATGTTCGTCGTCGGCATACCCGACTATCATTTCGCTCCAGCCGGGATAGGAGAACCACATGTCATTGGTCACGCTGAAGGAGGAACCATTTTCCTTGTCTCCTATCAGGATACCGTTCTTGGCAATGAAGTTCCATGTGAAAGGCATCAAGGCCTCGCGGCGTTCCTCGCGGGTCTCTTTCCAGAAAAGGCTCTTTGCAACTTCCTTCCCGTTGAATTTCGAACTGTCGACCACAGCCGGGTCGATTCCGCCGAATACCTCCTGCCAGCGAAGTCCGTCGGTGCCTACTATTATTACCCTTACTCCGCCGTCATCCTTTTTGGAGCAGCCGGAGAAAAGTGCGAGAACCGCAACGATGCAAATGAATAGTTTAAAAAGTCTCATATTATTAATGTGTTAAATTAGTATTCGGTTACTGTCCAGTTTATCTTGCATCATCCGCCTTCGGCCTGAGCACCGTAAGCTGGAGGACCAGGGCGGCGACCAGCAATACGGCCATCAAGGAAAAGCCCAGGCCAAGGTTGCCGTTGTCCGCCCATTTCCCAAGTACGTTCGTTATCAACGCGCCGGCGAATACTCCTGTCATGTTCAGGATGCCGTAAGCCGTGGCCCGGTGCCTGGAAGACACTATCTGGCAAAGGATCGGCATGTTGTTGGTGTCGTACATTCCGAAACCTATGCCGAAGCAGAGGGCGCCCGCAACCGCGGAGAAAAGACCGTGGCCCGTCCCGATGAACACAAGGGCGGGAATCATCATGAAAAAACCTATGGCGCTCGTGTAAACCCTGCCCTTCAGGTTCCTCCTGACCCATCTGTCGGAAAGCGGACCTCCGATAAGGATGCCCAGGAAGGAGGATGCTGCGATCGTTATGGTCGAAATGGGACCGGCCTTTTCCATGGGGATGCCGAGACTGTCGGCAAAGAGGGTGGGAAGCCAGTTCTTCGTTGCCCAGCCGGGGAGGGATGCCGAAGCGAAATAGAACAGAAGGACCCAGAATGAGATATTTGTGAATATCGTCGCGAATCCGACCCACACCGGCTCCGCTGGCTTCGGCGAAGATTCCTCCTCTCTGGAAAAGGCTTCGCCGGATTGTTTCGCCTTAGCCTGACCGCCATTCCCGGATACGACCTGAAATCCCATTCCCCGTTTTTCCCGGAGGCAGAAAACCAGCACCAGGGCATACAGGATCCCTACGAGGCCGAACCAATGGAAGGTACTCTGCCAGGAAAGCGACGAAGCAATGACGGCCCCGAACCCTCCGATGGCCTGACCAAGGTACAGGCCGGTCATATGCACGCCGACGGCAAGGCTCCTCGCCGAACCGGTGAAATAATCGGCGATAAGGGAGAGGGCTGAAGGGATATACAGGGCTTCGCTGACGCCCATAAGGGCCCGAAGCGCATAAAGCTGGCGGAAAGACGTACAGTGCCCCATCAGCAGGGTGACTGCAGACCAGACTCCAAGGGAAATGACGATCAGCCATTTTCGGCTCACCCTGTCTGCCACGGCACCGGCAAAAGGACTGACCAGGCCGTAGATCCACAGGAAAATCGCCATCAGCCGGCCGAAATTGGCGGCCTCGCGGAGTTCGGCAATGTCCACCTGCATGGCCTCCCTCATAGTGGAAAGCATCTGCCTGTCCATATAGTTCAGCAGCGCCACCACCCAGAGGAGGGCGACTACAATCCAGGGATATATCTTTCCTATTTTCCCCATAATCACCTGTTGCTCAAGATCTCATCGCACAGGATGGATGCCTTGGTCAACATTCTGGGCACATGGAACGGCCCTTTGAAGATATTGCCTTTTGCCGGCTGGGCCACGGTGCCGTCACGATGAAGGTACCCGTACCATTCTCCGAATTCCCTGTCGGGGAAATGGTCAAATGCCCAGTCGTTTACCTTACGGTGCATATCAAGGTATTTCCCGTCACCAGTCAGCTTGTACGCATAGAGGGCGGCGATTATCGCTTCACACTGGGGCCACCAGAATTTCATGTCCTGGGAATAGTCCTGCGGAGGGAAACCCTTGCAGTCGCGGAAATTAATGATTCCTCCGTATTCCTTGTCCCAGCCCCATTCGAAATCGCCGTCGAGGATATCAAGTGCAAGCCTGCGCACATGTTCAGGATCGGGGAACATGGGAGCGGCTTCCATCAGAAACCATGAAGTTTCGATGCAATGGCCGGGATTTATGACCCTGCCATCAATCGTATCGACCAGACGTCCCTCTTCATCCACACTCTCGAGGATGGTGTGGTATTCAGGCTTGTAGAGGTATTCTTCTATGATGTGCAGGGAGGTTCCAAGCTGCTCGTCCAGGGCGGGATCGTCTATGACCTTCTTCAGGATGGCGACCACGTTGAAGAACATCATCGTGATCGAATGGCTGAATCCCTTCCTGGTGGTCTTCGGAGGCAGGAAACCAGGTCTGGCGAGCATCTCACGGGTACGCTTGAAAAGGTCCAGGGCCTTCTCCGCATACTCCCTGTCTCCGGTCGCAAGGGAATACTCGGCCATGGCCATGATGGCGAAACACTCGGAGAACACATACCGCCGTTTCTGGATTTCCCGTCCGTCTTCGGTTACGGTGAAGAACATGTGTCCGTCGGAGCCGAAGCAATGCGCCTCGATGAAATCTATGCAGGATTTCGAAGCCTCAAGCCACTCCGCCTTCTTCTCTACATTGTTGTAAGCATAAGCCGACGTGAAACCGAAGCGCCCCTGGAACCAGACCGACTTGGTCGTATCCATGATGGTTCCGTCGCGGTCCAGGCAGGTATATACGCCGCCATGCACCCGATCCAGTCCATGCTCCATCCAGAACGGCATCACGTCCGACAAAAGATCGGTACGGTACCGCTCCCGGCATTTCTCAAGATACTGTCTCTGTTCCTGCATCATAGCACGTTGCATCTTTCAAAGAATCCTATCTCCTCGAGCATGGCCTTCATTTCCGCCTCTTCGGCGTCGGTCATGTTCCTGAACGGTACACGGTTGGGACCCATGTCAAGGCCAATGAGCTTCATGATCCTCTTTCCGCCGACGATGTTGCCGTAATACTTGATTATGATGTTGATGACGGCCTGGGAGAAATTCTGCTTCTCGCGGGCGGCCTCGAGGTCTCCCCTCTTCCAAGCCTTGTGGAGGGCGACATGCTCGCGGCCGTTGTAGTTCGTGGTGCCGCAGATGCAGCCTTCGGCCCCGCCCATCACCAGGGAGCAGAGCTGGGTCTCGTCCTGGCCGTGGAGGATCTGGTATTTCCCTCCGCCGTACAGGCAGCACTGGTTGTATTCGTACTGGCTTTCGAATGTATATTTGATGCCGGCGAAGTTGGGAATCCTGCCGTCAACCGCCTTGAGGAGGTCCACCATCGGGAGATAGGCGCCGTTAAAGGCGGGAATATGGTAATAATAGAACGGAAGGTCCGGAGCCGCGGCGGCAATTGCCTCGCAATACTTCACTAGTTCCTCAATCCTCCCGATCTTCGGGAAAGGAGGAGCCATGGAACCGATGCCCCAGGCGCCGATGGCCGCCGCGTGGCGCGCCAGTTCTACACTTTCACGGAGGCAGCAGCTGCCCACATGGACTATCACCTTGAATCCCGCCGGCACAGCCTTAATCCATGCCTCCGCAAGAGTCTTCCTCTCCTGGGTGGTCAGCATGTAACCTTCTCCGGAGGAACCGTTGATGAATACGCCTTTCAGACCGTTTTTCGCAAGCATTGCGGCATAGGCGGGAATGATTTCCGTGTTGATGTCCCCATTCTCCTTCATCGGAGTGAACGGGGCGTCGATGAGACCGATTATCCTTTCCATGAGTTAATGATTTTTACATTGGGAGCACCTCAACGATGGTATAGGCCCCTGAGAAGTTGGCCTTCAAGGTGATTTGGGGCCATCCTCCGGCCAGGCTGGAGGACTGGGAATGGACATGGCCGGCGAATGTAGCCAGGAGATTGTTCTTCCTGTGGGCCTGAACGACTTCCTTCCAGAAAGCAAATGTGGTCTCGGAATGGCCGGAAACGGGCCACCTCGGCCTGCGCTCAAGTTCATAATTGCGGTCATGCTCCGCATTCCAGTCCGGATGGCCGCAACCGTAACCGACAGAGAATCCGGGAGCATAGAACGGGATATGGGACATCATCAGGGAAGGCTTCCCCTCCTTCATCTCCTTGCGGAACTCCTTGAGCTGCCAGGGAAGGATCTCGTAAATGGAATTGTCCAGCATCAGCAACTTAAGTCCCTTGACATCCACGGAATAAAGGAGATGGTTCCTGCCTTTGTACAGCGGGGCGAGACGGCGGCTGGTCCATTCTTCCCTGAGATCTTTCTCGGAACCTTCCATACCCTCGTAGTGCCAGTCGTGATTGCCGCTGACATAGTACCAGGGAATCCCGGTGGCCTCAAACTGCTCCACGGCCCATTCAACCCCGGCTTCTGAAGGATAGCTGACAAGGTCTCCCATATGGCAGATGGCGTCCACACCGCTTTTCTTCGCAATCTCCAGGGACTTTTGGAAGGCCTCGTTGGGATCAGTATCTTCCAGGGTGCGGAAATGCTTTGTCGTGTTATATGCCTTGGACATACGGCCGCTGAATTGCCTGAACGGCTCCTCCCGACTGTCGCTCATCCAGAGATGGGTGTCAGAAATCAGGAACAATTTCACAGGCGTCTTCACCTTGTCCGAGAAAATCTTGACTGACGTATCTCCAAAAGTCGCGATTGAACTCTTCCCGGAATGTACCGTGTCCAGCACACTATCACGATCCGTAGAAGGGTCGGCAAACAACGGTGCAGCCGCAGCCACGCCTCCGGTGGCAAGGGCAAGCGATCCGGCAAGTCCGGTCTTGATGAACTCTCTTCTCGTCTGATTCTTATGTGCCATGGTTTCCTTTTTTCCCACAATATAAGGTTTTTTTCCGGATTTGAAGGGCTCACCTTCCGTTGGGAGGTTGGGAAAAATTACCTATCTTTGTATCAATCAATTCCATAACCAGACATATGAAAAAGATTGCATGCATCGCCGGAATCATTCTTTGCGGCCTAACCGCCTCCGCCCAGTCCTGGCCCGGGATCCCGCCGGAGGCCAGACCGGGAGCACGTTGGTATGTCCACGGGTCAGCCTTTACAAAGGAAGACATCGTCCACAACCTTGACGAATATGCCAGGGCCGGATTGGGATACCTCGAGCTGACTTGTATCTATGGTGTGGAAGGATTTGAAAACCAAGAGATCCCGTTCCTCTCCAAAGAGTGGATGGAGATGTATGGATTCATCGTGGAAGAAGCAGGCAGGAGAGGGATTGCCATCGATATGGCGATGGGGTCCGGATGGGTGTTCGGAGGACCTTCGACACCGTTGGATGAGGCTGCCTGCAAACTTTCATATACCGACTCGACCGTCAGCGGGAAACGGTGCAGGAGCCTGGATATCTCGCTGAAAGACAAAACGGAGATGGGGTATGCCTCGCTCTGCAAGGTGATGGCATACGGGAGCGACGGGAGCATAACCGACGTAACCTCTTCTGTCAGAGGGACCGTCCTGAACTGGAGAAAGGCGAAAAAGGGGTTGGACTACCGGATAATTGCATTATACAACTCAAGGACCCTGCAGAAGGTTAAAAGAGCCGCACCTGGAGGGGAAGGCTGGGCCATCGACCCTTTCGACAGGCAGGCCGTATGCAACTACCTGCGCCATATCGACTCGGCGTTTGTCGCATCCGGAGCCCCATATCCCAGGTGTTTCTTCGCCGATTCCTATGAAGTGTTCGGAGCGGACTGGACGCCCTCCGTGCTTGATGAATTCGAGAAAAGGCGGGGTTACCGCCTTCAGGATCATCTCCCGGAATTCCTCGGACGTTCACCTCGGGTACTGTGCGATTTCCGCCAGACCATGGGGGAACTCCTCTATGAGAATTTCACCATCCAATGGAATGACTGGGCCCACGAGAGAGGCATCCTGACCCGCAATCAGGCACACGGCTCCCCCGGAAACCTCATCGACAATTATGCCGCCTCCGACATCCCGGAAATCGAAGGCTTCGGACTAACCGACTTCGGCATAAAAGGACTAAGAAAAGATCCGGAACACGTCCGTCCCAACGACAGCGATGTCTCCATGCTCAAATACGCGGCCTCCGCGGCCCATGTGACAGGAAAAAACCTCGTATCATGCGAGTCCTTCACCTGGCTGACGGAGCATTTCCGCACCTCCCTTTCCCAGATAAAACCCGACCTGGACCTGATCTTCACCTGCGGGGTGAACCATATTTTCTTCATGAATACGACGTACTCTCCGGAGTCCGCCCCCTGGCCTGGATGGCTGTTCTATGCCACCACAGACATGAGCCCGACCAACAGCATCTGGAAAGACGCCCCTTTCCTTATGAAATATATAGAAAGGACCCAAGCTTTCCTGCAGGCGGGCACCCCGGACGCCGATTTCCTCATCTATCTTCCAATGAAGGACCTGTACAGTGTCCGGGCAACCGACCAGGATCCCCTTGCCATAATGTACTCCATCCACAAGATGAAGGATTTGGCTCCAGACTTCATAAAAAGCGTCATGTCCATAGATGGGGCCGGTTATGACGGCGACTATATCAGCGATTCGCTCCTTCTGGGCACAGAACTCAGGAACGGCAAGCTGGTGACCCCGGGAGGAACGGCCTACAGGGCCCTTATCCTTCCCAACAAGCTGCCGCTGCCGGAAGAGGTTCAAAAGCATATCAACAGATTGAAGGCCAGTGGCGCCATTATCCTCAGGGACACAGATATTTCCGGAATGGCCACGATAGCCCGGCCAGAAGAGATGAAAAGCAGGTACGGGCTGAGGTATATACGAAGGAAGGACGCAGGTGGCTGGCACTATTTCATCAGCAATCTCACGCCGGAAGATGTAAGCGCACCGGTTTCCCTGTCCGTTCCTTTCGAATGGGCGGCCCTGTACAACCCCATGACCGGGACGGTTTCCAAAGCCTCAGTCAGGGATGGCAGGGTGCTGCTCCGCCTGCGATCCGGAGAATCGGTCATTTTGCAGACAGGGAGCGGCCCCGCCCCGGAAGGACTGAAAGAAGGACCTGCGGATCAGGTTGTAGAAAAGAGAGTCCTCGATGGACCATGGCGGCTCTCCTTCGTTGAATCAGCCCCTGCTGTGGAAAAGTCCTTTGTCCTTGACAGCCTTTGCACATGGGAAAGTCTCGGCGATCCTGCCGCGGCTGTGACCATGGGCACCGGGGCCTATGTCACCAACGTCACCCTGACTCCGGGAGAGGCGACCTCAAGGTGGGAAATCGAGCTCGGGGACGTCCGGGAGAGTGCAAGGGTATACGTGAACGGCACTTTCATAGGCTGCTCCTGGGCAGCACCTTTCCGCCTGGACTGCGGAACCGCCCTGAAAGAGGGAAACAACGAAATCCGGATAGAAGTCACGAACCTTCCTGCCAACAGGATCTCCGATATGGACCGCCGCGGCGTCCGCTGGCGCATATTCAAGGACATCAACATGGTTGACATTAATTACAAACCTTCAGACTACTCCTCCTGGGCCCTTGTCCCCAGCGGCCTCAACTCCCCCGTTTCCCTCGTCCGCTACGGTATAGCACAATAACCGGCAGCAAGGCAAGGTAGCTTCTGCATTAAAAGAAAAACTGAAGGAAATATCTGAATAAAGATTATTTTTTGGGAAAGGTCCTTTTTTCAGATTTTTATCCCAACATTCACAAAGCACTAGCAAACCACATTGGCAAACTCCAATGGGATGCCAACGTGCTCCGTGCGGGGAAAAAGTCGCACGAAGCACGTTCTTTTGGTCATAGCTAGGTCAGAAGGATTGCTCTTGTGCCCTTTGAAATTCGGAAGGCAACCATTGTGAGGCATTGGCATATGCATTACCTTTGAAATGCTGAAGCAATTTGAGTTTATGAAAATTGAAGGGGAACTGCTTTCCAGAATCATTTCTGATCTCGGACTCAATAAAGCCTATATCAAAGGAGGTACCATCCCTGTCCGCAATTGCTGGCATTTCAGCACAGACGGAAATTCCATTGATGCCATGTTTTATAATGATGACGATTTCATGGACGGTATGAACCGGATTTACGTTGCTGTACAGGGTTATAAAGTAATTGTCCTGGCATTTTCACTAATGGATACCCATATACACTTTGTTCTATATGGCCCTTTTGAAGAATGCAACCGCTTTATCCATGACTATTTGCGTCGCACATCTTGGTATATCTCAGTAAAATATGGAGAGAAGCACAAATTGGAGGATATCCCTGTCAGCCATCAGAAAATAGATTCAGATAATTACCTGAAAACAGTTATCTGCTATACAGTAAAGAATGCTCCGGTTGCAGGAATACGATACAACGCCTTGGATTATCCCTGGTCCAGCGGTCCGCTTTATTTCAAAAGATCCGGGACCTGGTGCTCTCCCACATGGATTGATGGATGCGGGAAACCTTTTGAGAATACTCCTTTGGGTACCAGGGAAAAAAGAGCCCTTTTGAAGACCCGGAAACAGCTGTCCGGCAATATGCGCATGATAGGCAAACTGGTTTTCCCCGGTGAATATGTCGCCTACGAACTCGTGGAACTTCTTTTCAAGACTTGCAAGAGTTTCAATTACTTCCTTTGCCGGACAAAAGAAGAGGATGTTGATGCCCGCGGAGGGATCCTTTCTCATTTGTCAATCCCGATGCAAGAAATGAGGCAACATAAAAATGAGATATGCAAAGAACTGTTCGGGACATCCAGCATCAAAGGATTAACTGTGGACAACCGGATCCGGCTTGCCAAAGTTTTGAAGGCAAGGTACCATAGTTCCATGAAACAGATAGCCCGCCTGTCTGGCCTGGTCTATAATGAGGTAAAGGATCTTTTGTAAAACATCTCCGATGCTGGTCAGACCTCAACCTAAAAATCATAAAGCACCAAGAATGTCTTTTCATAACCGCCATAGATATCCTTGTGTGCTCCGTGCGTCCATTTTCCCGCACGGAGCACCGAATAAAGCATCCATCATAATTAAATTGCCTCCTGTCGTGCTCTGTGAATGTTGGTTTAAAACTGGACAAGCTACAGCACTCGAAGCCGGGCGGGAACAACGGCGGCAAGCCGGTCAGAAGAATGTACAATGCACAACACAGAGAATAGAATCGCGGTAATGCGATGGATTTTTGTATCTTTGGGCGATGAAACGGATTGTGAGATTTGGACTGGGCATCTTCCTGCTGCTCTGGGCGGCGGGAGCGGAGGCGCAGACGACCAAGGTGCGCGGACGAGTGACGGACGACACCGGTGAGGGGATTCCGTTTGCCGGAGTGTATTTCAAAGGGACAACGGTGGGAATCACCACCGACATCGACGGATACTACAACCTCGAGGACAGGAATCTGGCTGACAGCGTGCTGGTGGCCCAGATCCTGGGATATGACACGGACGAGAAGACGATTCGCCCGGGACAGTTCAACAATGTGGATTTCAGCCTTAGGCTGACCGACAACCGCCTTACCGGAGCGAAGGTGAAAGCCGACAACAAAAAGGCCAGGGCCCTTCTCGCCAACATCCAGAAACACCGCGACCGCAATGACCCGGAGAACCATCCCGAATACACGAGCGAAATCTACAACAAGATGGAGCTGGATCTCACCCATCCCCAGGAACAACTGAAATCCAAGAGCTTCCGTCGCAATTTCGGATTCGTCTTCGATTATATCGACACCTCGTCCGTATCGGGAGTCCCCTACCTGCCGGTGATGATTTCCGAAACCGTATCACGGCGCAGACACCGCCGCCAGCCCGAACTCGACTCAGAGACCATCCTCGCCAACAAGGTGTCAGGCATCAATCCGGAAGGGAACAACCTTTTGAGCCAGTTCACCGGCTCAATGCATCTCAAGATCAATTTCTACAAACCGTTCATTAACGCTTTCGACGTCCAGTTCCCCTCCCCGATCCAGGAGGCCGGTATGCTGTATTACAACTATTTCATCATAGATTCGATGATGGTGGACGGAAGGAAGACCCTTCTCGTGAGATACCATCCCAAGCAGCTGGTCAGCACGCCGGCTTTTGACGGCGAGATGAAGATAGACGCCGAGGACTTCGCAATCAAGAGCATTCATGCGAACATGAAGAATACCACGAACGTCAACTGGTTGCGGAACCTCGTGCTGGATGCCGAATACCAGCGGCAGGAAGACTCCACCTGGTTCTACAAATCAGACAGGTTCTATGCTGACCTCTCCCTCTCCCTGCGGGATTCTTCGAAGATGCTCTCTTTCATCGCAAAAAGGGAGACAGACCACCTGAAGGTGGATTTCTCCTGCGAACCGGGAAAGGATGCCGCAATGGTACGGGTAGATGCCGAAGCCTCGGCCAAGGAGGAATCCTTCTGGGAGGAAGTCCGTCCGGAGCCGCTGTCCGACAAGGAAAGGAACGTGTACGAGATGGTGGACAAGATAAAGACAGTTCCTGCGTTCAAGACGTTGTACGACGTGGTATATACCGCTGTGAACGGTTATTACGAAATAGGGAAAATCGGTATTGGACCGTATCACAAGCTATACAGTCACAATAACCTGGAAGGAGACCGGCCGCAGTTCGGACTGAGGACTTCCCCGGAATTCAGCAGGAAGGACAGGTTCTCCATCTATGGAGCCTACGGCTTCAGGGATCACACATTCAAGGGAGGAGGCACATGGGAGCATATATGGAGCAGGGAACCGGAAAGGAAACTCACCGTAGAGGCGAAATATGACGTGTACCAGCTGGGCAGCGGCCTCCATTCTTTCGATGAAGGGAGCATCTTCGGCACCCTTTTCGGAGGAGGCCACGCCTCAAGGCTCTGCATGATGTCCAGCTTCTCGGTAGATTACAAGCATGAATTCTCAATGTTCTTCAACGCCGAAGCAGGACTGGACCTGAGACGGTACTACCCGAGCGAAAAGGATTGGGTGCCACCCGTGAACCAGGTTCCCCTGCGTTCCCCGGACGGTTCTCCTGTCAGCAGCGTGGCTTCGAACGAATTGTTCCTCGCCCTTCGTTTCTGCAAGAACGAGGTGGTGAACAGGGGACTGTTCACCAAGTCATACATATATTCCGACTATCCGGCCGTTACCCTGACCCTTGCCGGATCCGTCCCGGGCCTCAGGAAGAACGACTACGGCTATTTCCGTCCTGAAATCTCCCTCCGGTGGAGTCCGAGGATACCTCCAATAGGCATTTCAAAGATATACATCGAGGCTGGAACCATCGTTGGATCAGTTCCTTACCCCCTTCTCCACCTCCACGAAGGGAACAGCACCTGGATCTACGACCGCTTCTCCTTCGCCTGCATGGACTATATGGAATTCGTGTCAGATACATGGTTCACACTTTTTTACAACCACTGCTTCAACGGTTTCTTCCTGGGTTCCGTGCCTGGTATCAGAAGGCTCGGCCTGCGCGAAGAGTTCTCGTTCAAGATGGGATGCGGATCCCTGTCGGGCCGCAACAACGGCGACATCACCGAAATCGCAGCCGAAGACATGAAGGCCCCCCTGCTCTTCCCCTATGGCACATCGTCGCTGGGAGGGAAGCCTTATGTTGAAATCGGAGCCGGCTTGAGCAACATCCTGAAATTCCTCAGGGTGGACTGCTTCTGGAGACTCACCCACCGCAACGAACGGACGGTGGTCATCGACACCGATTCCGAGTTCGGGAAGAAAATACTCGGCAAACTCAAGACTTCAAACTTCGCAGTCAAGGTCGGGGCGGAATTCAAGTTCTGACGCGGAAATGCAAAGACAATCCGGGGAATAAAGAAACTGGTATTTCAGGAATTTACAGTGATAATTTCCTAATATAGGAGTTCTCTTGAAAGGAATTATCCGTACCTTTATCCGGTATGAAATTGCTGTGTCTTCTTATCTGCCTTGCAACCCAGGCTCCATTCATTCCCATGAAATGGGAACGGCTCCCGGACCTCGACATTCCTCGGGCGGGACATCAGTCTTTCGTGGCCGACGGGGAATTGGTCGTGGTTGGCGGCCATACCACAGGTTTCGTGCGAACCGCCACCGCAGAATACCTTTCCGGCGGTAAATGGCACGCACGGAAGACAATCTATCCCTGCGACAACAGTTTTCTTTTGAGACTCCCGAACGGAGATTATCTGATCGGAGGCGGCTGCGACGGGGATTTCGGAGTCGGCCAGACCTATAGCGTTCAACGATACTCTCCCCTGGAACATGATTTCTTTCCTTTCCCGATCCTTGACTCAAAACGCTCCCTGGCAACGGCTGTCTTACTCGGGAATGGCAATATCCTGGTCTCCGGGAACTGGTATTCCGAAGACGCTGTCGAAGCCTCTGACGGTTCGGCCCCTTTTGAAACCATCCTGAAGACATCACAGAACAGGTCACGTCCTTATATTTTCCCTTATGGAAAAGATAATGCCGTCATCTTCAGTTCATATGACATTCACGGAGAGCGGCTGCCCGTCATCCTCGTGGACAGCCTGGACGGAGAGCCCTATACTCCTGAACTATTCGAACAATGGATTCCATACGAAGATAGTTGTCTTCTCAACGGGATTGATAAATTCAAGGCGATCAACCCCTCCACTGGCCAGGTTGCATTTTTCTTCAGCGCAATGGAAAAAGGCGGGAGCCGCCCGGCCCTCCTCTCCTTCTCAGACGGGGTGTTCGCCAAGGTCCGTACAGATATGGAAATCCCCGAGGAGGGGGTCGGAGGCGCTATCTCGTGGACTCTAGGCGTATACGTAGACCAAAGACGGGGCACTGCCTATATGATAGGTGCAGACCACGGACTCCGCGTATATATCGCGGCTGTCAACTATCTGCCTTTCTTTGACGGAAAAGAGGCTGCTGTAAAAGTATTCTTCTCAGACCCTGTCGAAGATTTGAGTATAGGGACATGGAATATCCTTCCGGACGGCCGCCTGGTTCTTTGCGGAGGATATAAGATGTTTGACCATATGGGAAATTACCTGCCCTCTTCAAGAGTCCTTGCGTTTTCTCCCTTCGAAGAAGACTCTCTCCTTTCTACGGAGCCTGTAAGGAAGGACCGATGGCCCCTGGCAATCATAGGAATGCTTCTCATTTCCCTCATTTTCGCAGGACTGTTTTTCCGAAAAAGGGAGAAATCATCAAAGGAACCGGCACCCGTCCGTACAGAGGAAAAAGCACATGCGCTGTTCCTCCAGGTAAAAGAACTTATGGAAGAAAAGAAACTGTACCGCAAAAACGGACTCTCGGTGTCGGATATAGCGACCAGGCTTGGAAGCAATACGAAATATATTTCATCCTGCATCAATGCCGAGGCCGGCTGCAGTTTCGTGGAGTTCGTGAACGGTTACCGCATAAAGGAGGCCCAGGAAATAATTAAAAGACAGCCGTCTGTACGGATGGCCGAGGTCTACGAAGCGGTCGGTTTTTCAAACGAGTCCTCCTTTTTCCGCAACTTCAGGCACCTGACCGGAAAGACTCCCTCACAGTGGATGGAGGAGCTAATTCGATAGGAGATAGCCTCGCGGAGTCTTCCCCGTGGCCTTCTTGAAGTACCTGCCGAAATATGACGGGTTCGGGAAATGCAGGATGTCGCTTATCTGCTGCACATTGTATTTGCCGTCCTTCAGCAGGGCCCCGGCTTCTGAAATCACGTTCTCCTGGATTATCTGCAGGGCCTTCTTCCCGGAAACCTTGCTCACGATACGGGACAGGTATTTCGGGGTTATGCACAATTCCCTGGCGTAGTATTCCAGATCCCTGTGCTCCCTGCAGCCCAACTGGACGAGGCGGGCGAAATCCTGCATTATGGCCATTTCCCTTGGGATGCGTCCCCTGGGAATCTCCCTCTCCACAATCATTTTGGCCAGGCCTCCGCAGATCATCTCCGCGGATCCGTTTATAATATCGTCCTGGAAATAATAATCCGGTCCTCCCCCGGCCACATGGAGGATTACCTGCAGGAGCTGGAGGTAGCGGTCCATCCTGTCACGGGTCATCTTCATCACAAGCGGGGCTATCATGGCTGCCTTGAGGATCTTGGCCGAACGGGAAGTCATCGAAGAGAACAGCTTCCCGTCATTGTAGGCAAACAGGATATACTTCGTGCCTGCCTGCCAGCTGAGGTCCCTGAGCGGCACCGCCGACGGGATCAGAAGCACAGAGCCGGTTTCCACACGGAAAGGGTCCATATTCAAGACACAGTCCACCCTGCCGGAAGCGACGAACAGGATCGCGTTGAAACCGATCCGGTAAGGAAACGTCAGCCATGTCGGCCTAAGCGTCCTCGTGGGTTCTCCCCTCTCCAATATAGATGACAAAGATTCCGGAATCCTGATGCCGAGATTCTCTGAAATTACGAACTCATCCTTGACATAAATCGTCCTTGCGGCGCGAGGCACCATCTCCAA
>ODAI014272277.1_pt1 | contig 15467 bp, 12 predicted proteins | sample 1539321 | NCBI WGS metagenome assembly ODAI01 (sample SAMN02144231, study PRJEB22623) | gut metagenome | biome: sheep rumen | host: Ovis aries | place: New Zealand
CACCATTACCGACTACGATGGATATTTCTGTATGGCGGTACATCCCGATGCCAAGTTATCGTTCTCCTTGGTGGGAATGAAGCCCGTCCTGTGTCCCGCAGGAAACAACATCTATGTCGTCATGGAGGAGGACAAACAGACCCTCCACGAGGTGGTTACCACCGGTTTTGGCGTAGTCAGGGGTATCGCCTCGCTCAAGTCGAGAAACACATATAGTTCTGATGAAAACGTAGCATACGAGATGGACGAGTTTGAGTTCGAAGAGGAATCGCAGACTCCCTCCCAACCGGCGGAAACGAGTGCCGTCACCCTCCGCCAAGGCGACACACGGTTGGCACTCTACCTTCCCGATCTGCAGACCGATGCCAATGGGGATGTGCACGTGTCTTTCCGCTGTCCGCCCGACAACACCAAGTGGCTCGTACAGGCGATGGCATGGAACGACCATTGTGTCTCCGACTACATGCAGCGCACGCTCATTGCACGCCGCACACTGATGTTGCGGTTGGCACTCCCCCGCTTCATGCGCCAAGGCGACAGAATCAGCCTGCCGTGTGATATCACCAACACATCCGACTCCACCCGCCAGGTGTCGGTTACCCTTCAGGTGCGCCACGCACAAACAGACAGCCTGTTGGCTGCATACTCTGCCGACATGTCACTCCCCGCCGCTTCATCACAGACGCTGTTCTTCCCGTACCAAGCGGAGCATGCCGATGTCATCGTGCGGGCGCAGGTGCGATCCTCCGAGGGGTCGTCTGACGGAGAACAGCGGCTGCTTGCTGTTCTGCCTCTTACCGAACCGGTGACCGAGGCGGTGCCATTCTACCTGCATGCCACAGACACGCTGCTCACCCTTTCGTTACCGGACCCTCCCGTTGGAGCCATGAACCGCAATGTGACACTCATGTTCTGCAACGACCCCGTTGCATACACCGTGGACCAATTGCCGGATAGTGTCGATTCAACTGCCGTCACCGTACTGCAAGTAGCACACAACCTGTACGCGCTGTCTCTTCGAAACCGGTTGTCAAAGCAGTATCCTGCACGGCTCAGCCCCGTCAATGTATCTCCGCTGCTCGACAAACTGAGTCGTTATCAGCGTCTTGGCGGCGCGTTCTCGTGGCTGCAACATGACGGCAGTTCCTCCTCTTTCTACTTGACCCTGCGCGTAGTATCACTGCTTGCCGAACTGCACGAAATGGATGCCTCTGACCCACGAATAGATGGGCACAAAACTCGCGCTGTGGCATATTTGGATAAAGAAGTCCTCCGGCGCGAAGCAGACTACCGCAAGGCACATCACGACTCCCTGCCCGACTATTCGCAGTTCGCCCAATATGCCTGTGTAAGAGCCCTGTGCACGGAGAAAACCTCCGACGGTGTTAGTCGTATCCTTGCTGCGGCGTTGGACTCGCTCTATGCGCAGTTGAACACCTCCGAACTGACCTCTTGGCCCGTCCTCGCACTCACTTTCGAACGCGCCGGACAACACGAGCGGGCGTTGAGGATAATAAACGGACTACGCAGATACGCCACCATCGACCCCGCACACGGCATGTATTGGAACAACTTGCCCGACCGTTGGTGGTGGTATAGTCAGGCGGATCTGCAAGCCACATTCTTGTTGGCATTCAGCCGCATAGACCCACAGCCCGCAGAGGTGGAAGCATTGCGTCAGTGGCTATTCCTCAACCGGCGTGCCACCCGCTGGGGAAACTCCTCGCTCAACGCGTACGCCACTTTTGCCTTGGTGGCGGACCAACCGGGGGACATACCCTGTACTCTTGATAGTGCGTCTGTGCAGTACATGGCGCTTCCGGACTCCACGTGCACCTACACCCTGCACCATTCCGCCGGTCGTCCCGCTTGGGGCGCGCTGATGGCGTCCTACACGGCGCCGTCCGACCAACTGGCACCCTTCGCCTCCCGCGCCATCCGGATAGAGCGTCAGTACGAGCGGACAGACCATACACGTTCTGCCGGCACACCGCTCGTCAAGGGCGAAACGGTGCGCGTCACCCTACGACTCACTACCGACCGCGAAATGGATAATGTAGTGATTACTGACCGCCGCCCCGCCACCTTGGAGCCGATTGAACTATCCGCATATGGTTGGCAGGACAATGCACTGTATTACAGAGAAGTGCGCAACGCGGATGAGGTCTTCTATGTGGAGCACCTGTCGCGCGGAACAACCGTTCTTACGTACGATTGTTATGTCAGTGCCACCGGCTCCACGCTTGCCGGACTCGCGCATGCCGTCAGCGAGATTGCGCCCGAATTTACCGCTCACACCGCCGCTACGGTTCTTGTCGCGGAATAACAAACCAAAAATAATAACGATAATGGACACTTTACCCCAAACACCCGCCATCCTGGTTTCCACCATCAACATGTTGTTGCGGGACGAGGAGTTCGATTCCCTCGACTCCCTTTGTTACAATTTCAACCGCGAGCCGGACGAACTGACAACGTACCTCCTCACCAACGGATACCGGTACGACCCCGACCAAAAACAGTTCAAAGCCATTTGAACCGATAATCCTTATTATTTGCCTTCTAAGACGACAAAGTGCAACCACCGACACCCTGTCGGCGTTTACAGAAAAGGCGCAAAAGGGCGTTTTTTTGACATCTAAGCCACTTTTGCGAAAAAAGTGGGGCAATTATTTGCTCATGTCCAAAAAAAGCAGTAAATTTGCAACGAAATTAAAAAATCAACCGGACTAAACAGAAAGCAATAAAATAATGGCAGAACAAGAAAATTATGGTGCCGAGAGTATTCAAGTGCTCGAAGGCTTGGAGGCCGTGCGTAAAAGACCGGCCATGTATATTGGTGACATTTCCGTAAAGGGTTTGCACCATTTGGTTTATGAGGTAGTGGACAACTCTATCGACGAAGCGCTCGCGGGGTTCTGCAACCATATTGAAGTCACTATCAACGAGGATAATAGCATCACCGTACAGGATAATGGTCGTGGTATTCCGGTGGACGAACACCCCAAGGAGCACCGCTCGGCATTGGAAGTGGTAATGACCGTACTGCATGCCGGCGGTAAGTTCAACAAAAACAGTTACAAGGTCTCCGGCGGTCTGCACGGCGTGGGTGTCAGTTGCGTCAATGCGCTCTCCAACCACCTCAAGGTCACCGTGCGCCGCGACGGCAATGTCTATCAACAGGAATACGCCAAGGGCAAACCGCTGTTCCCCGTCACCGTCACCGGTCATTACATCGAGGAGGAAGAGGGCACCGGCACACGCGTGCAGTTCTGGCCCGATGACACTATCTTTACTGAGACCGTGTACCAATGGAGCCGCCTCGCAGACCGTATGCGCGAGTTGGCTTTCCTCAACGCAGGTGTACGTATCACCCTGACTGACAAGCGAGAAGCGGCACAGCCCTTCATCGACGAGGATGGCAAACAGACCATGCCCGATTTCCCATACAAGCGTGAGATATATTATTCTGAGAAGGGACTCTCCGAGTTCGTGCGTTATATCGACCAGACCCGCACCCCGCTCATTTCGGATGTGATTCACCTCAACACCGACAAGTACGGCACACCCGTCGAGGTCGCTATGATATACAACACCGATTTCAACGAGAACGTACACTCCTACGTAAACAATATCAACACCATCGAAGGAGGTACACATGTGGCTGGTTTCCGCGCGGCACTCACACGCGTCATGAACAAGTACGCCGAGGAAAGCAAACTCCTCGAAAAAGCCAAACTACGCGACAAAGAGGGCAAGTCCACCATCGACCCCAACGATTTCCGCGAAGGGCTCACGGCTGTCATCTCCATCAAAGTGGCTGAACCTCAGTTCGAGGGACAGACCAAGACCAAACTCGGCAACTCCGAAGTGATGGGAATAGTCAACCAGGCGGTCAGCGAGGCACTCACCAACTATCTGGAGGAACACCCCGACGATGCACGCAGGATTGTGGAGAAAGTCATACTTGCTGCACAGGCACGAATCGCCGCACGCAATGCACGACTGAACGTACAGCGCAAATCACCCCTCAGCGGGGGCGGACTGCCCGGCAAACTGGCAGACTGTGAGAGCAAAGACCCCGCCGAGTGCGAACTTTTCCTCGTCGAGGGTGACTCCGCAGGCGGTACTGCCAAGACCGGACGCGACCGTTTCCACCAAGCCATTCTGCCGCTGCGCGGTAAGATCCTCAACGTCGAGAAAGCCATGGAGCACAAAGTGTTCGAGAGCGAGGAAATACGCAATATCTTTACTGCATTGGGCGTGACCATCGGCACTCCCGAAGACCCCAAAGCGCTCAACCTCAGCCGCATTCGTTATCACAAGGTCATCATCATGGCGGATGCCGACGTGGACGGTGCACACATCGCCACGCTGATTATCACTTTCTTCTTCCGTCACATGAAGGCGGTCATCGACGCCGGGCACCTCTACATCGCCATGGCGCCGCTATACAAGTGCTCTAAAGGCAATTACAGCGAGTACTGCTGGAACGACCAGCAGCGTCATGACTTCATCCTCCGATACGGTGGCGGTGACGAGAAACTGATCAAAACGCAGCGATACAAAGGTCTCGGTGAGATGTCCGACGAACAACTGTGGGAAACCACCATGGACCCCGAGCGCCGCATGCTCAAACAGGTCACCATCGAGAACGCCGCCGAGGCGGACCGCACCATCGCCATGCTCATGGGCGACGACGTGGCACCACGACGCGAGTTCATCGAACAGAACGCCACCTACGCCAAGATTGACGCTTAACGGTCGAATTCTCCCAATAACGACATTACGAAATCACGAATCAACGAAACAATAATTATTATGAATCTATTCTTCCTTCGCCTGACAGGCAAACTTCTGTCCACTGAGCGCTTCGAGAAACATATCCGTTCACTTCTCAGCGATGCCAAACGTTACCGCGAAATTGAGCAATCTGACGCCTTCAAGGAGTTTGAACAACTGCGTCAAATCACCACTGACGACAAGTTCCTCGCCAAAAAACAAGAATATACCACCTGCAAATACAAAGACACCGATTATTACCGGAAGACTGCCGAACTCGGCCAACTCCGCAAGGACAAGGACGTACGTGCCTACCTCGCCTGCAAGACCGAGGACGAGCGCAACAAGTTCGCAGGCAATATCTCTGTGAAACGTTACTTGCGCCTTGATGAGGAAACCTCCGCTCCCGAGTTCAAGCAGAAAAACGCTTTCTGGGCAGATCCCAACCGCTGGGCAAACAGCGAGCGCGGCAAACAGGAAAAGCGGTTCGAGGAACTGAAAAAATCACCCGACATCCGGTTCTACCTCAATGCCAACAAACGCCGAATCGAAGAAATGGAGAGTTGGAAAGAAACGTTCAAAGCACCTTTCCACGATCCCGACCTCAAGAAGAACGGTTTCCAAGCCGGGTTCTGGTTCAAACAACCCGAACTCAAGCGCCATTTCTCCTACAAGGAGGAGGCGCAGGCGTACATGGGCGAACAGAACGTCAATTTGCAGAACGATATCCTCTCCATCGTCACGCGCAAAGAGCACGTCACCGCTCCCGCCTGGGACGAGAAAAAAGGGTTCACCATGCACAATTTTGACTACACCTCCGCCATCATCAATACAGGCGACACCTTCAGCCAGGCCATCGGACTGTTCATGGCGAAAGTGCGCGCTACCGGTCGTTGCCATAGTGCAATCTACCTGGCGGGTGAGAACCGGTTCCCCCTCATCGAACTCTACCACTACGACGGACGTCACATCAACGTGGGTATTACCGACAAAAATGGTAAGAAAGAGCAAGTCCTGCGCGGTATTCGTCCGGGCAACTGGTATGTAATGTCCGTGGCTGTCAACCGGCAGGAAATTATCTGGATGGTCAACGAGGTGGAGGTCTTCCGATGCGTCAATCCGCTGCCAGGACAGAAACTGTACTTCTCATGCCAGTCGTTTGCACCGGTGAAGAAAGCCGCCGAGGGACGTCTCGACATCGCATGGGTACGAGCCTTTGAAAGATAACCCCCACCCATCCGCTTCCGGCTCAGCAGCGTTTCATCAGACGTTACATATGTCTGAACTCCTGCACTCCTGTAACTCCTGTAATCCTGTACTCCTAAATGAACTACAACCGTCAACACAGCAGATTTTTTCTCATCGCCGGCCCATGCGCCATTGAGAATCGACAAATGGTACTCGCCACAGCGGCAGAGTTGCAACGTGTTTGCTCCGATCTGGACATTGACCTCATCTTCAAGTCCTCTTTCGACAAGGCAAACCGCACCAACGTCTCCGCACGAGGTATAGGCATGAAGGACGGACTGGCAATCCTCGCCGAGGTCAAACACTCGCTGGGATTGCCCATCCTTACCGACGTGCACGAGTCATGGCAATGCGAGGAAGTGGCAAAAGTCGCGGATATCCTGCAGATTCCCGCTTTCCTCTCACGACAAACCGACCTCATTCAGGCTGCGGCACGCACTGGGCGCGTTGTGAACGTCAAAAAAGGGCAGTTCATGGCGCCCTGGGACATGCAGGGCGTTATCAACAAAGTGCGCGAAGCCGGCTCCGAACAGGTCCTGCTCACCGAGCGCGGATCATCCTTCGGATACGGCAACCTCGTGGTGGACATGACCGCCTTGGTGGAAATGCGCCGTCTGGGCAAGCCCGTTGTCTTCGACGCCACGCACAGTGTACAGAAACCCTCGTCGCAGGCGGGCATCACCGGCGGCAACCGCGAGATGGTACCCTACTTGATGCGGGCCGCTCTCGCGGTGGGCATTGACGGACTGTTCCTCGAGGTGCACCCCGACCCGCCACACGCTATATCCGACGCTGCCAACCAATTGTACCTGAGCGACGTACGCTCGATTTTGGAGCAGGCAGTCGCCATCGATGACGTGGTAAAAAACTTGAAATTATGAACTATTCCGATAGAGCAAAAGAAATCTTTCAACAAGAAATAAACGAGTTGCAACGCCTCAGCGACACCATCAACAGCGACTTCGATGCGGTGGTGCAAACCATCTTGGCGTGCAAGGGAAAACTCGTTCTCATGGGTATTGGCAAAACCGGCATTATCGCACACAAAATAGCCTCCTCGCTTGCCTCTACAGGCACACCCGCTGTCTTTGTGAATGCTGCCGAGGCGATGCACGGCGACCTCGGAATCATTGCGCCCCAGGACATCGCGCTCCTTGTCAGTAACAGTGGCGAGACCAGCGAAATACTGAATGTGTTGGCACCAATCCGCCGCATCGGTTGCAAGCTCATTGCCCTCACCGGCAACCCCCTCTCACCGCTCGCCAAGGATTGCGACCTCGTCCTCTCCGTACATGTGGACCGCGAGGCTTGTCCACTCGGACTGGCACCCACCTCTTCCACTACCGCCACACTCGTCATGGGCGATGCGCTCATGGTTTGCCTCATGGAGCAGCGACATTTCAAGGCGGAGAACTTCTCACTCTACCACCCGGGTGGTGCGCTCGGCAGACAACTGCTCGGAAAGGTCAAGAACCGCATGTCCCGAAACGTTCCGCGCGTGCAGAAAGATGCCACCTTCAGGCAAATAGTCAACGAGGTGTCTGACAAACATATGGGCACCACTTTCGTTTACGATGCCGACCAACCCGTAGGCATTATCACCGACGGTGACATCCGCCGCACTATCCAACGGTTTGAGAACCCCGACAGCGTACGGGCGGGCGATATCATGTCCCGCAACTACAAGCATGTGGCGCAGGATGCCCTCCTTACCGACGCGCTGCAACTGCTCGACAAGTACAACATCACCACATTGGCAGTCACTTCCCGGGACAACTCCGACGATATCATTGGTATCCTCTCCATCCACCATATCATCGACTTCGTCAACTAAAATAAACGATTCTATGAACACAAAACACCCTCTCCGTTTTCGGGGAGGGTGTTTCTTCTTACTTACTCTCTTTTCTCGATTTGGCAAGGAGCAGCATCCCCACAAAGGTGAACAGCGCATTCAGTATCAGGCGCTCGTGGCTGAACGTGTAACCGTCAAACCATTCCGCAGAGTGCATGTCCAGCACCAAGGTCAGAACAGGCGCGATGATGCACACTATCGGCACCCACTTGTCGCGCACCTGCAGTTTGGTCAGAATACCAAAGAAGAACATGCCCAACAGCGGTCCGTATGTGTACGATGCCACCTTGTACACGGTGTTGATAACCGACTCATTGTTCAGCAGATACACCGCATAAATCAGTACTGCCATCAGCACTGCCATGCCTACATGAACCCAAGTACGGGTCTTCTTTACTGCTGCCTCGCCGTCCTTGGCGATGGTACGGTTCAGAATGTCAATGGTAAAAGACGTCGTCAAGGCGGTCAGTGCACTACCCGCAGCCGAGTTTCCCGCTGCTATAAAGCCCACTACGAACAGGATACCCACTATCAGCGGGAAATAATTACCTGTGGCAAGAAAAGCGAACACATCGTCCCCTTTCAGCACCTCACCACTTTCGTTCAGTACGTGTCCCGCTGTATCGGTCATGCCCTGACCGATAGCGTAGGTATAAAGCAAGTAACCCAACGCGAGGAACAGGTAAATAACAACCATCTGCACCAATGCACCCACAACGATATTTTTCTGTGAGTCCTTGTAGTTCTTGCAGGAGAGAGTGCGTTGCATCATATCTTGGTCCAATCCTGTGGTGGCTACCAACACAAAGATGCCCGCCAGAAACTGTTTCCAGAAATAACGTCCGTCGTTCACGTCGTCAAAATAGAACATCCTGGTCATTGCACTGTCACCGTAACCCTCCAGCGACACGCCGCTGCGCAATATATACACGATGCACAGCACCACCGACAAAATCAGGCAAGTCGTTTTCAGCAGGTCCGTCCATACGATGGACTTCACTCCCCCTTTGAAGGTGCACAGATACACCACGCCGCACGTCAGGACCGCATTCAGCCAGAATGGCAGACCCATCGGAGCAAAAACCAATAGTTGCAGTACCGAGCACACAATGAACAGACGTACCGCTGCTCCCGTCGATTTACTCAGGAAGAAAAACCACGCCCCCGTCTTGTAACTGCTCACACCAAAACGTTGGTTCAGGTACTCGTAGATGGAGGTCAAGTTCATCTTGTAATACAGGGGTATCAACACAAACGCGATAATCAACTGCCCCACCGTAAAACCTAACACCATCTGCATGTAACTCATACCACTCGCCTGCACCATCCCCGGGACACTCACAAAAGTGACGGCACTGATGGGCGCACCAATGGTGGACATCGCTATCAACAGCCAGTTACTCGACTTGTTCCCACTGAAAAAACCGGCGTTGTCTGCCTTTCTGCCAGCCACCCATGAAATGCCAAATAGCAGGCAAAAATAGCAGGCAATTGTCACTAAAATCACTGTCGGACTCATATACTACCTTTATTATGTTATTATTATGATATTATTATGTTATTATTATGATATTATTATGATATTATTATGTTATTATTAGGATATAACTATACTCCCTCGCTTACTCCTCATACAGCAGGTAAGGCCTCCGCTGCGCCTTAAAGTGTTCCACATCGTCCAACCACATGGCACGGATTTCTTCGTCGGACTTACCCTCCATAATCATCTCCTGTATGTAGTCCTGACCCGTCAGTTTCACAAAGAACTTCGTGAAGAATGGTTCGGCATCGCTCCATTTGTCACCGGCGGCAACTCTCCGTTGGTACGCGTCAATCACGTACTCCAGGCTGAAATGTTTCTGCATCGCCTCCTCTTCGCTCATGCCCGACAGGTCCACTCCGTAGCAAACTCGATCCTTTTGGGGCGGGTTCTTTGCCGCCTCGCACTCCCTCGGCACAAACGTAAACAACTCCTCCCCATCATTTACAAATTTACAAATGGAAGAATTTACAAATTGAAAGTCAGGGTGTCCGTAACACAAGAACGGTTTGTCCGTTCCTCTGCCCAATGAGACAGGAGTCCCCTCAAACAGGCAGATAGAGGGATACAGGTAAACAGCCAACTGATTCCTGAGGTTCGGTGAGGGCGGAACGAGGATATTATACTTGGTCTGGTGGGTATAATTGGCGCACGGCACCACTTGCAGCGGGCACTGTTTGCCCTCGGGCAGCCAACCCTCACCATTGACCATCTGCGCCAATTCGCCCAGTGTCATGCCGTGAACGACCGGTATCGGCAGATATCCCACGCCTGACTTGTGCTGCATGTCCAGAATAGGTCCGTCCACATAGTACCCGTTCGGGTTCGGACGGTCCAGCACTATCACTTTCTTACCGAAGTCTGCGCACGCGTTCATCAGACGCACCATCGTGATATAGTAAGTGTAGAACCGCAGTCCCACATCTTGAATATCTATCAGCAACACATCGAAACGCTGCATGTCCTCGTCAGAGGGACGTGCACTACCGCCGCTGTACAGACTCAGTATGGGCAGGCCGGTCTTCTCATCCACGCTGCTGGACACATGCTCGCCTGCAGAGGCAGTGCCCCTAAACCCGTGTTCGGGCGAGAACACCGCCACCATGTTCACTCCTTTACTCAACAAAAAATCCAAAGTATGAATCCATGTATCACGTGCCCCCTCTCTCTCGTCTTCCCGACGTGGAGAAGCCCCCTCTCCTTGGGAGAGGGTTGGGGTGAGGTTTCTTACCAGACTGGTATGGTTGCCCAACATGGCGACCCGCTTGCCCGCAAGACTGTCTATATACAGTTCCGTCCGCTCTGCCCCTACCAGCACCGGTCCGTCACCCTGCTTGTCCCTTGTTGACTCGGGACTATTGTCTGCATTCCTGCACTCCTGCACTCCTACCAGCAACAGCGCAATGCCGATGATAATGAACCTTTTCATTTTTCTTCTGCGGAGGACGCTCCGGTCAAGTTGATATTCTTGTTGAGGACGCAATCCGGCCCTTTCTTCTTGTAATGCAACTTACTGGCACCGCTCACGTCTGCATCCAGACTGCCACAGCACGTCACACTTGCACGACTGGCACCACTCAAGTCGCACTCTACCATGTCGCAAAGGAACAACGGACCGTTGAACTTACTGGCACCGCTGGCATCCAACTCCAACTCATCCGACGCCCCCTGCACCGTTGCTTCTGACGCGCCGCTCAGTTTCATGTTTGTATGCACTGCGTAGATTGCCCCGTCAAACATGGACGCGCCCGTCAGTTCCACCTCAATGTCAGTGCCCTCAAGCGGTCTGCCAGGACTGAAAGATGAAGCGCCGTGTACGTGCACCGACTCCAATCCGTCACGATTGGGCAACACGACCGTTGCTTTACGATTGTTGCTGAAATCACGCTTGTTAATGCCAATAATCAACTTGCCGTTCACAACCTCCACACGCACATACTGCTGCGCTTTTTCGCCGATGGTCACTTGGGCACTCGTCACTTCGTCACTGGTGGTTACATCGAAAGCACTGTTGATTTCCAACTCATCCCACTCACCATTAATGGGGTAATTCACTGTTTCAAGTGCGCCCCAATTGGTGTTACAAGCGCATAGCATGGCGCACAGCGCCAACAAGGAAAGACTCTTTTTCATGTTATTCTGATAGTGATTATTATTTCTTCACAGTATTCACAATTGTAATTATTATTTCTTCACAATATTCACAATTGTAATTATTATTTCTTCACAGTATTCACAATTGTAATTATTATTTCTTCACAGTATTCACAATTGTAATTATTATTTCTTCACAGTATTCACAATACAATATTGCAGTATTGCAGTAAAACAACCGTCTGCATACGTTTGCGGGTGCAAAGGTAATACTTTTTTTTCATATATGCAAGAAAAAAGAGCTTTTTCTGCTTAAAAAGAGAGTTTTTGGGGTGAGTTATTAGTTGTGAGTTGTGAAGACATGGAACTCTGCCCCTGTGTTTGTAGGAGAGTTCGTGAGGCAATTATGCGAACGTCAACGGCAGGATGCTGTCCTTGCGAAGGACAAAACAAACCTGCTCGTTGGCGGACAAAAAGGATGTTGTTTGACATAGGTTGGTCGGACAATGTCCTCACACGGCGAAGCCCGACCAACTATTTCAAACGCGAAGCATCAAACCACTTCAAACGCGAAGCATCAAACTACTTCAAACGCGAAGCATCAAACTACGTCAAACGCGAAGCATCAAACTACGTCAAACGCGAAGCATCAAACTACGTCAAACGCGAAGCATCAAACTATGTCAAACGCGAAGCATCAAACTACGTCAAACGCGAAGCATCAAACTATTTCAGGAATGTGACTCTACCATTGGTCGTAAGGAGGTGCTTTGCGTTCGGGTGCACTCGTGTTTCGGAGATTGGATTTGAGATCAACCGTGAGTGTACCGGTAATACTTGAGCCGAAGTAGGACTGCAGGTTGAAATTCATCAGTGCATTCCCTCCGGATTTCGAGACCGTTACATATCCTCCGGAAATGGCGTATATGGCTCGTTCGCCAAAAGCAGACCCAGCCCTCGTGAAACTTGAGTATCCTTCAGATATATAACTACTTACGTAAACACCAGTGGATGCGCGAAGATAGGGATATTCTGAACTGGTTCTGCTCTTCACGTTATACGTTTGTGCGGGGAGGATGATGTCGGCATCTACATTGTTTTTGGGGAGGTCAAATTCCAACACAAACCGGTCTCCATTAGAAAAATAAAGATGGACATCAATATCGGTGTAGGAAATGTAATCGTAATCGTATCTGTAAACGTAAATGCTGGAAACGTCAGAAAGTGTAATCGCGCCTGCGTTAGAGGGTTCGGTATAATAGGTGGTGAAACCGTTCTCGTATGTCAATTTTTCGTTTTTACTAACCAGATAGGAGTACCTTGCCTCGATGTAGCCACCATAGGTGTTCTTTGTTCCGGAAATAGTAATGTTGTCCCCTGCAGAAAGTCCCAAGGAGGCAAAAGATTGGTCGTTACTCACGCGTTTGGTTGAGGTTAATCCATATACTGGGAGCACTCCTGTTTCGTCTATCAAATAGAAATTACCGTAAGTACTGTTATCGATATACCAAATGACTCCGGTTAGCGAATAGTAAGTATTAGCATCATCTGGTAGCGCCTTAAATTCGGCAATAGTTTTTGCGCTGCCGATGGAACTTGCATTGGCAGTGGTGAATGTTCGCGCATCGGAGTAATAGTAACTGCCGCTTTGGTAATAATACATTCGATAATAGTAGGTTGTGTTCGGCGTCAGCGAATTGAAATTGGCAGAGTAATTGCCATTGTGCACATCGGCAGTTGTGGTTCTGTAATCGTAATCGTAGTAGGTAGGTGTAGAAGATGAGGATGAACAGAGAAATCCCAGTTGGGTGGGAACAACGGCATCAACACCCATGGAGATGTTTCCTGTGACTTGCGCTGTAGTGGTGCTTACATTGGTAGCGGCGTTAAGTGTGAGCGTAATGGCATCTTGAGGAACAGCAGTTGTGAATGTTCTGGTTCCTCCATAAATAGCTTTTCCGTCCACAACTGCGTACGCTCTGAAGTAATAAAGGGTGTTTCCTGTAAGTCGGCTAATTTGCCGGCTGAAGTCCCCCTGTTTGGTAGATGCTTCATTCCATTCGTAGATATTGTTCTCGAGAGTGGGAGTGCCCGATACGGAAAGAACGAATCCCCGCTTCGTCAGACTGACATCTGTACCCTTAAAGGTGATATTTCCATGCAAGGTGGCGGTAGAAACGGTGATGTTGGTGGCATCCTTAGTGTTCACTCCGGCCGTGCCCTTCGTGGTGAAAGAGTGGACCTCTCCTTCAATAGTTCCGACTGCATTTCGTAAAAAAGGTCGTACATGATACGTGGTACTTGGTTGCAAATTGGTTATTGTGAATACCATGTTCTCCAGATATTCCCAAGAATATTCGCTTTCGAATTTGGTTTTTTGTATGTCATCTTTGGAAGAGGGTTCTTTGTTTGTCGCAGATATATATACCCCATATTCACTGATAGTGGGATGAGTGCCATACGAATTGGTGTACGAAATAGTGGCGTTCAGAGTGGCGGATGAGCCGTATATGTCGTTGATAGTTACATTATTGATAGTAGCTATACATACAGGCTCCTCCTTGCATGCATTGAGCAGAAGGAGCAGCCCTATGAGTGGAAGAATTTTTTTCATAACTATTTTACTTTGAATGTGTAACCTAAACCGACTTTCACTTCGGGCATAAAGGCATTGTAATTGGTAATGATGGAGGCTCCGGCGGCAATAGTGAATCCTTTGATATTACCTTGGAGTCCCAGCGCCCACTCCTGTCCCGGTCCGACGGAGTTGTTTTTCCCATTGTAGTAGCCGGTCATTTTGACCCACTCGCCATCTGTTGTCTGGCAGGTGAGGGTTCTGTATCCGAAGCCGGTGCCGAAATAGATATAGAGTGGTATTACGAGTCGCACTATCCCTCCGGCAGTGATTTCCAATTGGTTGGCAGATGTGTTGCCATTGTAGAAAGGATAGACTCTGTTGCCGTTGGGAAGAGTGATACTGGGGTCTCCTTCATACTGGTGAATCCAATGTACGCCTGTTCCGAACATGACATTGGTGTACCATCCAAACAATTTCACTTGTCCGTAAGTAAGTCCGAAAGCGTGCTGTCCGGGGCCAAAAGCATAATTTGCCAGAATGAATTGCTCCCATTCGTACACGTTTTTCTTTTTGACTTTTTCGTTTTTGAGTTCGATGCCTGTGTAGTTGAATGTTTGCGCGGAGATATATGTAAAGCCCACTCCGCACAGCAGTAGGCAGATTATCGCGCGTTTCATATCAGTTACGTTTAATTTTTTCCTCACGTTCAGTGGTTTCAATGACCTTTTCGTCTATATGAACTTGTGCCGGCAGGTGTTCCACAATTTGTTTATCCCACTTAATAAATATGGTGTCGGATGGCTGCATATTGCGGAAGTTGGCGTACACGGCAGGGAACCCTTTGACACTGACTGAGACAGTCATAGAGTTGCCCCTGCTGGAAACAGTTTTGATACTATAAATTGGGGAGATGATAAGTGAAGCATTTTCAGAGTCAATAAATTCGAACAATGCCTGTGCTTTCAGTTCTTCGATTTTTTCCTTGACATATCTTTCGAGCCGCAGCATATATGCTTCAGGTTTCTCTCTTTTTTGAGTTTCGGGCAGTAGGAAAGTTTGCTGCATGGTGTAATCGACGGGTCTGTTTTTCAGTACTTTCAGTTCAGAGACGAGTGGCACGACAAAGAGATTGCCGTTGTTGGCAATTTGTGTGGCTTCAAATTTGCTGACAGATGCACCTTGGATGTTGTTGTCTTGAGCCCAAGCGATTGCTGCTATCGCAACAAATGCGCTTAAAATAACGATTTTGCGTTTCATAATGGTAATTATTTAGTTGTTGGTAATGTTATGTACAAAAAAAACATGAACTCTTGCTCGCTTCATTTGATTCATTGAGGTTCTGGACTACCTTTGATATTCAAAATCTACGC
>ODAI014500488.1_pt1 | contig 15467 bp, 12 predicted proteins | sample 1539321 | NCBI WGS metagenome assembly ODAI01 (sample SAMN02144231, study PRJEB22623) | gut metagenome | biome: sheep rumen | host: Ovis aries | place: New Zealand
ATTTTTTTCGAAATTTCTTACGTCGACTTCATCGTCATAGTAGGTATAGTCTCCGACAATGACGTTTTTCTTTTTTATAATATTTTTCAGAAAACAAGTACGGTCCATACCAGAGAGCAAAGGATATGGAATATCTGGGGATGGAAACATTTTTAACCTCTAAAATTTCCTTTATACCTTGTATAACCAATTGATTACCAAAAGAAAAGATATGTAGTACAGAAAAAGTGAGGTAGATTTGTTGTATTTTCAAAAACTTCGAAAATCGAAATAATTATATGCCCCATCGATGAAGCATATTTTTTCAAATCTTATACTTATTTCAATTTGCTAATACGTATTAGAATGGATTCGAATTTTTACTGTAAGGCTCTGATTTTTCGTTTTAAAAAAAATTAAAAAAAAGTAAATAGGCGAAAAAAAAGCGATCTGCATAACGCCTCGTAAGTACTTTCTGATGCCTTTGAACGACTGTTTGTTCACTATGACAGAGGAGATTCCGCGCCCTTCGCTACACTGTTTCTTTTTTCAACGCGACGGAATCTGTAACCTGCCTGAAAATAAGGAGAAAAAACCGAAAAAGTTCAAAGCAGTCTAAACTAAGCGCCTAGCCCCAAGCGACTCAGCGCTTGAGGTTAATCCTTTTGAGTTTTTCAAAATTTTTGTATCCTTTGTGAGATTTAATTTTTTCTATTACTTTTTTTGCTCCATCTTTTACAGAATCAATCCAGCGCCCTTCAAGTATACGTTCTGCCAAAGATAAAGCCGTTTCTCCCTCATTGTTTTCAATAAAAGGATCGGCTCCTTTATCTATCAAAAATATCGCTGTTTTAGGATGATGCCGGCTGACAGCATTCATCAAAGGTGTAGAACCTTCGTTATTTTGAGCGTTAATGTCAGCACCGCGATCTAAAAGCATTTGAATAATTTCAGGATCACCATGACCTGCCGCAAAACTTAGTGCCGTATCACCGTTATCTTTTTTCGCCTCGATATTTGCCCCGTGATTCAGTAAAAGTTCCACTATTTTTTTGTATCCTCGGTCTATGGCGTACAGAAGAAGGGTTTTTCCATGCGTATGTTCAGATCTTTCATTTACATCGATCAGCGTGGAATCGCGAAGTTCGTTAATCTGCTGATTGCTCAATGGTGTTCTGTTCTTATATGAAGAAATCACCGTAGGCAAAATATTTTCTGTATTTGATAAGCTTAGAAGGGCTTTCACAAGTTCTACATCTTCATCTGCCATAGCGATGTATAGGAAACTCTGCCCAAGTTTGTCTTTTTCATTTAAATCTGCACCGTTATTTCCGAGCAATTTAACCATTTTAATTGATTCAGTCTTATTTTTGATCAATCCATTACGTTTAGCAACATCTTGTGCGAAATGAATCTTGCTGTTAATCCATTCAATATTCTTCACAACTAATCTAAGAGCTGTTTCGTTTTTTTTATTTTTTGCTTTTATGTCCGCACCTTTATTTATCAACATTTTTGCAATATCATAATAGTTATTTCGTGCTGCCTCCATTAAAAGAGTATTTCCATCTTCATATCTCGCGTTAACATCAACCGACTTATTTATCAAAAATTCCAACATGTCAGCATATCCTGCAGATGTTGCAATTTTTGATAACTCTTCTCTCATACCTAACAAATCAATTGCTTTAACTTGTTGCTTTACTTCATATAAAAGTCCTTCTTTCACATACTGAATTATTTTTTCTTTATCTTCCTTATCTATTACCTCTATGTGTTGAATTTTCCTTTCATTTTTTATATCTGTTCGATTATATATTTGTTTGTCGATCTGTATTTGCTCTATATTCGGTAAAGTCAACAGAGGAGCAGGAATTTCTGCAAACCCCTTCTCTTGTAAGGTTATCTTTTTGAGACGTTTTAAATCAATTAATTTGCCAGCAACACGCCCCAATCTTTGATGAATTCTGGTATCGATAAGAGTCAATTCTTCTAAATTTGGAGTTGCCGATAATGTCTTTATCAATTCTTCTATATTCCCAACAGATCCCGTAACTTTCAGTATCTTTAGTTTTTCAAAAGGATCTTTTTCAGCGACGATACTCAGATCATTACCTGTTACTTGCAATCGTTCTAAATTCGGAAATAAGCGCCCCCTTTTTAGCCAGTCTAAATTTTCGGGGTTTATTGTGTCAAGTTCTGCAGAATATACACAAAGAGCCTTGTGTAATACTTCGCAATATCTATCTCCGTCTGGACATGGGATTTGTACAAATTCAGGTTTTTTAGTGGTGTCGGTGCTATAGGTTATTCTGTCATCGTCGCCACCAAAATCACTGATGTTGTCAGAAAAACCACTGTCTGAGCTACTTAGACTAAAATTGCTGGATGATTGAGACAAATCACTCTGTTCGCTGTTACTGCGATACATCCCAAAAGTTTCTCCGTATAACAACGCAAAAACTGTACAAAAACTTATTAAATTGAAATTCATATTAACCTCCTTGCTTATCTCAATTCAATCTCTTCACACGTAAACATCGTCGAACGATGACCTTTTTGCATCATCAACATATCATGCATAAAGTTTTGATGCCTTCATCTTGAAATCATCTCACAACTCAGTTTAAGCTTCTCTGCCAGCGCTTTACGCTTTCTTTACCATTTTGCATCCCTCGACACACTGTCTCTGTCGTCTGGGTGCAGCCGTGTAATACTTATTTCATGATACCTCCCTTTCCTTGCATTCTAACTTATATTTGCCATTTCTGCAATGATGGAAGCTAAAACCTTCATTGCTTAAGTAAATATCTCGTAACGATCTGCAAAAATTTTTGTCACATACTGCTATTTGGGAAACGGATAGTTTTATCTTATAAATACTCATCCACAAAATTAGCAAATTCAGTGCAATTAACCAAAAATCCATACAGCAGCAGTCTATGTCCATATCACAATCTCCAAAAAATTCATGTTGCAAAAATCCATTTCATAGTCCCAAAAATAAAAAAAACCGTCGTATTGTTGAAATTACAACAAATACAACGGTAAAAACAAACATTGTATAAAATATACGCAGACTTTAACAAAAACGCTTGACTTTCAAGACTCGTAATGTTAAAAGATGCAAGGTTCGGGCGCCTAGCTCAGTTGGTAGAGCAGCTGACTCTTAATCAGCGGGTCGTAGGTTCGAGTCCTACGGCGCCCACCAAGTTCGAGCGTTGCTAGTCGATGCCCAAAAGTGCTATAATCATGGTTAATACAAGCAAGAGCATTCTTTTTAACCACTCTTCATTGTTTTTTTCGAGTGCTTTTTCAATTTCTGTGTTTTCCATACCATTATCCTTTTTCTGAGGTTTTGAGGCCACTTTTTTCGATTTAGCTTCGTTCATTATTACCACCATGTTTTACTAAATACAGTTATGACATATAAAAGTTAATTTTTTATAAAGATTTCGAGAAATTTTTAAGTTTTTTAGAAAAACAATCATGATTAGTTGAAATTTGAAGCTGTATCCAGCGGAAAGCAGGGTTCAGTTTTATATATAGATAAGGAAGGAATATGAAATGAAAATTTTTAATAAAATAATGATATTGGCGAGTTTGCCGGAAATTCTAAAATTAGCGGGAACAGTGGTCGATAGAATGCTTAAGTTTTTTGACATTGAAATCGGAGATGAACTATGACGAACGATGCGTTTAGAACTCTGATGGAGAAGTCTGATATGCTTAAACGATCAGATTTACTGCAGCTGTTGCAGATGTCAGTGAAGGTAAACTCTATGCTGAACAAAGTCATAAATAAACAGGAAAATCAGCGTAATAAAAATGAAAAGGGAGCACTTATAGGTGTTCCCTCCGATTTCTCTGATTCTTTTGAAAACAAAATGAAAAATGGAGAAGATATAGGAAAAGGAATATCTCCAGATGTTGTTTTCGAGGAGTCTGATTGTTTTGAAAATAAAGATGAGAATAAATTTGGGAATAAATCTGAGAATAATTATGGAGATAAAACCGAAGAAGAGAAAAGCGGATGTACTATCATTCCCCTCCGCGGGGAGCGCCAGCGTGACGCTGGACTCGATATTTCGGAAAGTACCCCTACACAACAGTATGCCGAGAAATCTAAAGAAGGCGATTCAGATAATCAGGATATAGGAAAAGTTGATTCAGATACAAAAGGCATACCGTTAAATCAGTGTACAAAAAAATCACAGCCTGCAGCGGCTCGCTGTACAGAAAAATTACAGCCTGCAGCAGTTCGCTGTACAGAAAAATTGCAGCCCGCAGGAACCTCCTGCTGGGAACAAATTGCTCGAAAAAATCAGCTGATGCCCGAAGGAAATTGGCGCATATGGATGCTCTTGGCAGGACGAGGCTTTGGAAAAACTCGCGCTGCGGCAGAGGCTATTCGTAAATTGGCGCTGTCAGGAAAATATAAGCGTATTGCCCTGATTGCTAATACAATCGAGGAAGTCAAACAAGTCATGGTCGAGGGTGTCAGTGGTTTACAAAATATTTCGCAGGATGAAGATGGACTGACCTATATTCCATCTCGGCGAGAATTACGGTGGAAAAACGGCACGATCGCCACTTTGTACGGAGCGGAAAACTATCAGCAACTGCGCGGACCGCAATTCGATCTGGCCTGGGTCGATGAGTTTGCGAAATTTCTCTACCCTCGCGAGACTTTTGAACAGTTGTCTTTTGCGTTACGTATGGGAGATGATCCGAAGTTGATTTTGACGACGACTCCTCGTCCGATTCCATTTATAAAAGAGTTGATGGCCCGCGATGATGTCGTGACTATTCGCGGTTCATCCTTGGAAAATGAGAAAAATCTCTCGCCGACCTTTTTGAAGCACCTTGAATATCTGAAAGGTACCAGGCTGGAAGCTCAGGAAATTTATGCTGAAATTGTGGAAGATAATCCGAATACACTATGGTCGTGGCGAGATATCGAAAATTGCTATCGCGATCCACCACATTTCATAGACAACATAGTGATCGGAGTCGACCCGGCAATGACCAGTAGAGACAACAGCGACGAAACAGGCATAATTGTCGTGGGAAAAGATTTTAACGATCGAGCTTTCGTCCTGGAAGACGCCAGTATGCGAGCTGCTCCCAATGTTTGGGCGAAAAAAGTTGCTGATCTCTACAAAAAATACCGCGCGCGCAAGATAATATTAGAAACAAATGCAGGTGGGGAGCTATTAGAGCAAATATTACTTCGTGAGGATCCTTCTTTGAATATTAAGAAGGTGAGAGCTCGGGAATCCAAAATCTGCCGAGCGCAGCCTGTGGTAATTTTGTATCAAAAAAATCTTGTGTTTCATGCAAAACAGTTTCGCGAACTGGAAATGGAGATGGCGACCTACGAGCCGGGACAAAAATCGCCCGACCGCATGGATGCGCTGGTTTGGGCTTTGACGGATTTATTTGAACTCGAAGCAAATAATTATGTACCGCGTGCGTTTTTGATATAATCAAGATGATCTTGGTAACTTTTTTTTAACCAATAGCTGCAAAAATAGCTTCGTATAGTTTTTGTGATGTGGAGTACGACATGAATTGGTTTGCCAAAAAGGTATTTGACGGGGGGGGGTAAAGGCCTAAAAAATCATTGTAAATCATGTGGTTATCTGTTTAAATTTGCAAAATCACCCAAATCTTTAACCAAAAATATCAAGAATTCCGCAGGTGCAGTATTGATCGAGTTTGCAATTTGCATGCCGATTTTAATCATTTTGTTGTTTTATATCCATGACCTTGTGAAAATTAAGAGATACTATTCGCAGACTGAATTCGTTGCGCAGCAAATGGCAAATATTTTGCAGAATATTTCACAGAAAAGGACCAATAAGGCGATAACGCTCAATGACATAAGATATGCATTTGCGCTGGCTTGGCAGACTCTTTATTCAGGAAAGTCAATGTATTGGGTAAATTCGGGACACGAATTAGTTCACTGTCCCATCATGCACATTTATTGTGTAAAAGGGACAGGAAACGGTAAAGCATCGTGTTTGTGGAGGACACTTACGCACGTAAATAACTCTGTGGCAAAAAGTCCATTAACATTACGTTGCGAATCCGCTCAAAGTGATCATTCCGGGTCTTCAATTTCCTACGGGACAGATGTTCTTGCTACGAGTATTCATCCTAATCTGAAAATCGATACTGATGAATTAAAAATTATCATAGAACCTATGTTACACTATGCGACGACTTTCAAGGATAACGAAGGAAAAACTAAGACGCCTCTCAAAAAAGCTCTGGGATTGTATCTGGCGAAGCCAAAATATATATACAATAACTATTATTATCCTTTTGGTTCTATAGTGATCTTCACTCCTAAATCTGGATTATTCAGTGAAACAGCTCCATCATGATGATAAAATTGCTCTAGCCAGAGATGCTTTGATAAATTCATTGAATTCTTGTGCCTCTTTATTTTTCGGGTAATTAATAATATTCTGAAGCTGTAGGTGTTGTGAGGGGAGCTATGCAGAAATTTGTCGCAGTATGTGAAAATCAGGATCTCGAACCGTTTTTGAGTGCGGAGACAATCCGTTATCATTTTGGAAAACATCATGCGGGGTACGCGAATACTCTGAATAAGCTTGTCGAAGGGACAGAATTTGAAAATCTTTCGCTAAATGAAATTATTTCTCATTCGCGGGGTACAAATCAGAAAATTTTTAACAATGCCGCTCAATTGTTTAATCATAATTTTTATTGGAAATGCTTAGCGATATCAGTTGATCTGCCGCGTGGGAAGCTTTCTGAGTTAATAGTGGAACAATTCGGAAGTTTGGAAAAGCTTCAGGACGAGTATATTTCTTTTGCTTCGACTATTTTTGGCAGTGGCTGGAGTTGGCTGGTTGAGCAGAACGGCCGGCTGAAATTCATTAATACCCAAAATGCAGAAATTCCCTTCAGCGAGGGGATGAATCTGATTTGTACAGTCGACCTGTGGGAACATTCCTATTACATTGACTATCGTAACGACAGATTAAAATATCTTGATAAAATAATCAGGAATTGTATTAACTGGAAGTTTTGCGCGTATCAGATTTTGTAACTAAAGGTGTTTTACTAAAATGAAAGTTCGAGCCGCATCTGTAGGAACGTGGCTCGGGCTGTGATTGTTTTACGGAACTACTTTAGAAAACAGCAGTACCAGCTTTGTCAGCATGTTTAAACGATTTTGTTTGACGACGCAATCTTCAGAGTTTACTAAAACTTTGTCGAAGAAATCGGAAATAGATTCTTCCATGCCGACGCAGGCATCTAGTTCTTTTTCGAATTGTGCGCAAATGTCGGTTTCCTGAAGCTCGATCTCCGAGAAGCGAGTTTCTAACTTATTGATTTTGTCGAACAGCACTTTTTCCTCATTTTCCGACATAAGAACAGCACTGACCTCTGTCGAGGAGTTATTCCCTATAATATTTTTGGCTCTTTTATAGCCTGACATCAGCTTTTCGCCCTTCGAAGTTTTCATAATCTCGTTGAGAATCGCTGATTTCTGGTAAATCAATAATACATCATTGCTGCTACTGGTCAGTGATGACACAATATCATGATCGATGCCGCTATCTTTTAGCAGAACTTTAAACCTTTCCATGATAAATGCGAGAACTTTTTCGACAGTATCCAAATTCAGATCGGTTCCCGGCAGTTGCTCGAATGCTTCTCTGATCAATTTTTCGAGATCTACGTCGATGTCATATTTTTTGATTATTTTTAGAATACTGATCGCGGCACGACGTAATGCAAACGGATCTTTTGACCCCGTCGGCTCTTTCCCGATCGCAAAAAAGCTCGTGATCAGTTCGATTTTATCCACCAATGAGTAGAATGCACTGATTGGCGAGGACAATTCATCTCCCTGCAAATATTGCTCGCGAATTGCCGTGCAGACTTCGCTGTTCTCTCCCTGAATTCTCGCATAATGAGCCCCCATGATTCCCTGAAGTTCAGTAAATTCATAGACCATGCTGGTAGAAAGATCACATTTTGCAAGAGTTGCGATACGAACCAGCAAAGTCTCTGTATTTTCGTCAATGAAAGAATTTTTCCCTTTCAATTCTCTCGCAGCAAACCGACACAGATTCGTCACACGCTGAATTCGATCAAACACCGACCCCAATTTTACATTGAAAGTAATCTTTCGGAGAGAATCTAAATAGCTGTCTAACGGTTTCTGCAAATCTGTTTCAAAAAAGAACAGAGCATCCGCCAAACGAGCATTCAGGACTCGTTCATTTCCTGCAATTATCGTTTTTCCGCCGTCAACAGCTGAATTATTTGCGACGAAAACAAAATAAGGGGCTAATTTCCCGTTCCTATCCCGAGTCGGAAAATATCTCTGATGAACCTTCATCGGAGTGATGATTGCTTCCTCCGGCAGTTTCATGAATTTGCTCGGAACTTTTCCCATCAGCACAACGGGATATTCGACCAATCCGATCACCTCATTCATCAAATCTTCGGAAATCGCAACCGAAATGCCGTGCTTTTGCTCGATGGATTTGATTTCATCCAGCACGATTCGGCGACGCTGCTCACGATCGACTACCACGAAATTTTCTTTTAATTTACCGAGATAATCTTCCGTGTTCAGGACAGAAAAGGCAGCAGGTGCAAGGAATCTGTGACCAACCGTTTGATTCGTCGACTTCAACCCAATCTCATCAAACGCGAAATTCACAACTTTTCCGCCGAACACCGCCAAAATATTTCTGATCGGGCGGACAAAATGCATCTGATGACTTCCCCAATGCATCGATTTTTTCCACGACAGCGATGAGATGGATTTTTTGATGATTTCCGCCAGACAATCGAGAGTATTTTTTGCCGCATGATGAATCGCTAAGAACAAAAAGTCTTTTTTCCCGACAGTTTTCTCGATGCAGTTTTCTCGAGAAACGCCATTGGCTTTCAGAAATTTCTCGATCACCTCCGGAGAAGCCGTAACCTGCGGTCCTTTCTTCTCCTCCTGAAAATCCAGAGTTTGCTCGCTTAAATCCGCTGAAAAAACGATTCTTCTTGGAGAAATAAAACTTTTTACATCAGAATACGAGATTTTCTGCTTATCGAATTCCTCCGTCATTAATTTTTCGAATTCCGCAATCGCTCCTGCCTGAAATCTTGCCGGAATTTCTTCAACCAAAATTTCCAATAAAAAATTATCCATGTCTCACCTGTGCTTCACAACATGCTTTCGCCAATGCTCTTACCCTGGCGATTCTGTCAACTCTTTCCGCGACACTTAAACTTCCGCGCGCATCCATCAAATTAAACAAATGACTTGCTTTCATGCACTGATCGTAGGCCGGCAGTGCTAAATTCTGACTCGCTAATTTCTGACATTCTTTTTCGGCGTCGATAAAATGCTGGTTTAGTTGTTCGACGTCGGCGCATTCGAAAGAGTATTTCGAAAACTCGATTTCCTGCTGCATACAAACATCTCCATAGGAAATTTTTTCCGCGCCTTCTTTTCCGTTCCAATTCAGATCATAAACATTGTCCACTGATTGCAGGAACATCGCCAGTCTCTCAAGACCGTAGGTTAACTCGACCATCACAGGATTGCAGCTGATTCCGCCGACCTGCTGGAAATAAGTAAATTGAGTGATCTCCATACCATCGCACCAGACTTCCCAGCCCAGCCCCGCGGCACCAAGAGTCGGACTTTCCCAATCATCCTCGACAAAACGGATGTCGTGCAATTTGTAATCAATCCCGACGACTTCCAAGCTTTTAAGATATATATTTTGGATGTCTTTCGGCGATGGCTTAATCACCACTTGGAACTGATGATGCTTCTGAACTCGATTCGGATTTTCACCATAGCGGCCATCGGCAGGTCTTCTTGATGGTTGAACATACGCTGCCTGCCAACTGTCAGTACCCAGCGCCCTCAAAAATGTATGCGGACTGAAAGTTCCCGCCCCAACCTCCATGTCGTAGGGCTGAAGCACCGCACATCCGTAATCACCCCAATATTTGTGCAGGGCGAAAATTATATCTTGAAAACTTTTCATAATAAAACACCAATTTTACGGAGCAGGATACCATATCACTGCCCAAAAATCTATGAGAACGGAAGACCTAAAAGTTTTGCTTAGTAATTCTCTGCTTTTTGCTCGAAATACGATTTTGGATGACTGCAAACAGGGCAGATTTCAGGAGGTTCTGCGCCCTCGTAAACATGTCCGCAGTTTGTGCAAATCCAAAAGATTTTTTCTTCTTTTTTGAATACCGAGTCGTTCTGAATGTTCGCCAAAAGTTTGCGGTAGCGCGCTTCATGTTTCTTTTCGATTTCTCCAACCAGTCGGAAGAGGCGAGCGATATCTTTGAACCCTTCGGCTTCTGCATCTTTTGCGAAATCTTCGTACATTTCCGTCCATTCGTAATTTTCTCCGTCCGCGGCGGCTTTCAGATTGCTGGCGGTGTCAGAAATTTTCCCTCCGTTCAGCAATTTGTACCAAATTTTGGCGTGTTCTTTTTCGTTTGCGGCAGTTTCCTCAAAAATTCGACTGATCTGTACGTATCCGTCTTTTTTTGCCTGAGATGCGAAGTAGGTATATTTGTTCCGCGCCTGAGACTCTCCCGCAAAGGCAGTCCATAGGTTTTTTTCAGTTTTTGTTCCTTTTAATTCCATGGTAAATACTCTCATTAACTCTTGCTAATAAGGATATTATGGATCAATGAGGAAATAAAGGGGGAAGGCGGGGATTTAAAAGTTTTGTATTTAATCAGGTCTAACTTCAGGAAATCCCGCATTAGGGGAGAAGATAATCACAGAGTGAAAGTATAAACTTTTAAAATGCTTAGGATTAACCAAACGGCATCTGAAGACTTCGCGATTGTTTGACGCTCTTCTCCCATCCACATCGTACATGGCAGATCCCCAATACAATGTGGATTCCAATATGATCTTTGATTTGCCTTCCTCTATTTTGAGTGTAGGGTAGATGGATGATGCGTTAACTTCATTTGCATTATATGTTATGGTGCTCCATCCTTGAGTACTTGTTATGTCCCGATAGTTAACCCAGGGCGGAGTTTGATTTGTTGTGCTTGTGATAGCCTTTCCCCATTTGCATTTAGCTTTTTCTCCCGACAAGCCTTCCACATAGTAAGTGACAAAAAATGGACAATGGATGAGCCCATGTCGATAAGCACCTTGAACAGTACTATACATTGTCGTTCCCGGATATATTGTCAGATAAGCTAGAGATCCAGCGTTACATAAATCATCAAATGAAATAGTTGATCCTGTAGCGGCTTTTTTTTTAGCCATATTCTGCAAAATGTTTGCCATTTGTTGGCCGACGAACTCAGTTTGAGAATAATATCTCTTAATTCTTATCAAGTCATTGATATAGAACAGCAAAATAATCAAAATTGGCATGCAGATTGCAAACTCAATGAGAATTGCTCCATGCGAATCGAGAAGATTGTAATTTTCCTTTTCTTGCGAAGATTCTTTTGATTTTCTAGCCTTTGCTAGGGAGTACTTCAAAACATAGCCTCCGAGAACTTCTTGACGGAATTTTTTGATAAAATTCACTAAATCCTCTCCCCATAATAACTCACTCTGAAACCATTGTCTCAAGAAAAGGTTAAAAAAGCGTAAATTAATCGAAAAAAATCACAACTTTTGCCTTGAATGATGATGTTAACTAATTCTTAATTGACTTTTGAAATGTATTACGAGAAAATTACTCATTTATTATGGTGTTTTGGAGAGTAAAAATCGATGAAAGAGAATAAGTTGTTGCTTGGTTCAGTAGCAGTTCTTTTGCTTTTGGGCGGATGTGAGGAAAAGAAGCCTGTTCAGATGGCTGCTCCTGTTGTCGGGGTATCGAAGGTAACGAGACAGAATATTCCTTTGAATATAGAGGTACCGGCGAAGATCACGGGGTCTTTAGAGATACAGGTCAGGGCTCAGGTCGGCGGAATATTGAAATCCAGGAATTATAAGGAAGGCGAGTTTGTTCATCAAGGAGCAAAATTGTTTGAGATTGATGAAGCTCCTTATCGTGCGGCATTGACCAGGGCTCAAGGAAGTTTGGCTCAAGCGGAGTCAGAATTGAGACGCACTACTCGTGACTATGAAAGGATGAAAAAGTTACATAAATCGAAGGCTGTAAGTCAGAAAGAATATGATGATTCGCTGTCGGCTTATGAGAGGGCTCAGGCGAACATGAAAGTGGCGGAAGGAGCTCTGCATGAAGCGGAAATAAATCTGGGATACACTGAAGTTAAGGCGCCGATTTCGGGAATCGTTCGAAAAGAGGAACAATCTGTCGGAAATTTGATTTCTCCGAATGGCGAGAGCAGCTTGTTGACTTCAATGGTACAGATTTGTCCGTTGCACGCGAATTTTTCAATTTCAGGGTCAACTTGGGCAGACATCGCAAAGAGTTTTCACAGCGGAAAGGTTCATCTGGCGAAAATGGATGAAGTGAAGGTTCAAGTGATTATGTCTGACGGAAGTGTTTATCCGCATGAGGGTAAGATCATTTTCATGGATAGCAGTGAGGATAATCAGACTTCCAGTATTTCCGTAAAGGCGGAAATTCCGAGTAATGCCGCTCAAAAGATGCTTTTGCCTGGACAATTTGTGAGAGTTCGTGTTCTCGGACATGAGTATAAAGATGCACTCGTGGTTCCAGCTACTGCCTTGATCTCTACTCAGGCTGGATTTATGGTTTACGTTGTGAAAGAGGACAAGACAGTTGAAGTGCGTCCTGTGAAAGCTGAAGTAATTGGCAATAAAGCAGTCGTCAGCGATGGGTTAAAGGAAAACGAATCTGTTGTTTTTGAAGGAATTATAAAGGCGCGTCCAGGGCAGCCAGTTACTCCGATATTTAACGAGTCCGGTGCCGAATCGCAGCCAACGGAGGTCTGAAATGATATCGCGTTTTTTCATTGATCGTCCGATTTTCGCGACGGTTGTCTCTCTGATAATAGTTTTGGCAGGTTTGGTTTCCATGGACAATCTGCCTGTGGAGCAGTATCCAAACTTAACTCCTCCTACGATTATGGTAAGAGCGATGTATCCTGGAGCAAGTGCGGAGACTCAGGCGGAAACAGTTGTTGCTCCGATTGAAGATAAGATCAACGGTGTCGACGGTATGATCTATATGAATTCGACTTCTTCGGGAAACAATGGTGAGTCGAACATTAATGTATATTTCAAGGTCGGAACGGATCCTGATATGGCGATGGTTAACGTCAACAACCGAGTTCAGCAGGCGACGACGACTCTTCCGGAGGAGTGTAAAAAGTATGGTGTTACAGTTCTGAAAAGAAGCCCATCAATCCTGCAAGTTATGGCTTTCTACTGTAACAACGGCAGATACGATGATATTTATGTCGGAAATTATGTTTTGTTAAATGTCGTGGACGAGCTGAAGAGAATCGAAGGTGTTGGTGAAGCTAACGCGATGGCAGGGAATAGCTATTGTATGAGAATTTGGCTGCAGCCCGACAAGTTATCGAAGCTGAATTTAAGTGCTTCTGAAGTTGTGGCGGCAATTCAGGCTCAAAATTCTCAAAAAGCGGCGGGAGCTGTCGGGAAAGAGCCAATGTCTCTGAAAGTTGATCGAAACTATTTGATCACGGCGGAAGGAAGATACACCACAGAGAAGCAATTTGAGGATATCATTATCCGAGCTTTTCCTGACGGAAGGACTTTGCGTCTGAAGGATATCGCAAAAATTGAGTTGGGGTCTCAAAGTTACGACATGATAGCGAAGACCATCGATGGATTTGATGCGACTCCAATTATGATTTCTTTGGCGCCAGGAGCAAACGCTTTAGCTACAGCCGAAAGAATCGCGAAGAAAATGGAAGAACTGAAAAAGAGTTTTCCTGAAGGCATCACATATAAAACAATTATCGACACGACGGGATTCGTAGAGAATTCGATCTCGGAGGTGTCGCACACGTTGTTCGAGGCTATTTTGTTGGTTGTTCTTGTTATTTTCGTGTTTTTGAAGAAATTCAGAGCAACTTTGATTCCATGCTTGGCCGTCCCTGTTTCTATTATCGGAGCTTTTGCTGGAATGATTATAGCGGGATTCTCCATAAATACTCTGACTTTATTCGGACTGGTGTTGGCGATTGGTATTGTTGTCGATGACGCTATTGTTGTTATCGAAAATGTTGAGCGTATCATGACGACGGAAGGTTTGTCGGTCAGAGATGCGACAATCAAGGCTATGGATGAGGTGACGGGCGCCCTTATTGCGATCGTTTTGGTCCTGTGTGCGGTTTTCGTTCCTGTCGGATTCATGGGAGGACTGGCAGGGACTATGTACAAGCAGTTTGCGATCACGATTGCTGTTTCCGTTGTCATTTCAGGTGTTTGTGCTTTGACTTTGACTCCAGCTCTGTGTGTCATTTTTTTGGAGGGCGACAGAAAAGAAGCAAAGGGTGCAAAAGTTTTAAAATTTAAAGAAAATAGATTTTTCACTTGGTTCGATAATGCCTTCGCGCGTCTTACCGAAAAATATGTATCCGTTGTTTCATTTTTTACGAGGCATGTGAAGACATCTTGTCTGACAATTGCTTCGGTCCTTGCGGCAACGGTGCTGATGTTTAAGTTGACTCCCGGAGGATTGGTTCCTGATGAAGACCAGGGAACTTTCTTAACCGCGCTTATCATGGATCCGGCTTCCACAATTAAAACGACAGAAGCGTCTGCTCGAAAAGTTGCGAAGGCGATTGCTTCAGATCCAAATGTTAAAGATTGTTTATACGCTGCGGGGTATGATATTTTGAGTAGCTCTGCTTCTACGAGCGGAGGAACTTTATTCACCATGATGAAGGACTGGAGTGTTAGACCGAACGCAGATCAATCTGTGTCTGCTACTACCAAGAAAGTAATGGGTATGGGGTATCAGGTGGTAAGAGGCGGATCTGTCTTTGCCTTTGGATTGCCTGCAATTGTAGGTTTGAGTATGACCGGAGGTATCGAAGGATATCTGCAGAAGGTCGGAGATACCGACAGCAAGGCTTTGGAGGAAAAAGCGAGGGAGTTTGTTGCGGTGGCGTCCAAACGCCCTGAGTTAACACAGGTTCAGACGACTTTCAATGCGAGTACTCCGCAACTGAAGATGGTAGTTGATGAGTTGAAAGCGTTGTCGTTGGGAGTTTCAATTGCTGACATATATACAACGATTGGGACGACCTTCAATACATTTTATGTAAACGATTTCTCGAAAGCAGGGCGTGGATTCAGAGTTATGGTCCAAGCGGAAGACAAGTACCGCGCTTATCCTGATCAGTTAAACGATGCTTATGTAAAATCTCATACAGGAGCGATGATTCCGTTGTCGGCGTTTGTAAAATTCATTCCGACTGTCGGTCCGACGATGATTGAGCGTTACAATATGTTCTTTGCTGCAAAAATTATAGCAACACCTGCTCCGGGATATTCTTCGGGGCAGGCGATTCAGGCGATG
>ODAI012799169.1_pt1 | contig 15466 bp, 10 predicted proteins | sample 1539321 | NCBI WGS metagenome assembly ODAI01 (sample SAMN02144231, study PRJEB22623) | gut metagenome | biome: sheep rumen | host: Ovis aries | place: New Zealand
ATTTAGGTGACTGGGGAACTCAATTTGGTAAGATGATTGTTGCTTACAAAAAATGGGGAGATTTAGAAACAATAAAGAATGATCCCATTAATGAATTAACTAGATTATATGTTAAATTCCATAAGGAAGCTGAAACTCAACCTGAGCTTGAGGATGAAGCAAGAGAAGCATTCCGTCAAATGGAATTAAAGAATCCTGAATATTTAGATTTATGGAAGTGGATTAGAGAAGAATCATTAAAAGAATCTAAACAAATCTATGATTTATTAGAAATAGATTTTGATTCATATAATGGTGAAGCTTTCTATAATGATAAGATGGATTCAGTCATAACTGAATTAGAAAATAAGAATCTTTTAAAAGAAGATAATGGCGCTATGATAGTTGATCTAGGTGATGATATGCCACCAGCATTAATTAAAAGAAGTGATGGTGGAAGCTTATATATCACTCGTGATTTAGCAGCTGTTTTCTATCGTAAGAAAGAATATAAATTTGACAAAATTTTATATGTTGTAGGTAATGAACAAAAATTACATTTTGAACAATTAAAAAGATTAGTTGATAAAATGGGTTATGATTTTTCAAATGAAATTACACATGTTAATTTTGGTTTATATTTAACTAATGGTAAAAAAGCTTCTACAAGAAGTGGTAATGTTGTTAAATTATATGATGTATTAACTAAAGCAATTAATTTAGCTTATAATCAAATAAATGAAAAGAATCCTAATCTAAAAGATAAGGATTTAGTCGCTAAATATGTTGGTATCGCTGCGATTGTATTTGCTGATTTAAAGAATTTCAGAGGCTTAGATATTGAATTCAATATTGATGATGCAGTTAAATTTGAAGGTCAAACTGGTCCTTATTTACAATATTCATCTTGTAGAATTACTTCAATTTTAAAAGGTAATGAAATTGATATTAATAATATCGATTTAGATTTATTTTTAAAGCCTCACTATTTTGAATTAGTTAAATTAGTAAGTCAATTCAAATCTATGATTGAGCGTGCTGCAATTGAAACATCACCTTCAATCATTGCTAAATATTTACTTCAACTTGCTGCTTCATTTAATAAATTCTATTCTTTAGAAAAGATTAATAATGAAGATATAAAAGTAAAGAATACTAACTTAGCCTTAGTTTATTCTGTTAGAGTTGTTATTAATGAAGGATTAAGACTATTAGGTATTCATTACGTAGATGAAATGTAATTATGTCTAAGAAGAAGATTATTAGATGGCTAATACTTGTTGCTGCTATATTAATCTTATTAATAGTTTTAATTGTTAATTTAGGTGATATTAAAGCAATATGGCATATGCTTACTAATGCTAATATAGGATATATATTTTTAGCAATAGGAGTTGTGCTTCTTTATGCAATAAGTTATCAGGCATCACTCATAATGTTAACTAAATATCGTTACAAGAAATTAAGTGTTGTTGATGCTTTTTGTATTTCAGGATCAGAATTTTTCTTTAATGCAATTACACCATTCTCATCAGGTGGACAGCCATTCCAAGCATATGCTTTAAAAAGAAAAGGAATGGGATTATCTGAATCAACATCAGTTTTATTAATTAATTTTATTTCTTATCAAATATGTCTTAATTCAGTTGGCTTAGTATTTATTATTCTATATTACAACAAGACTTTTGCTAACATAGGAAATTATATTGGATTTTTAATTGCTGGATTTACAATTAATTTAATAATATTAGTTTTACTTTTATTATTAGGATTAGTAAAACCTGTTGGTAATTTTTTTATGATGTTATTTGATTTAACTTGTAAAATAAAATTTATTGGTAAAAGATTTGGTAACAAAAGAGAAAGAATAAGTAATTATATTAATAATATGCAAAACGCATTTAAAGATATTCTTAAATCATTTAAAATATGGATTTTAGCAATATTAACAAAATTGTTATCATTTGTATTTTATTATTCAATACCTTTTATTGCTTTACTTGCTATAGGTGTTGAAATCAATACAAGTAATTTTATGTATACACTTGCATTGACTTCATTTACATTAACTATCGCTATATGGGTTCCAACTCCAGGTGGCTCTGGTGGAGTTGAAACTGCATTTAAGATGCTTTATACTCCATTTATGGAAAATTTTGGATATACTACAGATGAAGCAACTACTATATCATTAACTATTATGTTAGTTTGGAGATTTATTACATATTATTTAATGATTGGTTATGGATTCTTGTTATATCTTATCTTTGAAAAGCGTTGTGGTAAGGATGAAATGCAATTTATTGAGTCAACCTCAACATCTACACAAAATGACGAAAATGTTGTTTTAAATGATGAAAATAATGATATAATAGTTAAAGAATAGAGTATAACTATACTAACTAAAAAAAGGAGATTTGATTCTTATGAGAATAGGAATATTTACAGATCAATATTATCCTAGTGTTAGTGGACTAGTAACCTCAATTAAAATGCTTTATGAAGGGCTTGAGGCTATGGGCCACGAGTGCTTTATTTTTACAAGTTTTAATGAAAAGAAAATTAAGCCTGAAGATAAGGAAGAATTATATAAAAAGAAAATAATTAATATCAAAGGAATACCTTATCCGTTTAAGAACATAAAGGATTATAGATTTACTATATTCACTCGTAGATATATTAAAATGATTAAAAAATATAATCTTGATGTGATTCACGTTCAAACAGAATATAGTATTTCAAAAATAGCCATTAAGGCATCTAAGAAACTACATATACCTATTGTTCATACGCTTCACACTTCTTGGAAGGATTATATTCAATATATTTTCCCAACACTTGATAAGCATTTCCATAAGGCTTTAATGAAAATTGAAAGAAATTTCTTCACAAAGCCAATTAGTGAGTCAAGTGAAATAGAAATTGTTCCAACTAAAAAAGTATTACAGGATTTAGATCAATATGGAATGAAAGAAGAAAAAATAAGAATAGTTCCAACTGGTATTGAGGTTGATCGTTTCGATAAAAAATATGTTACTAAAGAACAAATAATCGATTTAAGAAGAAGCTATAAAATAGATGATACAACATTGTTATTTGTATATATAGGTAGAACTTCTAAAGAAAAGAACATTGAAACATTAATTGAAGCATTTACATATGCATTAAATGGAAAAGATGCTAAATTAATGATTGTTGGTGGTGGACCTGATTTAGTTGATTTAAAACAATCTGCGGATGATTATGTTGTAAGTAAGCAAGTAATATTTACAGGCCAAGTACCTTGGGATAATGTTCCTTTATATTATCACGCTGCACAAATGTTTATTAATGCTAGTCAATCAGAAACTCAAGGTTTAACTTATATTGAAGCATTATCAACTGAAACTCCAGTTTTAGTTCAAAAGGATTTAGTTTTAGAAGATTTAATTATTGATGGATATAATGGATATATTTTCGATGGTATAGATGATTTAGTTTCTAAATTACAATATATTTATGAAAATAAGGAAGAATTAAATAAATTAAAAGAAAATACTTTACCATCAATTCAAAAATATTCTAAAGAAGAATTCACAAAGAATGTTTTAGCAGTTTATGATGAAGCAATTGAAAATTATAAAAAGAGGGCTTAATTGCCCCTTTTAATTGCCCAGATGGCGTAATGGCAGCCGCGGTGGACTCAAAATCCACTGGTAGTGATACCGTGAGGGTTCGACCCCCTTTCTGGGCACCAATTAAAAATATTAAGCTTTGATATTTAGTATCAAGGCTTTTTGTTTTATTTACAAATAAGCAAAAATATGAGATAATTAACTAAATTAAGAAAGGAGTGCATTTATGACTAATTATCAAGTATATAAGAAAATTCTTCCTTTTTCTTTAATTAGTTTTTTAGTTGATTTATTAACTATTATCGTAGTTGCTGGTATAGCAATCGGTGGATTCTTTATCGCAGAAAGTGCTTCTAATCAAGGATTAATTGGTTTAGCAGTTGGTCTTATTATTGGATTGGTTTTATCTATATTAGTAAAGATTTTTATTACTAATGTATATAAGGCTGGAATGATTGCGATGATTACTAGAGGTGTTACTGAAGGTAATCTTCCTGATAATACATTAGCTGAAGGTAGAAGAATTGTTAAAGAAAGATTTGTTTCTATTTTTGCATTCTTCGCTGTAACTGGTGCGATTAAAGGTGTTTTTAGACAATTAGGTAGAATGCTAAATCGTTTAGGTACTGCAGTAGGTGGAGATGTTGGTAATTCAATTACATCAATCATAAATTCATTTATTCAAGTATTGATAAGCTATCTATGTGATTGTTGTTTAGGATGGGTTTTCTATCGTAAGGATAAGAATACTGCCTCAGCTGCTTGTGAAGGTGCGGCTATATTCTTCAAGCATGGAAAAACATTATTTAGAAATATGGGTAGAATCTTTGGAATGGGCTTTTTATCATTTTTAGTTATTGGTGGGGCTTTGACAGGTGCTGGATTTGGTATTTGCCATTTATTCCCTTCAGCTTTTGATACATTATCAAAAGAAATAATTGAAGCTGCTTCAAGAGGCGAAATAGAAATTAGTGAAATATTCTATAATACACAATTCTTAATGTTTGTTATCTCATTTGTAATTGCTATATTCTTATGGAATATAATTCATGGATTATTTATTAAACCATTCATTCAAACTGGTGTTATCAGAAACTTCATGCAATCAGGTATGAAGGATATGCCAACTGAAGCTGAAATGGCTGAGATTGAAAAGAAATCTCCAAAGTTTGCTAATCTTAGAAAAAGAACAGACTAGTAATTTGTTAAAGAGGCTAAGCCTCTTTTTCTTTTTGATGTTTTATGATAAAATAGTTTTTGGTTTTTAAAGTTGGTGAGTTTAATGAAATATTCAGATTTAGTTAATAATTTCGAAGAAGGTATATTTGAAAAATTAAATAATAAAAAGGTTGAATTAGAAAAGCAAGGTAAAACTATTTATGATTTATTTGTAGGTACACCTGATTTTAAGCCTGATAATTATATCTTAAATGAAATCAGTAAAAGAGTATTAGATCCAGAATTAATGAAATATTCTTTAAGAGATATGGATTTATTAAAGAAAAGATTTATTAAGCATTATAAGGATAGATTTGATGTTACATTAAATGAGGATGAATTTACAACTGTCAATGGTACACAAGATGGTATGTGCCATATAGGAATGGTTTTAGCTAATCCAGGAGATTATTGCTTATTACCTAATCCAGGCTATGTTGCTTTTTCAGCTTGTGCACAATTTGCAAGATGTAATATTGTTTATTATCCTTTATTAGAAGAAAATGATTTTATGCCTAGATTAGATTTGATAGATGAAGAAATATTAAAAAAGATTAAATTTATTATAATATCGTATCCATCAAATCCTACTGGTGGTGTAATAACTAAAAAAAGATATCAAGAAATAATTGAATTAGCACTTAAATATGATTTTATTATTATTAATGATAATGCATATAGTGATATTATTTATGATGATAATGAATCATTTTCATTTTTATCATTACCTCATGCTAAAGAATGTGGATGTGAATTTTATTCACTTTCTAAATCATATAATACAACAGGGTCAAGAGTATCTTTTTTTATAGGTGATAAAGAAATTGTTAATAATTTTAAGAAATTAAGAAGCCAATATGATTTCGGTATGTTTTATCCTATTCAATATGGTGCTTGTGCAGCAATGGATGTTTCTAAAGATGTTATAGAAAAACAAAGATTAGAATATGAAAGTAGAAGAAATGCTTTTTGTGATGGCTTAACAAATATAGGTTGGACTGTGAAAAGAAGTAAAGGAACAATGTTTGTTTTTGCTAAAATACCTGATAAATATAATAATTCAATTGAATTTGCAAATGATTTATTAGAAAAAACAGGAGTTTTATGTACTCCTGGTATAGCTTTTGGTTCTTTAGGTGACCGTTATGTTAGATTTGCATTAGTTAAACCTGTTGAAGAATTAAAAAGAATTATAGATATAATAGATAAATCAAATATAATTAAATAATATGAATTACACTCTAACAATTTAGAGTGTTTTTTACTATTTTTTCCACATTTTTAGATAATTTATGCGTAAAAGTTGACAACTTAATTTAAAAAATGTAAAATGAAATATAAAGAAAGCGTTTTATATTAATTATTTTAGGGTGGTGCATATTTATGGACAAGGATTTGGAAAAGATTTTAGATGGTAAAAGATGTTTCATTTTTGACCTAGATGGTACTTTGGGTAATACAGAAAAGACTCAATGGGAAGCTCATAAAAAGGTATGTAAAGATATGTTTAACATCGATCTAGACGATGAGCATATTTATTCATATTTAGGTATGGCTGATCAGCTTGTATTAGAATCAATAGAAAAAGATTTTAATATTGATATGGGCGGCGAAAAAGGATACGAGAAATATAAAAAAATAAGGATTAAGACTGCAGCAAAGATGGTATTAAAGGAGCCACCATTTAAGTATGTTACTGATATCTTATTAAAAAGTTTCGGTATTCAATTCTTTTTAGTAACAGCTCAAAATCCGAAGCTAGTAGAAAAAATGTTAAAAAATTGGAATCTATATAGATTCTTTAATATTAGAAACACATTTATATGTGATTCAAGACATAACAAAATGTATTATTATGATGAAATATTTAGAATCTTGAAAAATGCGAAGCCAGAAGATGTAGTATTATTTGAAGATGTTAATAAATATCTTCAAGAAGGTAAAAAAAGAGGATACGTTACCGTTGGTATAGATAATAATTTTGGTAAAGATCCAATAGTTGCCGATTATATAATTAAAACCCAAGAGAAATAATTAATTTAAATATAATGAGGAATGCATTAATTTGCATTCCTTTTCGTTTTTTATTGAATATAAAAGAAATTTATAGATTCTATAATATCTATAAAAATAATTTAATAATTCATATTGAAATATTTTAAATGAGTTTTTGATATGGTAAAATACTTAATTAGGAAATATGGTGATTAAATTGAAATATTTTAAGTGTGGATTGGTACTTAAACCATTTGGTATTAAGGGTGAATTAAAAGTAAGAAGTATGTCAGATTTTGATAGATTTAGTAAGGATAAAACTATCTATATTTTTTATAACAATGATTATGTTATGGAAAAGATTTCATCATCAAGATTTACTGATGGATATTATTATATAAAGCTTTATGGTAAAGAAGATATTAACTTAGTTGAAAAATATCATTCTAAAGAAATATTTGTATCAGAACTTGAAAGACAAAAGCTTGATGAAGGTGAATTTTATTATTCTGATTTAATCGGTAAAAAGGTTATAAATCAAAATAAAGAGGATAGAGGTATCGTTACTGAAGTAAGAGAATTACCAAAATGTCATTATTTAGTTGTTTTATATAATGATAAGAATTATTTAATACCTTTTATTGATGAATTTGTCAAAGATATTGATGATGAATATATTAATATAAACGAAATTGAGGGATTATTTTGAAAATAAAAATTTTAACATTATTTCCAAATATGTATAATGGATTTTTATCTGAATCAATTATTAAAAGAGCGATAGATAAAAATCTAGTTGAATTTGAAATAATTGATTATCGTAAATATTCTAATGATAAGCATAATCATGTCGATGATACACCATGTGGTGGTGGAGCTGGAATGGTTATTAGATGTGATGTTATTGATAGAGCGTTAAAGGATAATACAAATAATAATACTTATAAGATATTATTAACTCCACAGGGTGATGTTTTTAATCAAAAAATAGCTTTTGATTTATCTAAAAAAGATGAGATTGTTCTAATTTGTGGACATTATGAAGGTTTTGATGAAAGAATTAGAAGCTATGTTGATTCAGAAATATCTATTGGTGATTTCGTGTTAACTGGTGGAGAAATCCCAGCTATGGCAATATCTGATAGTATTGTTAGATTATTAGATGATGTAATTAAGGAAGATTCTTTTATGGATGATTCTTTTTCTAATGGCTTATTAGAATATCCTCAATATACAAGACCTATCGAATATAATGGTATGAAGGTACCTGATGTTTTATTATCAGGTGATCATAAAAAAATAGAGAATTATAGATTAAAAGAATCATTAAGAAAAACTTATCTAAGAAGAAAAGATTTAATAGATAAAAAAGAATTATCAAAAGAAGAAAAGAAATTATTAGATGAAATCAAGAAGGAGGAATCTATATGAGATCTGCAGGTGTATTACTTCATATATCATCACTACCAGGAAAATATGGGATTGGTACCTTAGGAAAAGATGCGTATGATTTTGTAGATTTTTTAAAAGAAGCCAATCAAAAAATATGGCAAATTCTTCCAATTGGGCCAACATCTTATGGTGATTGTCCATATTCATCTAATTCAAGCTTCGCATTTAATCCATACTTAATAGATTTAGAATTATTAGTAAAAGATAAATTATTAACAAAAGAAGAAATAGGAGAACCATTTGAATCTTCATTTGTTAATTATAATTATGTTTATGATACTAAAATCAATTTATTATCTAAAGCCTATGAAAGATTTAATAAGGATGATAAAGACTTTATTAAATTTAAGGAAGAGGAAGCTTATTGGCTTGATGATTATGCTAAATATTCAGTATTAAAAAAAGAACATGAAGGTAAACCATGGTATGAATGGTATGATGATTTCAAATATCGTAATTTTAATACTATGGAATGGGTTAATTCTCAATTTTGGTATAAAATTGATGAAAACAAATTTATTCAATACATTTTTTATAAACAATTTATGAAATTAAAAAAATATGCTAATAAAAATGGAATTAAAATTATGGGTGATATGCCAATATATTGTGCATATGATTCAGCCGATGTATGGGCTAATCCAAATTATTTTGAGCTTGATCCTTATTTAAGACCAATTAATGTTAGTGGCTGTCCACCTGATTTTTTCTCACCATTAGGACAGTTATGGGGTAATCCACTATATAGATGGGATAGAATGAAGGAAAACAAATATGATTATTGGGTTAAAAGAGTAAAGCATTCTTTTAAAATGTTTGATTATTTAAGAATAGATCATTTTAGAGGCTTTGCTGGATATTATTCAATACCATATGGTTCTACTAATGCAGTTAATGGGGTTTGGAAAAAAGGCCCAGGCATTGCATTATTTAAAGAGATAGAAAAGAATGTTAAAAATCCAGAAATTGTCGCTGAAAATTTAGGTTTTTTAACAAAGGATGTATTTAAATTATTAAAAGACACTAAATATCCTGGAATGAATATATTCCAGTTTGAATTAGGATATAAAAAGAGTATTCCTCTTAAAAAGGGATATCCTGAAAATAATTGTTTTTATACTGGAACACATGATAATATGACTATCATGAGTTATTATAATTCAATTAATGATAGAGATAAAAGGATAATAAATGAATTATGTAATATATCTTTTTATGATAGACCTAATTTAAAAATAATTGAATTTTCTATGATGCAAAATTCAAAAATATGTATTGTTCCTTTACAGGATTATTTAGGATTGGATGATAGATATAGAATGAATATTCCAGGTGTCGCCCTAGGAAACTGGAAATATATATCTAAAAAAAGTGATTTTTCAGAAGATTTAAAAGAATTTATGAAAAATCTAGTTATTAAATCAAATAGATAGGAGAAAAAAGATGGTAAGCTATTTTATATCAACGGATGATTTATCATTTGCAATAAATAAAATTGAAGATTTAAAAAAACAATCAAAGCTTAATTATGAAGTATCTAGCTATGATTTAGAAGATGATTCTTTTTATAATGTTATAGATGAGCTTACTACAATTTCTTTATTTGATGACCCTAAATTTATTATTGTTAAGAGTGCAGAAATGATTTCCCAAATATCAGAAGATCAGTTTAAAGAATTAATTAGACAATTAGCTGATACTGAAAGTCAAAACGCCCTAGCTATGATTACAACATCTACCTTTAATAATAAGGATAGATTAGAAGAATTGAAGAAGTGGACTAGTTTTTATGATATTAGAGTAAAATCAGAATCGTTAGATTCTTTTGCTAAAAAATCATTTAATGATGATGGCTATGTTATATCTGACGATAACATTAAATATTTAGTTTCTAATGCTTATAATTTAACATTTTTGAATTCATATATTGAAATATTAAAATGCTATAAAGCAGATGATAAATTAATAACATATGAAGATATTGATAAAATGGTTCCAAAGAAATTAGAAGATAAAGCTTATGAATTAGTAAATGCTGTATTAGAACATAATAAGGAACAAGCATTCGTTATTTATAAAGATTTAAAAATATTGAATGTTACACCGACTCAAATCATTTCTCAATTATTATCAAAATTTCAAGAAATTAATAATGTTTATCTTTTAGTTAAGGCTGGCCTTACCCAAGATGATATTTTTAATTTGTTTCAACTTAAGAAAAAGGGTCAAGCCTATTATATGATTAAAAATGCTAGATCTAAATCATTAGTAGATATTAAGGATAACCTTAATTATTTACTTAATTTAGATTATAGTATCAAAAAAGGAGAAGTAGACGCTAATTTAGGATTAGAACTATATCTTCTAAGATAAAACAAAAAAGGCACCTTTATGGTGCCATTTTGTTAAATGAATTTTATATTACTTTAATGTATTTACTGAAGTAGCAAGTTCAGATTTGTTTCTTGAAACATAATTCTTATGAACGATGCCCTTAGCTAATGCTTTATCTAACTTCTTGTAAGCTAAATTTAAAGCAGCTGTAGCTTTTTCAAGATCTTTAGCTTCTACTTGTGCATATACATCCTTAATTGCAGTTTTTAATGATGATTTGAATGCTACATTAGATTGTCTAGCCTTTTCATTTGTACGAACACGCTTAATTTGTTGTTTAATGTTTGCCATGATTTCACCTCTTTCAACGCGATTAAGATTATATCATTTGATATATAGTAAATCAAGAAAAAATTATTTTTTATTTTTTAAGGGAAAAAGTTGTTATGATTAGAAAAATTGTTTACGTTAAAATTAAGAATAAAAAGGGAAAAATTGTAGAATATCCATTCATTTCTCCCGTTAAATATAATATAGGTGATAAGGTTATTTGTGAGGGTATAAACAATTATCAGATTGTTTCAAATTATGTTGAATATGATGAATTGTTATTTCCTTATGAACTTAATAAATTAAGAAGAATTATTGGTAAATATGAACAAGAAGAAATTGAAATAGAAGTTAATATTAATAATTATTTTTCTTATCCGATTTACCATTTAGATAAAATATTAAAGAAGTTAGATGGTGTATCTAATTATTCTTTTATACCTGAAATAAGTTTTATTAATAATAGTAATAATGAGCTATTATTAGATGTTGATTTTGTTTTTGATAATGATTTTATCAAGATTAAAAGCTTAAATAATTTATTTGTTAAAAGATCAAGTAAATTAACAATTAAAAATCTTATTTTAGATGTTGATTATGAAAAATATATTCTTGATAATAATTTAGATTCACATCTTACAATCAATTGTAAATTTGGTGATAAATTATTAAATTCTAAAGATTTGTATTTTAAGAAGTTAATGATTAATACTCCATCAATTGAATTTATTGATGAACCAGGATTATTTTATAAATATGTTAAATTTAAAGAAAATAAGGATATTAATCAATTATTAGATGAAATAAAAGAATTAAAGCTAAATATCACTAGATATAATTTTAATAATATTAAAGATGATTATTTACTTGATGATGTAATTTTAATAGAAGATATTAATAATCATAGAAATGTATCAAATTTGGATTTAGCATTATATTTATCTAAATATGTTAAGAATTCATTTATTATTTTTGCTAACGATAATATATATTTAGGTATTAATAATTCAAAAATAAATGTTACAAAAGATAATATAAATGAATTAATTAATAATGAGATTAAAGTTATTAATCTATCCAATTTAGAATATGTTAATGAATTAATAGATAATGATACTAAAGTAATTAATGCGCCAGATTTAAATCATGAAAAATATATAGATATTATTTTTAATGATAAAGAAGCTTATTCATATATAGGTGATGATGTTGATTATTCAATAGTTCCAACAATAAGTGAAGAAGTTATATCTAAGGGTAAAGAAGATAAGATTACTATGTGGGAGCGTAAGCTATTAGATTTAAATGAGCTTAATCCATTAGTATCTTTAAAGATAAAAGAAAGTAACGCAATTAGAGTTGTTTCAAATAAAAATGTTATTGATGAATTAAAGAAAAAGAATAATCCTTCAATTAATTTAATTGAGCCTGAAACATCTGTTTTAGATTATTTAAATGGACTTGATTTTGATATAACCATTACTAATGATTTTTTATTAATTGGTAATAATAAGACTTTAAATCAATTAATAAAAAAGAATAAACAAATGTTTAATGAAACAGGAACTCATACATTATATTTATTATTAGGAGTTATAAAATATAAAACTGATTATGATACATTAAAGGCTCCATTTTTAATGTTGCCATTAAATATTAAAGTAAAGAATAAGGATTTATTTGAACTAAGTTATGATTTTGAAGAATTAATGCTAAATGAAGCTTTCCTTGAATATTATTCTAATATTAATCCATATGTTTCATTTGATGAATTATATGAATGTGGTAATTCATATATTGAATTAAAGAATAAGATTTTAAGCTATAATTTAGATGTTGATATTGATTTTAATCAAGTATTAATAATGAATTTATCTTTTTCTCATTATTCGATTTGGCAGGATATGAGAGCTCATCATAATGAAATATTAAAAAATAAAATCACAAAAGCATTTATTGATGAAACAAAATATGTTGAAAATAATTTCATAGATTATGATGATAATTTCATGAATTTATCTATTCCTTCATCATATGATGAAAGTGAACTTGAGGCCATCAAAAAATCAATTTCAGCTAAATCATTTGTATTAGATGGTCCTCCAGGGACAGGAAAAAGCCAAACTATTGTTAATATTTTAGCTAATGCTTTATATCAAGATAAAACAGTTTTATTTATAGCCAAAAAGGCTGTTGCCTTAGATGTTGTTTATAAAAGATTAAAAAATTTAGGATATGAAGATTATGTTTTAGATTTATATTCTGAAAGAAAACTAAAAGATGTTTTTATTTCTAAATTAAAAAAAGCTTTAGAAGAAAAAGAAAATAATGATATTGATTATGAAGAATTATTATTAGATATAAGAGCTAAGAGATTAGAAATAGAAAATATTTTTGATAAATTGAATAAAGATAAATATTATTATTCTTTATATACTTCGATTTTAAAATATAGAAGTATAGATTCTGATTTTGTAGATTTAAATGATAATTTCTTAATTAATTTAACTAAAGATATTGATGATACAATTAGAATTATCTTAAATGATATTATAGCGATATCTAAAAATATAAATAATTATAACGATTCATTATTAAAAGCTATTGGTATTACAAATATTAATTTTTATGAAAAAGATAATCTAAAAAAAGATTTTAATGATTTAGATTTTTCATTTACAAGATTATATAAATTATCTATTGATTTATTAGAATTATTAGGTGATTTAATTAAGCCAACATTAAAAAATATTAAAAATATAGTTAATGTTTTAGATATCATTTACAATAAAGAAATATTTAATGATAAGATTTATAGCCTTTTAGATTATTATGATGAAAAAAATATTTTAGATTTAATTTCTAGAAAAGAAAAGCTTGATGATTTTAAGAATAAGCATTCATATTTTTATTATTCAAAAATAATTGATATAGACGCGACCTCTCGTATTGATGAATTAAATAGTGATTTGGGATTCTTTAAAAAATTAAGCTTAAATAAAGAATTAAAGCTTGAATTACAAAATATTACTAAATTAAATAAGTTCAATAATTATTCTAAATATTATGAAGAAATAGAAGAATATAATGAAATGTATAATTATTTAAAAGAAAATGAACAAGCTTTTGTTGATTTATGTGGTATTTCACTTTTAGATAATGATACTAAAAAGATTATTGATAAATACAATAATACTAAAGAATTCATAGAAATATTTAGAAAATTAACTGATGATAATAATAGCATTAAGATATTAAAAATATTATTAAATCTATTTGATACTAAAGATGAAACTATTAATAATTATTTAATCAGATTAAAAGAAGCAATCAATAAATTTGATATAAGCTATGAGAAAATTAATAATAAATATTTAATTAATTATGAAATATTTGAAAAATCTAGTGATGAATTTAAATTATTTAAATCATTCATTGATGAGGTAATGAATTCTAATATTAATGATGTTATCAATATTTCAAATATTAATAATAAATTAAAATCATTAGCTGAATTAGATTTAAATGAATTAATTTTCAAGATAAATAATAAGATTGATATTGAAGATTTAATTAATATTTATGATAAATCATTGGCTGACGGATATTTAAAATTATATTTCTTAGATGATGATATTAATTATTTCAATTCAAATATGTTTAATAAAACTATTAATAATTATAAAGAATTAATTAATAAATATTTCGAATATACAAAGATTGAAGCTATTAATGATATTAATAAGAAAATAAGTGAATTTGATTTTAATAAAGAAAAATATCAATTATCAAAGCTTAAGAAGATGTTACAAACATCTAAATTATCAATAAGAAATGTTATTGAAAATTATTCTAAATTTATTAGATTAGCATTCCCTATTGTTATGACTACTCCAGATAAATTGAGTAAATATTTACCTTACGATAAGAAAAAATATGACTTAGTTATTTTTGATGAAGCATCACAAATACCTACACATGAAGCTATTATGGCAATAATTAGAGGTAATAGCTTAATTGTTTCAGGTGATCCTATGCAGATGCCACCATCTAATTATTTTAAGGGTGATATTAAATCTGATGATGATATCGTTGATGATGCGGATTCACTTTTAGATGAGTGCTTAGCTATTGGCTTAGATAATATTAGATTGAAATATCATTATAGAAGCCATAGTGAATCATTAATAGATTTTTCTAATAAGAATTTTTATGATAATGAATTATATACATTCCCTGATTCAGATGGTTCATTTAACATTAAATTAGTTAAGACTGAGCATAATAAGGTTTCGTCTAGAATATCTGATAATGAAATGGATAAGGTATTTGAAATAATAGAAAATATTTATTCAAATGATGAAACAAAGAATAAATCTTTAGGTATTATTGTATTTAATGTATTAGATGTTGAAATAGCTGAAAATAAATTAAATAAATATTTATCAAATCATAAAAATATCAAAAAATGTGTTGATGATGTTTATGAAAATAAGGGTGAAGATTTATTTGTAAAATCATTAGAAAATGTTCAAGGTGATGAA
>ODAI012692674.1_pt1 | contig 15465 bp, 14 predicted proteins | sample 1539321 | NCBI WGS metagenome assembly ODAI01 (sample SAMN02144231, study PRJEB22623) | gut metagenome | biome: sheep rumen | host: Ovis aries | place: New Zealand
TGATCGTTCCGGCTACATACAAGAAAGACCCGCGGGAATTATCCCGCGGGTCTTCCTGTTTTTGGAAAGTTGTTGTTTCAATCCACAGTCGGTAATTTCACGGAGTCTGACATGTCAGCGCATTGCCGACTTTGACTTACCTCTGGTCAGTGGGGGATACCGATTGCTCTCCGCCCGCCACTGCCGTTAAGTTACATCATCTGCAATTTATCTCCATCCTACAGAGGATGGAGAATCCTTGCGAATCCTGGTTGAATATGAGCTCGTATCAAAGATACAGCTGAACAGAAGCAAAATAGACAGCTAAAAAGGTAAGGAAAGCGGAGGAAATCAGCAGCAGTGAATCAGCAAGCACCGGGATCCCGTTATAAGTGAGCGTCCCGTCTTCATTGCGGACCGCATGGGTAACAGCATTCCCGATGGATGCCTGTACGCACATACCCTGTACGGCGGTACAGATGACAGAGCCTGCCATGAAGAGTCCGATACCCCACGCCGGGACAGAGGAAGCCGGAAGAAGGGCCAGAGCATATCCGATCACAGCCAGTACGGCGATGATAAACAGTCTTGTTTTGCGCATATTCACATCTCCTTTCTTTAGGCGCCGGCTCCGTTCACAAGAACGGTGCCGTCAGCCGGTACGATCAGGCAGTCGATCCCGTCAACTGTCGTTCGTTTGATCTTCATAAGGTTCTCCTGCGGGGCGATGATGCGGCACATGCCGGTGTCGATCGTGGCATTCCTGGGGAGTACATTGTCGGTCACGACCATGCGTTTTCCGACCGTTGCTTCGAAACGCTCGTGCAGGCCATCGTCATTGATGCCGGCGTCTGCAAGGGCGGCCCTGACCATCGCCTCGCTGACAAGACCGTCTTCCGACTGTTCCGCGGCTGCGCCGAGAGAATCGGTCAGGCTGATCAGGTCATTGGTATCAAGATCCATCTGTCCGAGCAGCTCACCGATCAGAGCTTTCTGTGCTTCGGCGGACACGCTCTGGGATGCCGGAGACAGGTCAAACATAGTGGAAGCGAACGTGTCCTCTTCCGGTTTCTTTGAGAGGACAAGGACTTCATTGCGGTCTTCCATGCCGTCTGTAAAAGCGGGATAGAGGAACCCGAGAGCCGGGGACTTGATCTCCCAGCGGCGGGCGGCTTCACGGACCTTGCCGTCATACATAAGCCCCGAAGCGGAAAGCTTTGCCGGGCATACGCAGCAGCAAATGGCGCGATACAGACCGTCGCCATCCTCAAGCGTTGTTCCATCAGCCGCTTTGGACGGGACAGAACAGGTCAGGAAACCAAGGAAGATATATGCGGCGGTTCCGACGATATTTGCCGCAAGCTGTTCAAGGTATTCGCGCCCGTCTTCCTTGACCGTGTCCGGGACGTTGATCAGGCTGAGCAGCTCTTCGCTCTGAGACGAGAGCGGCATGGCATGGACGGACTTTCCGAGTCCGGTGCCCATGACTTTCTTAACAAAGTCCAGGTAACAGTTCATGACAGGTTCGTCCATGGAAGGCGCTTTCGTCATGACCGGTTCGCTCATACTGCCGTCACCGTCAACATAGGCGCCATAAACAGCATCGAGTGTCATGTATCCTTTTGTCAGATATTTGCGAAGGCTTGTGATATCTTTTTTCTGCATTTTTTAATCCTCTTTTTCCATGAGATACGTTGCTTCCATGTCTGCTTCAGCCATAGCCAGGCAGATAGGATATTTCCGGATCGCATCCGAAAGGGACGCCTTTTCAGCCGGGCTTTCCATGTCGCTGAAGCCCATATGCCAGCGGATCGCCATGACCTCATCACAAGTAAGGCGGATGTAGCTCTGTGCCAGGATGACAGACTTTTCACCGTGCCCTAAGGGCAGCTTGTCATCGATCTGGTAGCCCGGGACGGTCTCCCAGATGTAATCACCGGCTGCGTCGTGTTTTACCTGGCGCGGATCTGCGGCGGCGACCTTTTCGGCGTCATACGTCTTCTGGTTCTTCAGGGTCTCGACGTAGAAGTTCGTCTTGCACAGGTCATGGAGCAGACCGATTACGATGATGCTTTCGTCGGAGACCTTTTCCAGGATGGGCGCCCACATGGGAGACATCTTCTTTGCCGCAAGACAGTCGTACACATTGAGGCTGTGCTGCAGGAGTCCGCCCTTATATGCCGAATGGAAGCGCGTCGAGGCCGGGGCGGTATATAAATCAGTATATTTTCTGATGTATCGCAGAAGTTTGTCTGTGCCTTCCTTTGATACAGAACCTAAAAGTGCCTCGAAACGTGCGATGTTCTTCTGTCTTGTTTCCTCGGATCTGTCTACTGTTGCCATGTTGTTCCCCTTTCCAAAATTCCTTTGTTTTTCTTACACATATGATATGTCAGATTTATTCCGGAGCATCTTTCGCATATAAAAGGAAATTGCAAAAATGCAATTTTGGGCAATTGGTCAAATACCTGTTTAAAAACATTTCAGACATATCAGAAGCATCAGCTGAAAACAGGAGTTAAAAACAGGAGGACAAAACATGAATATGCAGACGAAGAAGTGTCTAAATATGCAGAACTTTATTGTCGAGGTTACCAGACGGTGCAACATGTCGTGTGCGCATTGTCTCAGGGGTGATGCGCAGGACACGGACCTCAATTTAGACAGGCTCGATCACTTTCTTGACAGCGTGAATGCGATCGATACGATTACGTTCACGGGAGGGGAGCCTACGTTGAATGTGCCGGCCATCGCTGCGATTTTGCAGAAATGCAAAGCTAAGAATATTCCTGTCCGTGAGTTTTATCTTGTCACAAACGGGAAGCAGGTTTCTGATGCGTTCCTGACGACTATGATTGAATGGTATGCTTACTGCATTGAATGCGGCGGAGAACCGGACATGTGCGGGGTGGCATTGTCGAAGGACATGTTTCATCAGGCAATTGATCCCGTTAATCGTCTCAAACTGTCTGCTTTTTCCTTTTTCAGGGATACCGATAAAAAAACAGACTGGAACAGGCTTCCGCTTTTGAATCTCGGACGAGCGAAAGACATCAGCGCGTTTCGCAAGCACGAACACAAAGTTTATATGCCTGTTGTTGAAATCGATGCGGATACGCTTGACGTTGTCGATGGCAGCGTTACGTTTACAGTGAAAGGTGATCTGCTCGGCGACTGTGATTACGAATACGAAAATACGGAAAGTATTCGGATCGGTACATGGGACACTGCCGCGGCGTCATTTTTAGCCATGGTAGAAGGCGCAGCATCTGCTTATGATTGTGGGTCTTGTGCCTGATAAGATAACGCTGCATCACATGATGCTTAATTGAAAAGGAGGACAAAAAATGAGAGAAAAATCTGTAACAAATCCTGTCAATCCCGGATGGGCGGAAGTAAAGTGCGATTTCTTGAACGAGGACGACGGGTTCTGGCGCGTCGATGCCTGGAAAACTGCGGACGATGCAGAAGAAGGACGCGTGATCGCCTATATCGATGACGTGACGGGACGCATTATTTACGTCGATCCGCTTGCCCGTGTTGACGCCATGGCGCAGGAAGTCATCAAAGACCGTATCAAGAATCTGGGCCCGACCATTTCGGTTCGCAGATGTAATGAGAGTATCGAGGCGTCCATGCCGACAAAGTACGGTAATCTGGTAGCAGAATTTGAGTTTGGTGCCTCATTCGGCACAACAGAAAACGAATTGTATATCGGATTATCGGGGCAGGACCCGGAGATTTACTACTTTGACATTCAGAGTGTACGTGCAACAGATGAAGGGCTGTTGCTTTACAACTGGTCGGACATTTGGGATGAAGATTGTCAGCAGAAATTCATAATCAAAGCGGAAGACATTCGTAAGTTCGTGTCGGAAGAAACTGGATGCAATGAAGCGGGCGGTGATGCGGACCGGAAAGAGAAGCCGGGTGAGGTTGAACCGGTTGCTGCCCTTCCGAAAGAATGTACCTTTCCTCTTTCCGGACTCGGATGCTCGGATCCGTCCGATAAGGAGGAACTGTCTGACATCATTTCAGAAAAGCTTTCGGATCAGTACGGGTTTTGTCATCGCGGGTTCGCCTGTTCGGTAGACGGCGATCTTGTCCATGTGACCAGTATCGAATGGGATACAACAGAGTGATGCAACGATACAGCCTGGGTGGGGATCCCCACTCCGGTTTTCTATACCCATTTACGAATATTCCTGACATATCAGATGTGTAACCATTGAACATCGGAGAACTTATCAAAGAAGGAGAACAAAAAAAATGAGGAAAATCAAAAGAGAGAAAAAGATGCTTCGCGTTTACCGTTTTCATGACGGGCAGAAAGAACTCATCTGTAAGGAAGCGGTAGATGCACCCTGTGATGCATCGGACTTCTTCCGTGAAGGATACGATATCCTGCACGGGGCCCTGCAGAAGGCGGGCATCGAGGCGGACAAGGACGAACTTCTGCCTGTTCTGAAAACGATCTACACCAGGGGTGCTGTCCAGTCTTCGTATGACAGGTACGGAGCCTCCGCGACCCAGTTCGGTCCGAACCAGGCGATCCTGGGCAAAGAGGACAGGAAGACCGTTTACCCGGAGAGCGGATACGGTTTCGATGTTTACCGCACCGGGATGATGCTCTCGATCGGGAAGAAATCCTACAATATCCTCGGAGGCAGCAGCGATATGTACTTCGAGAAATTCACCCCGAAGAAGTGCGTTTCCAACGGCCCGACATCCTGCAAGACCGGTGACGCGAAGGATTTCCTCAAGATCCTGCGCGGGAAAGAGGACATTTTCCGCTATCTGGCTTCGCATTACGGCTATATGTACGGGATCGAGTATACCTGCGCGTACGCCGAGGAGGATGCGCAGGAGGCAATCTCTGGGCTTTCCATCTCCCGGCGCAAGAAGCACGATGAAGACATGGCCGCACTGCAGGAGATGATCGATCTGCTGAACGGCACACCGGATGAGGATGATGCCGTTCAGTTTGCTGAGACGCCGCAGGAGGAAGCGATTCGCCGTATGAAGGAGATGCATCTTTACGGGCCTGCCATTACGCGTTTCAAAACGAACGGTGGGCTCCTGATGAGTTATCCCGGCGGCGCCCTGTTCGACCTTGACGATACGGCAAAGGATGTCGTCGAGGACGTCAGGAAGCGCGACCTTCTTCCCTACCATGTCATCTTGGGCGGGGACGGGAGCTATTCTGTCCTGTATGTCGGGCCGAAGGACGAGTGGGAGATCGAGACAAGCGACCAGAAACGCGGGATCGTTATGGCGTATGTCTTTAACCCGAACTACGAATGCCGTGAATTTGGGTCGATCGGGATCACCCCGGCAAACGGCGGCATTATGAGGGTCTGATAAGTCATGGCAGTGTACTGCCCAATGAAGGCCGGCCCGGCTCTTTACCAGGAGTGCCTGGAATGCCTGGATCATTATCCGGTATGCGCAGAAAGGTTTTTCTGCCTGGTCGCGGGAACAAGAACTTTTTCTGACTACGCGAAGCTCAAACAGGCTCTGGACAGGCTCCTTCAAAATCATGCGCCGCAAAGCGTCGTGATCGTACATGGGGGAGCCCGTGGAGCAGACGCCCTTGCTGGGCAATATGCAAAAGAGCGCGGGATGAAAACAGTTGTGTTCCCGGCAGACTGGACATCCGGCAAAAAAGCCGGCTATGAGCGGAACCGCCGCATGCATGAGTATCTGTCGCATTTTGCCAAGCGGGGGTGTGTCCTTTTCTGGGACGGACGCTCCCGCGGCACACAGCACAGTATCGCCCTTGCGGAAGAATTCGGGACGCCGCTCAGGATCATTCACATATCATAAGGAGGAACAAAAAATGGATAACAACAAAAAGATGGAAGAGCTGCTTAAGAAAATGCATGATGCATTCCATTCCGTTCTCTATTACATGTACGATAATATGCCGGACTATGATGAAGACTATGCCAACGAGGTCTCGCGTGCAGTAGATAATGCATCTGAGGAATTTCAGGCCGCTGAAAATGAGGCCAAGAACCTGATCAGCTGCTGACCCTGTCTTTTGTGTATGTCAAAACAAACAGCCCGGCGTCCAAAGGCGCCGGGCCTTGTTATCAAGAATGAAAAAGGAGAACAAAATATGCTTACGAAGAACGATTTTGCGGAGTACGTCAGAGACCATGTCCCGGAATACCTTCCGGCGCTTTATGCGGATGCACGCGTGGAGATCTGCCACGTTATGAAAGCAAACGATCAGTTAAAGACCGGAATAACAGTGCGTCGGGAGGGCGAGAAATCAGGCCCTGTCGTCTATATTGACAAGATGTATGAGGAATACGCCCACGAGAAGAGCCTCGCCTGGGCCGCTGATCTTGTCGCCAGGCTTTACTTTGAAAATGTCGGCATGAGTGACGCCTACGAAGTATCGGAGAAGGCGCTTTGCTACGAAAATGTCAAGGCGCATCTGATGGGCCGTCTTGTAGACCCGCAGCAGAACAGCAGGTTTCTTGAGAAGGTCGTTTCCCGTCCGGTTGGCGAGCTTGCATTAACATATCAGGTAGACGCGTCCGCTCTGTCTTCGGTGCAGAGACGTTCTGCTACTATGATGACGATCCGTGTCACGAAAGTATTGCTTGAAAAATGGGGCATTACAGAAGAAACGCTTTTCCATGACGCGATGGCCGCAGACAAGGCAAGGGAGCCTGGACTCTTTGACACGGGCGAAGCCATGATGTCGATGTTCGGCGGGAGAATGCCGGAAAACAACCTGCTGCGAAGCGAGGAAAAACTTACCGCTTTTGCGGGGCAGATGCCGGCTTTCTATATTCTGACGTACCGCGACGGCAGGTTCGGTTCATCCCTTCTGGCACATGAGGACGTCCTTAAGAGAGTCGGCAAGCGCATTGGCGGGGGATTCTACATCATTCCTTCGTCCATCCATGAGCTTCTTATCATGCGGGATGACTTGATCGAGGCATCCGTGCTATTTGAGATGTGCCATGAGATCAACCTTTCCGAGGTAAGCGAGGAAGAGAGGCTTTCCGACCGCGTACAGCATTACGATATCGCAACAGGGGCTGTTGAGAACGCTGCTGTGTGGGAAGAACGCACAAAACGATAACGCATAAGAAAACCGCCGAGATTTCGGCGGTTTTTTGTGTGTTAAAGCAATTCCGTACTTGTCAGCTTGACGTACCGAAGCAGTTCATCGATTTCCGATTTGGATAAGCAAAACCAGTCATTGTCACTGCGGACATATCCTGTATTCGGATGCAATCTCTTGACAGAAAAGCCTAACTCCGAGACGCAGCGTTCCGACGTTTCTTCATCCAACCGCATTGTGACAGACCATCTGTCCGATTCGTCATCAAGCATAACGTTTGTCACCCGAAAAGTCGTTCCACACACTTTCGCTGTACCGTCTGCCTCAATTTTTAAGCATTTTGCCTCGTTCCATTCCCGTATGTTGATGGCGGCAAGATCGTACAGTCGATAACGCTCATTCAAGTTGCGGAAGAACATGATTCCCAGATTCATCGGGATATCTGCGTTAGAATAAAATACAACCTCGCTTGTAATAACCGCTTTTTTCATTTCTTCCGGAAGGGACCGTGCAGCGTATTGTCTTGCAAGAAGAGCAATGGCAGGACTTGTATCCTGGCCAGAAATGGTTTCCTTGTTAAGCAGACACCCAAAATTATCTTCAACTGGAATATATCCGTTCGCAACAGCTCTTCCCGTAAGATCAGTGAACATATATGTTACACCAAAGACCGGATGCGGTGCAGTTACAACAAAACCGATACGCGTGTGTGAGGCGGCGTCCACCATAGGAAAAAGCTGCCTGGTCCGATAGAAATAGCGGGATTCCCGTTGCGTGTATTGTTTCGGCATATACACGCCATGTATGCATATACGGTCATCGCGATTCTTCGTTTCACGGACATCTTTGCGGTAAGACGGAGCGTATCCGAAGTATGTTTTCTGAATATTATCCCTGCCGTGAACGGCAATGGTAACATTCAAAGAAACAGAATCCACAGATGTCCGAATTCCCGATTCGCCAGAGGAAAACTCGATCCTTTCTATTGCGGACAAAGGTGTTTTGCTATACCCCCTGTTGGCGCGAACCATCGGAAGGACCTTTTTTGCGATATCCTTCCAATGCGGCGTTCGCTGCGCAGAAAGCACCACTTTTGTTTCATTGTCATCGCAATGCAGCCAGAATCGTTTGTCCCTTTTGTCTTCAAGGGCGTCCCATTCTTCGAGAGAAGCACAATACCTCACATCACAGGAATTGATGTTGTGTTTGTGCTGTGTTCTGTACGGATAAAATGTGCGCTCGTAAACAAGTGTACCATTTTCTTCAATAATCATACCGACCATGTCTACATCACGAAACATCGACGTGTCGTCTCTCCGTGCGTCTTTTGTGAACGTACGGATTACCACATTTGTGTTCCCCTTCTGCAGGCGCAAATGTTCGATGTGTCCGCTTCTGGAAACATTATCAGGAAGCAGGACATACCCGTGCGACAGGTATTCCAGTACTACCTTTGATACCAGTTTCCTGTAGTCCTTTTCGGATCTCACAGGAAAAGCGGTTAATTCTTTTCGGAATTCATCCGTCAGATGATAGATCTCTTTTTTCATTGTTTTTTGTTCCTTTCGTATTTTTTTGTCAAACAGGGTCGGCAGGGAAAACATTCCTGCCAACGCGTGATACTGTGTGATGATTTCTTTGCAGATCGTCAAACGAACGGAAGAGGTTCATCCACATCCGGAGGGACCTGAAGCCAGTCTGCAGGCTCATATCTTGGTGCGGCAAAGAACCCTGATCCATTATACCGAACCGGCGGAATAAGCTTATTTTCTTCGTCCTTTCCGCAGAAACAACCGATTAATCGCTGCAAATCTCCACATTTTTCCCCCAATATGCCGCAAGCATCCATGTATCGGAAAAGCGCTTCGGCCTGTTCTTTATTAAGGTCCTTGTTGAAGCGCGATTTGGCCTGCATCATGATCCAGTTCGGACTGATTATATTGGAGTCAGTTCCGCCTTTTACACGCGTGGGCGCAAGCTCGATACAAATCTCTACACGTCCGTTTTTCTTTGCAAGCACGATGTCGCGGCACTTTTGAACTGCATCATCGCTGTAGGACACTACACAGTTATGCAGGTATCTTCCCGCATTCCACAGATCATACGTGTGTTTCGGCAGATAAAAGTCGTATCCGAGAAGTTTTGTTTCCAGGGTCTCGACCTCTTCCGTGCGATAGGGTATCGGTACGTCTTCATGGGTCAGCTTGTAGTAAACATCAGACAAAGCATCATGAATATCTGTAATGTTACCCTGCAGTTTCGGCATTTTTTCAGGAGCTTCTGTTTTAATGCGATCGTACATCCTGGCGCTGTCATATAATGACCCATAGTCATCAACAACTGTGTCTTTCAGCATTCTTATTTCAGATGCATTCCACCTTTTAGAAAAGACTTCTCGCAGAAATGCAAGAATATCTTTGGTGTCACAACGAAATGTAAATTCTAAAAGAAGATCACAATTGTTACGGATAATGTTATGATCAGTGATCCCGAGCTTGATGCCGGTCTCGTAAGCGAGGATCGCCAACGGGTTTTTCAGGATTATCAGCTTGTCTTTTTTGGATAAAAATCCGGGCGAAACATGAAGCCGGTTCACGGCATAACGCAAAACAGCGTCCTTCGTTTCAAACGTCTTTAATTTTCGAAGGAACACCTGACGGGAACGAATATTACTTCCACGCAGAACCTTCTGATAATACGGCAACGCTTCATGAAAAGAAGCCGAAAACGTTGGGTACGCCGTCTTATTGATCAAGATTTCCAGCGTTGACGTGGCCGCAGGATGACCCAGACTTTGCGCCGCTCTGATATCGGCGGGGAACGCCTCAATAAAAGCGTTGCAGCGATTAGCATGGTCAAGAAGATCTTGCCACATTGAAGATACGTTAATATTGGGGCTGAAACCGTAAAATGATTTTTTGATCCCGTTCCGTGTCTCTTTTGTCCAGATATATTGACGCTTCGTTTTGATATTGACAGTCAGGTTTCTGTCTGTGTGTACCGGGATCCACGGATCATCAAGCCGATATCCGGGCACATACGAAACGTCACCAATTTGATACGTAACGCTTTCTTCTCCCTTCCAGACCGACTCCGACACGCAAATCGGGGATCCTTCTCTGGAAGTCAGCACAAACGGGGACTCTTCAAAAGGAACATCTTTTGAATGCAGCCCGTACTGACAGTGCGGGCATTGCAGATAATTTTTTGGTTCAAAGTCCGCTCTTTTTGCAAATAAGTCTTTCGCTTCCTGCGGGATTTCATTAAGCCCAAGTGCAGAAAGAGTTTGTTTCACGATATCAGGATGCCGTTCGTCTAATTCACACAGATAAAGTTTCTTCTCCTCCCTCGTGAACAATCTCCCGACAGCGGCTTCCTGCATCAGGAAGCGGTTATGGCATTCCGGGCAATATACCGTACAAAGCTGACACCATATTGCACTGTCAGATAACCCCTTGTTTTCTGATTGCAATTTCGCCCTTTCTTTCGTCCCGCACTCCATATATTCCCCGTCTTCGGTAAGGAGAAAATCCCCAAACCGCACAAGGAATCGCTTGTGAGGATATATACGTCGAAAAACACATGTATTCATCCTTTTGTCCTCCTTTTAATTAAACTCCTATTGTCAGATACTGCCTTTGATATGTCAGATTTTGAAAACAATGGGGACAATGGGAAAACAAAAACCGCCGCTTGAGCGACGGCAAAACAAAAACCGCCGCTTAAGCGACGGCTTTCGCTTCTTATTATTATTTTTCCGGTGGCAGAGGGGCTCGAACAGCATGTCCGCTGTCGTCTTTCCATGTGCCCGCTTCAGGATCCCACTCTGTCCGCAGGATTTGGCTGTACCAATGTCCGTCTTCCCTCAGCACGCAGCATTTTTCCCAGTAGGGCCTGTATGCGTCGTTCAGGATTCGGTCGTGGAAGGGAGTGGCGGCCGTCATAGCATCGGAAAGCGAATACGACGTAAAGAAAGCCCTCCCCCAGGCGCGAAATGTCCCGCGGGCGTTTTCTTCTTCCGTGATGCGCCGGCAGGTGCGGATGAAGGCGTCTCTGTCTTCCGAGTCGCTCTCGAAAAAGAGGTATCCGCCCAGGGTCCATTCCAGAAGGAGATCCCGCACCTCGTTATTGACCTTCTGCGCCAGGGCTTTCAGGGGTGCCTGGTAGCGTTCTTTTTGTTCGGGGGACATCTGAGCTAGATTCCGCTTCAGCTTGGCTGCATTGTCTTCGATGGCTTTCAATTTGTCCGGCGGGTATGTCTTGAGAAAAGCAGAGGGATTATCAAACATTAGCCCTGTCAGAGCTCCTTTCCTGTATCGTTTTGGCGGATATAGAGGAAGGCGTCGTCCGTCTCTCCCCTTGCGAATTTCTCCAGGTCCATGCAGCAGAGGGCCAGCCCGGCTGAATGCCGGCCGGGGCGGTTCATAAGCGCGCAGCCAAGATCGATGTTGACGATGCCCTGGTCACGGTCCACGTAGGCCTTTGTGCCGTTGCATGTGCGTTCCCATGCGTCCGTGTTCGTTTTGGCAACTGCCTGTACGGGGACGTGGCCGATCACGTGCTGACGGCCGTCAAGGGCGTAATCTGAAAGCGGGATATATTCCCAGAACCGCCACGGCGAATTCCATACAACGTTTTTTGCATCCCGGTACGGAACACTTTTCCAGAAGGTGTCTCCCCTGTCCGGAAGAAAGCTAGAATGAGAAAGAAGGAAGGTCGTGCCCCCTGCTGTTACTTCAAGCTGTAACGGAAGATCGCCCACAAAGTCAAGGATAGTCCGCTGTTCGTCTTCTGTAAGCTTCTCAAATGCCTTGCGTGTCACCCGCCCGCCGTTGTTCGGGTATTCCCATACAGCGTCTTCCCCCTTGGCGTGCTGATAATATTCATACATCATGAGCTCATGATTCCCGAGCAGGCACTGAACGTTTCTGCGCTGCATCACATCTTTGAGGAGTTCGATGCTTTCCGGGCCCCGGTCGATCATATCGCCGAGGATGTACAATGTATCGCTGTCGGAGAAATTGATCTCTTCGAGCATCTTCTGATAGAGGGTGTACTGCCCATGGATATCGCTGCAAACATAAACAGACATGTTGTATCATCTCCTTTTTTTTCTGTTTTCTGTTTATGATATGTCAGATTTTTTTCCTCGCATTTTCCCTATATAAAAGCAACCTTGCATCTCGGCTTTCCTGAAACTATTTATTTTTTTCTATGACATATCTATATCGAACGTGAAAAAAGGAGTGTTTACCAATGCACAAGGCACTTTTTGGTGCCGCGTTCTTGCCGGCGGTATGCCATATGTCAGCGTCCTACTTTTCCTAACAAATTGGTGTTATGAGCAGAAAGCGCTGCGTTTTCTGCTTAAAAAAGAGACATATGGTATTTATGACGCGTATTTTTGCCGGCACTTATCTGCAGCGGTGTCTTTATCCTCAGAGCCTTGGGGCAGGTCGACGGGTCTGACCTCATAATTCTGTACTCCACCTACTTTTGATATTTCAACCATTTGATGAATAAGCAGGGGATAAGGACTATGTGGAACGGGCTTATGCCTATTTGCTGCAGATTTATCATCAAACAGCGCGTCTTGTGATTCGAGGCGTGCTGTATTTTTTTGAGCACAAGCCTTTCCGGCTTTGCAGATACTATTTTTTAAAGGAGGTAATACTATGCCAGATATCAGAGACATGTCGTACGAGAAGCTTTTGCTGGATGCCCTGCGCATCGTTCCCTATAAAAAGGGAGACGTTGTTCTGACAAACGCCAATATCGTAAAAGCTGTCACTATGAACGAGAACCTTGGCTCTCTCGGGTTCACACTCAAACCCTCTGATCTTGTCGAGATGGCCGCCAGCTCTTCGCTGGATGGTTTTTACGATAAGGTCAGCTCTATGATGTCGACCGTCAAGGCAAAGCCCATGTACCCGGATTTCCCGACCCAGGTCATGAACATGGATGAAGCGCAGTTCCGTTTTCACCAGATGGTGCACTATTTTTCCACCTATGGAATCGGGCTTTTAACCGGACAGGAAGTCTTGCACGGATGGCTTCCGGCGGAGGCCGGGCTTGTCAGCGATACAGAGAAGACCGAGACAGATGACAGGCTTCTTCAGGCCGAAGCGATCGGGCTTATTGACGAGAAGGAAATGTACACCGTTCCGTTTGAACAGATCCTGTCTAAGCGCGAGCGCATGACTGATATGGAGCGGGAGATCGTCAAGCGATGCGCTTTGTCCAGTCAGATTGATTTTTCCCGCAAATACGCGATCCCCTTCAAAAAGAACCTTGAAGATATCTTCTCCGTGATTGCGGAAGCGGGAGCTTCCGGCAAGATCTCTCGCCAGGAAGCATCCAATATGCTCTATAATATCTGTCAGCACCCGGGCGACGTGACGCGGAACGTCCATCGCTACCTTGCGGCGCACAAATACCATCTCCGGACGGCAGAAAAGAAGATGTTTATCGACGTGTATGAGCGCTATACGCCCGCAGCCTTCCGGGAGAATATTTCCGTATCCAACAGGAACCGTGATTTTGTCCGGGAGATCTTCAAGCATATCGATTTTGCCAAATATGCCCATAACCAGGAGATGGTCAGGTCACTTCGGGAGATCGACTCTCTTTACGCCTGGGAAGGCAGGGCCAGAAAGAAGATCGAACAGCACGGTCCGGATGCGATCCGCTTTGCTGCACAGCGTCCGGGCATGATGCTGCGTATGATTTCCTTTGCGTTAAGGAACGGATACTCTCAGGAGGAGATTTTCGCAGAACTTGTCAAGCAATGCGGGCAGCTCAGTATGCAGACCCTGGTTTCGCAGCTTAACCTGCCGGACAAGGTGGCCGCTCCCATGGGCTATATCGAAAAAAAGAGGGCGGCTTATCTGGACTTCGAGAAGGCATCAAGAGCGATGAATTGCGTCTCCCCTGATGACCATTCGAAGAAAGCTGAGGCGATCCGTTCTCGTTTCAACAAAACGAACCAGCGGTTTGGGGCCATTGAGACCGACGAAGCCCGCCGTTCTGAAGAAGCTCAAGCAACCCGTCCGGCGCAGAAGGCTGTTTGTCGCGATGTTTTGAAGGCTAAGATGGAGATCCTGGATACCCCGATCCGCGGGAAGAATATTTATCTGAACCAAGATGTTTATTGTTTTGATAAACTTGCTGCTGATCCGTCAAAAAAAAGTATGTCTCAGGGGTACCTTCCGCGGGATGTCGTCAAAAAGATCCCGGACGACGCAAAAGCGGTCCGCTTCTTTGTTTACTGGAATGACTCCTGTGAGGTTGACGTTGACCTGCATGTTCGCGGGATCACAAGGTACGGGAGGCCGATTCATGTCGGATGGTATGGCGATTATAGCCGGAACGGCATCACGCATTCCGGGGATATCACACACAGCGATGCGGCGGAGTATATCGACATCAACTTCGCAAACAGTGATGCCAAAGAAGTATCGCTTGACTTGGATCTTTATGATGGACGGGATAATTTCTCTCAACTCGCCGAATGTTACGGCGGCGTAATGGCAGTAAATCGAATGGGCGAGAATGTGCAGCTCTACGACGCCGCAAACTGTCTTTTCAGGGACGATATCAAAAACCCCTGCCAGAAGATCAAATACGCTACCATCGACGTACCGGCGCGGGAGATCAGATATCATTGTCTCGATATGGAGATTGCCCAGATGCAGGACGGGCAGCTGCCTATATTGTATTCGCTCGATGCGTACCTGCGCGACCTTGCGGATGCACAGGGGGCAGTTATTGTTGATACACCGGAAGAGGCTGATATGATCCTGACCCTGACAAAACCGCTGACAGACAAGGAATTCAGCCTGATCGATGCGAATTACTTCTATGACAGTCCTGTGCTGGAGCAGGAGAGGGAACGTGAACGGCCCAATAATGTCAAATCGGAAACGAAAGAGTTCGGTTCGGAAATGCTTGATGCCGATACCATCAGCGGGCTTGTTCTTCCCGCGTTTGAAGACGCGGTCAAGTCGCCGGAGATGGAACATAACATTCCCAATGGTTCGTCTCGCGATGCGGATGCAAAAGCTTTTGACTCGAACCGGATTACAATTCCTCAAAGGCATGCTACTGCGGGAGATGTTGGACATCATTCTCGCAGAAGCGGTCATGGGGAAGATTATGATAATCGGTAAGTACAGGCAAAGAAATACATACTTATCAAAACTCTGGTCTGTCAACTACCCGCCACTTAACCTGACGGTTTGAAGTGGGGGCTTGAAAAAGCCTCTGCGGATACCGGAACGTGACGTGGAGCATGTTGACCAGCCTCAGGGTATCGGTATGCCTCACACGCAGCGGATACCCTACGTCGTATAAGTCAATACGCTGACCTGTGCTGCTCCAGCAGGGGGTGCGTTCGGGCAACA
>ODAI014353258.1_pt1 | contig 15465 bp, 13 predicted proteins | sample 1539321 | NCBI WGS metagenome assembly ODAI01 (sample SAMN02144231, study PRJEB22623) | gut metagenome | biome: sheep rumen | host: Ovis aries | place: New Zealand
CAGCAGCAGTCCGGGACAACGCTGAACCGGGCCAAGCCATATCAGCTTGCGCTGTTCCCTTTGAACAACGGCGCAACTAACGTTTACTATGTTTTGATCCTCACTTATATCGCCACCTTCGGCAACACCGTGCTGGGAATCGCGACAGTATTCGCGTCCTTCATGGTCACCGGAATGCGTGTCTTCGACGCCATTACCGACCCGATCATCGGCGCGCTCATGGACAAAACAAACGGAAGGTTCGGAAAATTCCGTCCCTTCATGGTCATCGGATCTGTCATCATGGCGGTTTCCGTGGTCTGCCTCTATATTTTGACGCCCTTTGTGCCGGAGAGCATGATGGGGCTGCGCTATGCGCTGTTTATTCTGCTCTACGCGGTATGGGTCATCGGATATACGTTCCAGACATCCGTCACGAGAGCGGCCCAGGCAGTTCTGACGAATGATCCCAAACAGAGACCTCTGTTTACGATCTTCAATACGATCGGTTCACTGGCCGGCATGGGGGTTATGCAATTCATCGGCCCGATCCTCGCGAGGGACAACATCTTCGGCGATTACAACAGGAGCTGGTTTGCAGCGATCACGCCTATAGGAATCTGCATCTCTGTGCTGCTTACGATCCTTGCGATCATAGGCATTTGGGAGAAAGACCAGCCCAAGTACTTCGGCCTGGGCGGCGGCAAGCAGGAGAAAGTCAAGGTCTCCGAGTACATTGACATCATCAAAGCCAACAAACCTCTGCAGAGGCTGATGGTGGCCGGCGGCGCCTGCAAACTGGCGCTGTCCATCGCGACCAATATCACAGTCCTGATCATGCTTTACTCCTGTATGATGGGCAACTATGACGGACTGTATATGCCGATGATGGTCGTCGGGTATGTTTTCGCGGTGCCCTTCTTCGGCCTTACCGTGCGGACTTCCCAAAAGAAAGGGCAGAAAGCATCACTGATGCGCTATGTGGCGGTGGCGTTTGTCTGCTACATCGGCGTGCTGGCGCTGCTTCTTCTGTGGAATCCGAACACCTCCATGCATATGCAGATCATGCAGGATGGCAAGCTGGCTTTGAACTTCTACACCATAGCATTCATTTTGTGCTTTGGAATCGGCTACGGCGCATATTACGCTACGGCGGATATGCCGATCCCCATGGTGGCGGACTGCGCGGACTACGAGACATATCGTTCGGGCAAGTTCATTCCCGGAATCATGGGAACGCTGTTCTCTCTGGTGGATAAGCTTGTTTCGAGTCTCTCGGCGACTGTCGTCGGCGTGGCCGTCACGGTCATCGGGCTGGACGCCCTGCCCACCAAGACGACGCCTTACACAGCCGGAATGAACGTGGTTGTCATTATTCTGTTCTGTGTCGTTCCGATGTGTGCGTGGGCGCTGACGCTGTGGTCCATGACCGGTTATGAGCTGGACGGCGAGAGAGTAAAGGAGATTCAGGAAGTCAATGGCAAGAGAAAAGAAGCCATTGCAGCAGGAATGTCAATAGAAGAAGCCATGGAGAAATATCCGTCGAGATAGATCTGTCCGGCAAAGGTGTCAAGGGGACGGTTCTTCTGACAACTTTTTGAAAAAAGTTGTCAGAAGAACCGTCCCCTTGACACCTTTAGGGTATAATGGAGCAGAAAGGAGTGCACAATGAAGAAATTGCGATATACACTCACCGGCGCCGCGATCATTGCCGCAGCGGTGGCGACGACCGCCTGCTCTATCGATAAGCCGAAGGAATACGATCCGGAATATAATGAGAATGTGACCGTTTATGGTCCCCCGGAGGAATATAACCCGGAAGACAACAAGAATGAGGACGTATACGGTCCGCCCGAGGAACTGGACTCTATTCGTTAAGGAGAGGAAAACCGAATGTATGTGATCTTTGATATGGACGGCGTGATCTCCGACTCCGAGGCAGCTTATCTTGCAGGCTATCTGCACGCCGCCAGGCTGTATGGCCTGCCCGAGAAGGAAATGCGTGAAGCCGTCGTGAAAGCGACGGGCGTCACAAATGAGAATGAGCGCCGCATTATGACGGAGACTTTTCGTCATCTGCCGCAGTTTGACCTCGAGAAGACCTATCGCGCATGCAGGGAGTATTTTGCGGACGTAGTGGAGACCGGCCGTATGGAACTCAAGCCCGGCTCGGCGAAGGTCCTGCGCGGCCTGAAAGAGAGGGGTGTGCCGATCGGACTTGCTTCTTCTTCACCCCGCGAGATGATTGAGAAGGTGCTGGGGCCCCATGGGGTGATGCAGTATTTTGACACGGTTGTGAGCGGTGACGCGGTGGAACACGGCAAACCGGATCCCGAGATCTTCATAAAGTGTGCGGCGCAGCTGGGCATCCCCGAGTCAAAATATTCAGAGACCTGCGTGATCGAGGACTCTTACAACGGCATCCGGGCGGCGCACGCGGCGGGGATGAGACCGGTCATGGTGCCGGACCTGCTTCCTCCGACAGAGGAGATGCGGGAGAAGGCGGCGGTGATCCTGCCGTCACTGCTGGATGTGATGGAGTGGATGGAAACCGGCTTGGACACAGAGCAGGCTGACTGAGCAATTGGAACCGATACAATTTATTGTGCAGTGTCTTTTACAGGAATTGAAAGGAGAACAAAACAATGCAGGTAATCAGCACAACAAACGCACCGGGCGCGATCGGCCCTTATTCCCAGGGATTTGTAGTAAACGGTATGGTCTTTACGTCGGGGCAGATCCCGATCGACCCCGCGACGGGCGAGATGCCCGAGGGGATCGCGGCGCAGACGGAACAGAGCTGCAAGAATGTGATCGCACTGCTCGAGGCGGCCGGATCCGGCGCGGAGAAGGTGATCAAGACTACGTGCTTCCTTGCGGAGATCGCGGACTTTGCGGCTTTCAATGAGGTTTATGCGAAGTATTTCATCTCTAAGCCGGCCAGGAGCTGTGTGGCGGTGAAGGATCTGCCCAAGGGCGCACTCTGTGAGATCGAGTGCATTGCGGAGGCGTAAGGAATAGGTGTCACGGGGACGGTTCTTCTGACAACTTTTTGCGGATGGTGTCAGAAGAACCGTCCCCGTGACACCGCCCGCAAAAGTTGTCAGAAGAACCGTCCCCGTGACATAAACAGGAGGTAAAGTTTGAAAAAAGTCATACGTTCAGCGGCTGTCCTGGGAGCAGGAGCAGTCGGCTCATATTTTATTTACGCACTGATGAACAAGGAAGGTATCGACTTCTGCGTCGTCGCCGAGGGAGAGAGGAAGGCACGGCTTGAGCGCGACGGAATCCTGATCGACGACAGGAAACAGGTCCGGACATTCCGGCCGGCCGTCAAGACGCCGGAGGAAGCAAGAGGCGTGGACCTCCTCCTTGTTGCCGTCAAGTACACGGCACTGGAAAGCTCTTTGGACGCGATCCGCCGCATCGCAGCGCCGGGCACGATCGTATTGTCTGTCCTGAACGGAATCGATTCCGAGGAGATCATCGGCAGTGTCATCGATCCTTCCCAGATCGTGTACAGCCTTGTCCGGGTCAGTTCCGAGAGGCGGACCTGTGAGGACGGCACAAGCATTGTCTCTTTTGACCCGACACTCAAATGGGGCATATATATGGGAGAGAAGGGATCGCCGGTCAAAAGCGAGCGGATCGAAGCGATCGAGAAGCTTTTTGAAGGCACTTCCTGCAACACCTATTTTATGGAAGACATCATTCTGGACCAGTGGACCAAATATGCGTCCAATATCTGCTACAACCTTCCGCAGGCCGTTTTGGACGTGCCCTTCGGCGCCTACGCGGATTCGGAGCATTTGGAGTTCCTCAGGAAAAAGCTCTACAATGAAGTCAAAATGGTAGGAAATGCACTCGGGATCAAGGTGCCCGAGCCCAATCTTCAGTGGGGAAACTGCGCGCCGGTCGCAAGGTTTTCAACGCTCCAGGATCTGGACGCAGGCAGACACACCGAGATCGATATGTTCACCGGCGTACTGATCCGCAAAGCGGGTGAGCTGGGAATTTCGGTTCCCTTTGCCGAGTACACGCACCATGCCATCAAGGCTCTGGAAGAGAAGAACGACGGGAAATTCAACTACCTTTAGGTGAAACTGTCAAAATAGAAAAAAACAGAATATTTGAACAAAAACAAGTACAAAACCATAAAATTCCATCATTTCGAACAGATTTCTGACAATTCATAGTATAATAGTAACAGGGAATGAACTTGGAGAGGAATGAGATCTGGCAGAAAAGGAGGGAAAAAGGTGCGTGGTTTGTTACTGATTTCTATAGCGCTTGCATTGTGCGCGCTTGCCTTTGCGTATTATCTGATCAGAAAAGTATCCGCACAGGATGCGGGCACAGATCGGATGAAAGAGATCGCCGCATTCATTCATGAAGGCGCGAGAGCCTTTTTGATGGCGGAGTACAAGATTCTTGTTGTATTTGTGGCTGTTTTGTTTGTTCTCATCGGCGCAGGCATCAGCTGGATATCTGCTGTGTGCTTCCTGGTGGGCGCTGCTTTCTCGACAGCGGCAGGATACATCGGAATGAACGTAGCCACGAGGGCAAATGTGAGAACGGCAGCTGCCGCAAAGGATCACGGCATGAACGCCGCCCTGTCGGTCGCCTTTTCGGGAGGCGCTGTCATGGGGATGTGTGTCGTCGGATTCGGACTTCTGGGCGCCAGTGCGATCTACTTGATCACGGGAAATCCCGATGTGCTGTCCGGTTTCTCTCTCGGCGCTTCGTCCATTGCGCTGTTCGCACGTGTCGGCGGCGGTATTTATACGAAAGCGGCTGACGTAGGCGCGGACCTCGTGGGAAAGGTCGAGACCGGTATTCCGGAGGATGACCCCCGAAACCCCGCAACGATCGCGGATAACGTCGGAGACAACGTCGGCGATGTGGCCGGAATGGGTGCCGACCTGTTTGAGTCTTACGTCGGATCGCTCGTCTCGGCGATCGCACTGGGAGTTGCCTACCATGAAGTCAGGGGAGGCATTTTCCCACTGATCATAGCGGCTCTGGGCATAGCGGCAGGCATAGCAGGCTGCTTCTTCGTAAAAGGAGATGAGAACTCCAATCCGCACAAGGCGCTCAAGATGGGCAGTTATTCGGCAGCGGCGGTCGTGATCGTCGGATCTGCGATCCTGAGTTTTGCGTTTTTTGGCAGCTTCCGAGCGGCGATCGCGATCATATTCGGTCTGGTCGTCGGCCTGATCATCGGTATTGTAACTGAGATCTATACATCCTCGGATTACCGGTTCGTCAAGAAGATCGCGAAACAGTCTGAGACCGGACCTGCCACGACTGTCATAAGCGGTATCGCCGTCGGCATGCAGTCCACTGCAGTACCGATCCTGCTCATCTGCATCGGCATTATCGGCGCCTACATTGCGGACGGCCTGTACGGGATCGCACTGGCGGCCGTCGGAATGCTCTCCACAACGGGTATTACCGTGGCTGTTGACGCCTACGGACCTATCGCGGACAACGCAGGAGGTATTGCGGAGATGTCCCGCCTTCCTTCCAAGGTCCGCAAGATCACAGACCGACTCGACGCTGTCGGCAACACCACGGCTGCGATGGGAAAAGGATTCGCGATCGGTTCCGCCGCACTCACGGCGCTCGCACTGTTCGTCTCCTATGCGCAGGCTGTGAAACTGTTTGATACAGGGATCAATCTTCTTGATTACAAGGTGATCGCGGGACTGTTCCTGGGCGGAATGCTTCCGTTTTTGTTCTCCGCTCTCACTATGGATTCCGTATCCAAGGCGGCTTATAAGATGATCGAGGAGGTCCGCCGCCAGTTCCGGACGATCCCGGGGATCCTTGAGGGCACCGGAAAACCCGACTACACATCCTGCGTTGCGATCTCCACGCAGGCGGCGCTCAAGGAGATGCTGGTACCGGGTGTTATGGCGGTCATCTCGCCGCTCCTGGTGGGCCTTGTCCTGGGGCCGACGGCACTGGGCGGACTCTTGGCGGGCTCGCTGGTGACCGGCGTCATGCTCGCGATCTTCATGTCAAATGCGGGCGGCGCATGGGACAATGCCAAAAAATACGTGGAAGAAGGACATCTTGGCGGCAAGGGCAGTGATACACACCATGCCACGGTCGTCGGTGATACGGTCGGCGATCCTTTCAAAGACACGTCCGGCCCGTCCATCAATATTTTGATCAAGCTGATGACAGTCGTCTCGCTTGTATTTGCTCCGCTGTTCCTGAAGTTCGGCGGCTTGTTCTGATCCGGCATCGACGGAAGATGAGAGTAATAGGAGGAATGTGATGAGCTCTTTGAAGGATCCTAAGGATTTGAAGATTCCCAAGAATTATAATTTTATCCAGGAACGCGCCAGGTCGATGCCGAAGCCGCTCCGCGTCGCCATAGCAGGTGCGGATTCAGAGAACATCCTTGCGGGCGCTATGGCCGCGCAGGAGGAAGGGTTCGTGGAGCCGATCCTCATCGGCAACTATAAAAAGATCAAAACGACGATGGAAACTTTGGGCATCTCGGAGAAGAACTGCGATCTGCAGCCGATCTCCGGCGATACGAACGTGGTACAGTACGCGATCGAGATGATCCGGTCCGGGAACGCAGACTGCCTGATGCGCGGCAATACGCAGACGCGTGATTTCCTGATGCCGGTCCTGAACAAGGCCAACCATCTGATCCAGGAGGACCGCCTGCTGACCCACGTGGTCACATATAACGTGCCGGGAGAGGAACGGCTGATGGCGATCTCCGACGTCACACTGCTTGTCAAGCCGTCCATAGACAACCGCAAGCAGGTGATCCGCAACATAGTCGAAGAACTGGAACTGTTTGGAATAAAGAGGCCCAAGATCGCCCTGCTGTCTCTTATTGAGAAGCCGGCCTTCCACATGCGCGATACTGTAGAGGCACAGACGATCGTGATGGATCACCAGGAAGAGCCGATCGCGGACTGCGAGCTGGTGGGACCCATCACCTATGACCTGATCATGAGCAAGGAAGCTGCCAGACTCAAACACTACGACTGCCCCTTCTGCGGCGAATTTGACGGGATCGTCGTGCCTTCACTTCTGGCGGGCAATATTATTGTCAAGGTGCTGGAGACGCACACGCAGACGACAAGCTGCGGAATCCTGGTCGGTTCCAAGATCCCGATCGCGATCACGGGCCGGAGTGAGAGGCCGGAGCAGGCTTATCTCTCCCTCGCGGCGTGCTGCTCACAGTATCTCAGAATGAAGAAGAAACCCAAAAAGTAAAGGAGAAAAGTAATGAAAATCGGATTTGGAAGTGATCATGCTGCAATCGAACTCAAGGCCTGCCTGCTCGAACACCTCAAAGGGAAGGGGTACGAATGTGTGGACTTCGGCGCTTACAGTCCCGAAGAGAAGATGGACTATCCCGTAGCCGGCAGGAAGGTCGCAGAAGCGATCCGGCGCGGAGATATCGATAAAGGAGTGCTGGTGTGCGGTACAGGTGTCGGGATCTCCCTGGCAGCCAATAAAGTGCCGGGTATCCGCGCGGGCGTCTGCTCGGACTGCTTTACGGCCAAGATGGTCAAAGAACACAACCACTGCCAGATCATCGCCATGGGACAGCGCGTCGTCGGTACGGAGCTGGCCAAGATGATCGTTGACAATTTCTTTGAAGCGGAAGAACAGGGCGGCCGCCATGCTGCACGGGTCGATATGATCACACAGATCGAGAGAGACTACGGCTATGCGGACGCACCGCTGAAATAAGAGAAGGGAGATCCGAAGCATGAATATTTTGGCTCCGTCCATATTATCAGCAGATTTCGGCCGCCTGGGCGAGCAGATTCAGGCAATGAAAGAGGGAGGCGCGCAGTGTGTTCACTTTGATGTGATGGATGGGCATTTCGTACCCGAGATCTCTTTCGGAGAGCCGGTCCTGCGCAGTGTGAGAAAGATGACGGACCTGATCCTGGATGCCCATCTGATGGTGTGCAACCCGATGGACCACGTCGAAGCATTTGCCAAAGGCGGCGCGGATTACTTTACGTTTCACTATGAAGCCATGCCCGGCGGAGGCTTCGCTTACGGGGGCGGCAGGGATGAGGAGAAGGCGGCGGAGGAGACGATGCGGCTTGTCGACAAGATCCACGCATCCGGAATGAAGGCCGGCATATCCATCAAGCCCAAGACACCGGTGGAATCCGTATTCCGCTTCCTTCCTCATATTGACCTGCTCCTTGTGATGTCCGTAGAACCCGGTTTCGGAGGGCAGAAATATATGCCCGAGTCGACACAGAGGATCCGGGCGCTGCGGGAAGAGGCGGAGCGCGTGGGCACAGCCCTTCGCATTGAGGTCGACGGCGGCATCAAGGTAGACAATGTGGGGATAGTCCTGGACGCGGGCGCTGACATGATCGTAGCGGGATCGGCGGTCCTGGGCGGAGATGATGTGAAAGAGAAAGCGGAAGCGTTTATGAAGATTCTGGGATAGTCCGGTCAGTCAGAAATGGATAGTTCCCCGAGCTGTGGGCTCGGGGAACTTTTATTTGCCCTCGAGCCCATGGCTCGAGGGATTTTAGCGTCTTAGCTGCAGGCCGGGAAAATGCAAGGCCCGGCAGGCTGCTTGCTGCCTCAATTGCTGCTGCTATCGCTGTCAGGCCTGGCGGGCGGTTCACTGCCGCTATTCCCGCCGTTGCTGTCGCCATCAGGCTTAGCAGGCGGTTCACTGCCGCCCTTTCCGCCATTGCTGTCGCCATCAGGCTTAGCGGGCGGCTCAATGCCGCCTTTTCCGCTGTGGGAGCTGTTGCCATCCTTGCTGCCATGAGAATCGCTGCCGCCCTGATCGCCGTGGGATGAACTGCTGCTCGTCTCTACTTTGATGGCTTCTCCTTCAGAAGCAGAACCTTCTGCATATTCCTCACCGTTCACATACAGCTTGTGGCCATTCAGATTGATGCTGCCCGTGCCGCAGCTGAGGGATGTGATGTAGCTGTCACCTGTCAGAGTCCAGGTGGATCCGTCCTCGATCTCGACATAGACTTCACCGGCTGCGCCTTCAGGATTGACGGCACCTGTGAAGCTGCTGTTCTTGGTCAGATACAGATTCAGTGTGGACACCTCATCGACCAGCATATCTCCGTTGATCGTCTGCTGCGATGCCGTCATGGTCACATGGCCGCCGTTGCTGCCTTCGCTTCCCCAGCCTGCCGCGGCTGCGCGCAGGAAAACGCCTTCCTCATCGTTGTTGACGATCTCTGCTCCGCTCAGGTCGATCGCCGCAGTTGTATTGTTGACAAAAAATACATCTCCGTTCAGGTTGGTCAGAGTCCCTCCGTTCATGGCAAAAGAGGCAAGGCCTTCATCTGCGTCGCCGGACATGGACTGATAGATCATCACCGCCTGATACCAATCGGATTTGTCGCTGTTTTTGGTCACGTTGTCAGCTGTCAGATCGACGTTATTAAGGGTGACGGAATTTTGACCTTCTACAACAACGCCCTGAGAAGCGGTGGACTCCATGACGGCATCACTGACTGTGATGTCTGCAGTGGAGTAAATGACCGGTGAACCGGTCCCGTCTGTCGTATAGCTGCCGCCCGTCACGTTGACGGTTCCGCCTCCGCGGTCAGAGCGGATCGCTGCCGAGCTGTTGCCGGTCGTATGGATCTCCAGATTTGTCGCGTTCATCGTTCCGCCTCCGGTCGTCATGAGGCCGCCGGAACAATTGCCGGATGTCTCGATCACGGAATCGGAAATATTGACCGTTGTTCCCTCTCCGTAGCTGAACACGCCGTTTGCATGTGCGCCGTCAGTGCTCACCGAGATATTGCTGAGCGTGAGCGTCGCTCCGTTTGTGGCAAAGATCGCTGCGTTTTCCCCGTAGAAATCGGCTTCATCGCCTTCCGAGCTGCCGGTCTTTACCACGGCAATATTGGAGTAGGAGGCTTCTTCGCCGTCTGCGGTGATCGCATGCTCACCGTCCGCGCTGTTCTCGATGGTCTGTGAAGAAGCTGCGGAACCGCAGCCGCCCAGGACCAGGCTGATGATCATAAAACTTGCTGCTGTCATTGCGGCAGCCTTTTTGAAATGATTGCTTTTAGTATGCTCTTTTGTCGTATTTATCATTGCTGTTCTCCTTTTTCTGTATTTTGACAGGATTTTCTGTACCTTTTTTGCTTGGTATGTATACAATCATAGGGGACGAAACTTAGAGAAGGCTTAGAAAAAATAAATGACAGTAAAATTTTTAAGGCAGGGAGATTCCTATGATTGCTAATTATCACACACATACATGGCGCTGCCGCCACGCGGACGGTACGGAGAGAGAATACGTGGAGAATGCGATCGCGGCGGGGCTGAAGATCCTGGGGTTTTCTGACCACACGCCGCAGGTGTATCCGAATGGTTTCGTATGCCCGGTCAAAATGCTGCCGAGTGAGCTGGAGGGGTACGTCGACACGATCCTGGATCTGAAAAGGGAGTACAAAGCGGACATCGATATCCTGCTGGGGCTGGAAGTGGAGTATTTGTATACGCTGTGGGAGCCTTTGCTGCGGCTCCTTGAACCGTATCCGATCGAGTATATGATCTTGGGGCAGCATTATTTGGGGGACGGGATCGATGCGCCGTTCTGCGGGGAGAGGACAAGCAGTGCAGAATACCTGCGGCAATACTGCGCTCAGACCCGCGAGGCATTGGAAACCGGGAAGTTTCTCTATTTTGCCCATCCGGATGTGGTCTGGTTCACGGGACCGGATGACATTTATGAGGAAGAGATGACGAAGCTGTGCAGATTCTGCAAAGAGATCGATATGCCCTTGGAGATCAACTTGCTCGGCGTGCGGGAGGACAGAAATTATCCGTGTGAGCGGTTCTGGAAGATCGCTGCGCGGGAAGGTAATTCCGTGATCTACGGGACGGATGCGCACCACGCGGAACACGTGTATTCGCCGGAGGTAATCGCGAAAGCGGATCGGTTCCTTCAGAAGTGCGGGATCCCGAGGGAAAGGCTGATCGAGGTGATGGAAGTCTGAGGTGTCACGGGGACGGTTCTTCTGACAACTTACGCATCCGACCGCGCATACGCATTTTTCATATGGTTGCTGGTCTCGTCGAGGACCAGGCCGAGGACTTCTGACGTTTCTTTTCGCAGCATGTCAGCGAGCTGCTCATTGGCGGAGTCGATGACGGACTGCGGATCCGCCTTCAAATCGACCATCTCTACAGCCAGCCGGTCCGCCTCATTCAGGATCCGATGCGCCTCGGACATCACCTTAATCTGATACCGTTCGATATGGATCTTGCAGGGCCTGAACTGCGCATCAGCGAGCGCCGCGATCAGCCTGCAGTTCCAGTAGAAACTGTCCGTGTCGACCTGTTCCTCTGTAGTGGAGAGATAGGCCGGCACTTTTCTTGTATTTGTGTAAAAGGGCACGAAAGTGTTGAACACATTGGAGCCGAAGGTCAGCCACTCCACGGCCTGAACCGCCTCCGGCACATAGGGCCGCAGCTGCAAAAGAGCAAGGAAATCGGTCCTGTTGACGCCGATCGAGCGGTATGCGCCGCGCATGGAGAGGTCGCCGCACTCACTGTAGGGATCGTAAGGCGTACCCTGGAAATGGCCGGAGAGTACGTATTTGGCATCCTCCACTGTGATCTTGCGCTCGGGGACCATGCTCCAGGGGAGGTCATTGTCACAGGGACCGAAGTCGGCGTCAGGGCCGTCCCACTTCGCGCTCCGGAAATTAAAATGGCGAAGAATAAACCATGCTCTGGGCGTATTGTAGACATGGTCCGCGTCGCTCTGGGTGCCGAAAGCTTCCCGTGGATTCAGCTTTCCGTCCATGGACAGATCCAAATGGTTCTCTTCGATAAAGCTCTTAAGATCCGCGCTGCAGAGGTGATCCGCACCTCGGCCCAGCGCATCTTCCAGGTCGAAACTGTCGATGCCGGATTCATTGGGATTGACGACATAGCGGTCGTCGGGCACTCTTTTGGCGATCCAGTGGTGTCCGCCGAGAGTCTCCATCCACCAGATCTCATTGACATCGGCAAAAGCTATGCCGTTCATCTCGTAGGTGCCGTATTTTTCGAGAAGAGATGCGGTGCGCAGTACACCCTCGCGTGCGCTGCGGATGTAGGGCAGCACGATGGTCACAAGGTCTTCCTCACCGATGCCGCCGGGCTGCATGGGAGTCTCCTCCGTGGCAGCATGGTATACGACCAGGGGATCTGCTCCCAGGACTCTCTCATTGGAGGCGATGGTCTCTGTGGCAGTCATCGCCACGTTGGCGGCGTTGATGCCGGCGCCGGCCCAAATGCCTTCTCCCTCAAGAGCGTTGGGCACTGTACTGCAGCGCATGGGGTCGTCGGGGAGATCTATTTCGACATGGCTGATGACGGATACATAGTGCCTGGGCTGATCCTCAGGCAGGACGACCGTGAGTTTCTTGGGCGTAAAACGGCCGGCGGAAGAGTCGTCGTTTCGCGCGATCATGGTGGAGCCGTCGTAACTGGCTTTTTTTCCGATCAGGAGTGTTGTGCAGGACATAGATGCAGGTTCCTTTCTGAGTTTAACCGGATCCCGGTTGGATCTTAAGTTGAATTTTTAGTTGATTTTTTAGTTGGATTATGAATTGGCTTTCGCGTTCCCCGCGTTCATCATTATGACTGAGCCGACGACCATCGCAATTCCGGCGATCTCCCACACCGAGAGCGGCTGGTGAAAGAGGACGCTGCCAAGGATCGCAGCAGTGACCGGCTCGATGGTGGTCAGCTGCGCAGCCCGGGAGGTCTCCATGCCTTTCATGCCTGCCGTGTACAGAACATAGGCAAGACTCCCTGTCAGGACACCGTTGACAAGTCCGAGCGCAGTGCGGGACGGGCTCTCGATCACCTGCACGACGGAACCGTCGGCGCAGGAGAGAATGAAAAAGCTGATCATAGCAATGCCGAAACTGTAGCAGACATTCGTGTAAACGCTGTATCCGCGGTTCAATATGATACGGCTGAAAATACTGTAGAGCGCGTAACCAAGCCCGGCACCGAGTCCGAGCAGAAGCCCTGCCGGTGCGATCAGCGAACCGGGAGCTGCGGCCGAGGCGCCGGAACTGCCTGCCGTTCCCGCGAACAGTTCCCCGCCGATGCCGGAAGCAAACGCGCAGCCGACGACTGCGAGCAGGCAGCAAAACACCTTGCGCGCGGTGAGTTGCTCCTTAAAAAGGATCGCGGACAGGACCATGACGATCGCAGGGGCAGTGTAGAGCAAGGCCGCGGCGGTCGCTATTTTGGTAACTTTAATTGCGGACGTATAACAGAAGATAAAAAAGAGCAGGCTCAGCACGCCGTTCGCGATAAAGAGCGGAATATCTGCCGGGCGGACCTTGAAGGCAGAGCGGTCTGTCGCGAGCATGAGAAGGCCGACCGGAACGGAGGTGGCGAACATGCGCAGAAAGACCAGTGCATTTTGGGAAAGGCCCATGGAAGTCAGAACTGTTACGAAGGAGCCGTACAGGCCCCACAGGACTGCGCTGACAATGACCATGAGGGCGGAAACGGCGAAACAGTTGTCGGAATGATTCATGAAAAATACCTGAATACCCGCCCGTCAGGCGGCGGGCGGTCAAACTCGTAAATTCGATAAACAAATACATTGAAAGATAATCCGCATTGTTTGTCAAGGAAAAGCATGAATTGTGATAAAATATCAATGAGTATGCGGCTGCGCAAATATCAGATTTTTAAGGCAGGAACACTATGCAGATCAGAATCAACGTCAAGGGCGCCTCACGCAAGAAAGCGGCAATCGTACAGATGACCTGTGACTACCCGGACAGGCAGATGACGGTGGAAGAGTTTCTCGCGGAGACGGTCAGACAGAATGTAAGGGAATATAACGCACGAAAAGACGCAGGAGAGATACTGCGCCTTTTTTCAAATGAGGGCGGACAGTCCGGGCCTTCTCGCAGGCAGTTTGAAGAGCATCTGGAAAACCGTGCCGCTTCCGGCAAGGTAACCTACGGCGATCCGATGGACGCAAGGAAAGCAGACGAGGAAAAGGCCGTGGAGAACGCGCTGCAGTGTTTTGACGACGGACTTGTCGCCCTGTTTGCGGACGGCGTTCGGTATACAGACAGAAAAGAAATGATGGCGCTAAAGGAGCAGAGTGAAGTGACTTTCGTCCGGCTCACGTTCCTTGCGGGCAGGATGTGGTAACAGGGGTGCAGAAGATGGCATTTGATTACAATTCAAGGACAAAATGGGAGAAAGCGCGGCTGGAGCGCTGGGACAAGGAGCACGCGAAGCAGATTCAGAAGCTTTCGCCCGCGAAGAAGGAGCTGCTGGATGAAATCCGATATTTCAGCTCTTATCAGTACTGCGGCTTTCCGGTGATCCGCAAGTGGAGCAGGGAGAAAACAGGAACCGGCGCCGGTCCGAAGCCGGATAGCCATAAGACGCTGAAGGAGCTCATGCTCTCTGAGTGCGGAGATCTCATCGAGATCTTTGTGCCGGCACAGTACCGCGCGGACTATGAGTATCTGCTGGATCAATATGCAAATTATCAGTACTCCAGATCGCTGTTTCGCCCCACAGTGCGCACGAAGGACCCGGCCGCCCATGTGCTCGATGCTTTCGGCCTGATGCAGGCCTATAAAGTGCTGGGAATCTACGGAGTGACGCCGCTGGAATACCTTGCGGAGAGAACCGCTGAGGGCGGCAGCCTCGACGAGGAGTTTCTCGATTTCAAGCGAAACGACAATTACGTCCGGGATCTTCATATGGTGCAGTTCGACGACATTCTGGCTGCGCGGATCGACAAGGGGGACAGCCCGGTGATCGAGGCGGCGAAGGAAGCAATCCTGAGCGACACCAATACTGTATTGGTCACGGTCCCCCTGATCAGAGGGATCGTGAAGTCGGGGAATGCGGAGCTGCACGAGCTTCTGGCAAAGTTCCTTGTCGCCGCGAGGCTGCAGGAGGGCGTGCGCCAGGCGGTCTGCGAGAACGCGGACTGCGGCAGGGCGGAAGCCTTTCTGACGATCCTGAGCGCGATCGAGGACAACGACCTGATCCGCTTCTCAGGCGTCAAGCGCGCTATTGCCACCTGGACCGGCATCTGCAATGTCGACGCCATGGACAGAGTGTCTGCTAAGCTCCTGGCCGGGATCGGGGAAGCCGTCCGCGACCGCGGCAAGGCGGCCGTAATGACGCAGACCGACGACAGCGTGCAGATCGTCACAGGCCTGTGGGCCCTGGGCTTCTATGAGGCGCAGGACGCCGTCGCGCGCATGCTGGAGATCGCTGAGAGCGGCACTAAGAACCAGCGCCTGACGATCTCCTATTACAACAAGTATATGCAGCACTCCGATTACAGCGAGCAGGCTGCGAGGAAGATCCTCGAGACTTACCCGGAGGATCAGCAGATGGCAGCTGCTTTCATGCCCACCTATCTGGACGCGGTGGACACGATCGTCCGCGGCTGCATCCGCAACAGTAAGAATCAGTCTGTCTATATGGCGGACG
>ODAI013037380.1_pt1 | contig 15463 bp, 14 predicted proteins | sample 1539321 | NCBI WGS metagenome assembly ODAI01 (sample SAMN02144231, study PRJEB22623) | gut metagenome | biome: sheep rumen | host: Ovis aries | place: New Zealand
AGCCGTTCAATAAAAAAGACAAGGAGATCAAGGTAATATGATACCTGACCTCCTTGCTTTTACTTAATTCAACATTTTTAACGATATGAATTTAAGGTGAAGATTATCTCTTTGTTAACGATTTCGGCGGCTGTGAGGCGGATTGCGTTCATTTTGCACGTCCATTCCATTGGATTCTCCGCTTTGAGCTGTTCGGTTATGTTTTCCTTTTCGGAAAGCTGACGGACGAGAAGATTGTACATTTCGTTTGCCTGAGAATCTATGTCGGCAAGATATGCCGCGAGCTTACACGAGGTGAGCAGATTAAAATAGATTAGTCTGTGGTGTTCTTTCAGATAACGCTTATGTCTTTGTCAGAAAACGCCGATTTCGACCTTTGGCTGTTCGGGTAATTGTAAATCAGGGAGTAGATAATCGCCTTGCTGCGTATATGTAATGGTTGTTGCCATAATTTAGACCTCCTTAATCTTGATTCTTTTGACCTTTGCCTTTGTGAATTTGACTATTAGTTCGTCAACAGCATCGGCATATCTGCCTTGTGAAATAAGGTCGTTTTTCAAGCAAATCAAACTGTTGATAACGGTTCGATGTTCATCGGGCGTTAGATAAAGATGATATTTAGGATTTCTCATTCGCTCTGCTCCTTTAAGAAATCAACATACGGTGTATCGTCATTTACAAAGGCGTCGTAAATAATCCTTGCGCCTAATCTGAATCCGACGATGAAGCTGTCAAGCTCCGATTCTCCTAAGATAACGTCAGAAGCATTTACGAAAGATAGAAAAGCTTCCTTTTCTTCACCTGTCAGCTTTTCGGTCAGCATCGCTTCGCTTTCAGAAAGGACTGCCATTTGCTTTTTCAAAAAGCTACCGTTCTTGAAACCGCGCGCCTGCGGATCAATGTTGCCGTAATACAGTTCCGAGATTACATTTTTCATTATGATATGACCTCCGAAAATAGATTTGTCAAACAAACGATTCAGTGAATTAAGGTCATTTTTCTTTAATTTGACAGCACTTTTAAGCTGTCCGGTCTATATGTTTTCACGAAAAATCTATGTTTTTGACTGCATTCGTGACTGCAGTTGACTGTGATTTTGACTGCACTTTAACTTGTTTTATCCGATTTCAACTTTTCTCAACCTTACTTTGCAGCTGCTCAAAACCTCAGTGTTTAAGCCGTTTTCGGGCATTTTAAGAAAATTTGGCAAAACAAAAGAGGCAGTTAAAAACTGCCTCAAAATGGTGCGAGTGACGGGACTTGAACCCGTACGTCAAAGACACACGCCCCTCAAACGTGCCTGTCTGCCTATTCCAGCACACTCGCAAATATTAAGTTTTATTAACTCAACAAGAGTTATTATATCATCAACCTATTGGTTTGTCAATAGAAAACGGGAAAATTTTTATAAAATCAAAATTTTGTAAATAATACTTATTATTTCTGACTTTAAGGAATTTTTAAGGCTTGCCGTATACAATAAATCATGATAAAATAATTATGTAAAACTGCGAAAAGAGGGATTTTATGCAGATATTAATTGTTGAGGACGAAAAAAGACTTGCCAATGCTTTAAAACAAATTCTTTTGGAGCAAAAATACATGGCTGATGTTGTATACGACGGTCAGGAGGGGCTCGATTACGCGCTCAGCGGAATTTACGACCTCATTATTCTTGACATTATGCTTCCCTATAAGGACGGTTTTCAGGTTGCTTATGAGCTTAGGGAAAAGAAAATCAGCACTCCCATCCTTATGCTTACCGCAAAAGACACAATTCCCGATAAGGTCAGCGGTCTAAACAGCGGAGCGGACGATTATATGACAAAGCCTTTTGCTCCGGAGGAGCTTTTGGCGCGCATCAAGGCGCTTACACGCCGCAAAGGAGAGGTTATGCTTGACGAAACCGGTTTCGGTGATTTTACATTTAATTCGTCAACAAACATTCTTTCAAAGGGCGCAAAATCTGTGCATCTTAATTTTAAGGAAGCCGAAATTCTAAAGCTTTTCATATCCTCGCCCGACGCAATTCATTCAAAGGACGACATTATCGTTAAGGTTTGGGGCTATGATTCCGACGCCGGCTCAAATAACGTCGAAGCGTACATCTCCTTTTTAAGACGAAAGCTTCACTTTATTAATTCTTCTACGGAAATAAAAGCCATTAAAAAGATGGGTTACAGAATGGAGAAGGCGCAATGATTAAACGGCTCAGAAAAAATATAATCCTTGTCAACATGGCGCTTGTTGGAGTGGTTATCCTTTCGATTTTTGCCGTTGTGTGTTTCAACAGCTATCAAACCGCTTACAATAATCTCGAACACGGTATGACCGAAATGCTGCATAAAAATTTTATGAGGGGAGACGAAATGCCTCTTCAGGAAAAATTCGGCAAGCGCGATTTTAAGGGTGAAATGCCGATGCAGCTTTCCGCTTATGTAATTGTAGAGGTTGATGAAGGTGAAATAAAAAACAAGCAGTCATCAAACCTGACCATTGACGATGAAATCCTTGAAAAAAGCGTAAAATATGTTACCGCCCATGAAGAGCGGACGGGACAGCTCAACGACTACGGACTTATGTACACACGCGATGATTACGGTGAAAACACTAAAATAATATTCACCGATAACAGCAGCGTTTACAATGCCTTCTTTAATACGCTGATAATCAGCGCGCTGCTGTTTTTAGGCAGCATGATTATAATTTTCCTGATTAGCCTGTGGCTTTCCGGTATCGCGGTTAAGCCCGTAAAAAAGGCATGGGAACAGCAAAAGCAATTTGTTGCCGACGCTTCTCATGAGCTTAAAACCCCGCTGACCGTTATTTTGGCAAATAACAATATTATGATGACGCACAAAAACAACACCGTCGCGCAGGAAACCCAGTGGCTTGAAAGCACAGAGGAAGAAGCGCAGCATATGAAACAGTTGATTGACCAAATGCTTTTTTTGGCAAAGTCGGACGCGGGCAACAACAATATTCAATTCAGCGATGTTGACTTCGGTGAAATCGTTGAGGGTACGGCTCTGAACTTTGAGCCCGTGGCGTTTGAACGCGAAATACTTATAAATACCGACATCGCTCCCGGAGTTGAGATTTACGGCAATTCGCTGCAGTTAAAGCAGCTTGCGCATATATTGATTGACAATGCGGTTAAGTATTCCGCGGACAAAAACGACGTTACTATAAATCTGAAAAAAAACGGAGAGCAGGTTGTATTTTCGGTAAATAATTTCGGCAATGAAATGTCGCCCGAGGAGCTTGAACATATTTTTGACCGTTTTTACCGCGCTGAAAAATCACGCACAACCAAGGGTTACGGACTGGGGTTGTCAATTGCTCAAAACATTGTCGAAAGCATGAACGGCAAGCTTACTGTTGAAAGCAACAAAGAAAGCGGAACAACCTTTACGGCTGTGTTTAAAACTCCGCGTCAGCCAAAATAACGCCATGAGACTGAAAGTATATTTACGCGGACTGATTTTTCCGAACCGATGCCCGTTTTGCGACCGTCTGATAAAAGAGAATTTAACCGTATGCGGCAGCTGCAAGCCTAAGCTGCCCGGGTTTTCAATTGAAACCTATGCCATCGGCGCGGTGTTGTGTTCGTCACCGTTTAAATATGACGGTATGTTTGCCGCCGCTATAAAACGCTTTAAATTTAAAAAGCGAAGGAATTATACCGAAAGCCTCGGCTTTTATATTTCGTCATCGGTTTTGAAAATATTTACCGCAGGGCAGCTTGAAAGCATTGATTACATAAGCTGTGTTCCGATGTACGGAAAAGGCGGAACCAAAACTGCTAATCATGCCGAATTACTCGGTAAGGAAGTTGCAAAGCAGCTGGGCATTGAATACGCCGAAACACTCGTAAAAATTAAGCCGAATAAAAAACAGCATACTTTAAAGCAAAGCGAAAGGTTTAAAAACGTGAAGGGAGTTTTTAAGTGCAGCGACCGTGAGCTTGTAAAGGGTAAAAATATCTTGATTGTTGACGACATAATCACTACCGGCGCAACTCTCGGTGAATGTGCCGGGGCGCTTAAAAAGGCAGGCAGCGGTAAGATTTACTGTGCAGTTTTCGCTTCGGATTCAATTTGAATTATTTGCATTTTTTAACGTTATATGGTACAATGCTAATTACGCATTGTACCATTTTTACTTAACGGAGGACTGTATGAATTACGCACAAACACTTGCACGGCAATTTAATATAAAGGAAGAATACGCCCAAAATATAATTTCGCTGCTTGATGAAGGCAACACAATTCCGTTTATCGCGCGTTACCGCAAAGAAATGCACGGTTCAATGGACGATCAGCTTATTCGTGAATTCAGCGAAAAACTTGAATATCTGCGCGGACTTGACAAGCGCAGAGATGAAATAAAAAACCTTATCGACGCGCAGGAAAAGCTGACGGATGAAATTGTAAACGCGCTTGAAAACGCTCAGACCTTAAGCGAGCTTGAGGACATTTACCGTCCGTATAAGCCAAAGCGTAAAACCAGGGCTTCCGTTGCCAAGGAGCGCGGACTCGAGCCGCTTGCCGTGGCAATCATCAAGCAGGAAAAGGACTTTGATCCCACCGCTGCCGCGGAAGCTTACGTTGACGCGGAAAAGGGCGTTGAAAATGCCGGGCAGGCTATTCAGGGAGCAATGGACATTATCGCCGAGCAGGTTTCCGACAGCGCCGAGATTCGCAAAAGACTTCGCTCAATTGCCCAAAGCTTTGGCTGCATAACGTCATTGGCAGCGGACGCGGAAAAGGAGAGCGTTTACACAACTTATTACGACTTCACCGAAAGTGTTAAAAAAATAGCCGGTCATCGTGTTCTCGCGATCAACAGGGGAGAGAAGGAAGGCTTCTTAAAGGTTTCGCTTACCCTTGACGACGAAAAACCCCTTTCGGTAATTCACAAGGCGCTTGACCGCGGCACAAATCCGCTTTGTTCCGATATCCTTCGTGAAGCGGGCGACGACGCGTACAGCCGTTTAATATTCCCGTCAATTGAGCGTGAAATCCGCGCCGAGCTTACGGAAACCGCGGATGAAAACGCAATAAAGGTTTTTGCTCTTAATTTGAAGCAGCTTCTTATGCAGCCGCCTGTTAAGGGTAAAACCGTACTCGGACTCGACCCGGGTTACCGCACCGGCTGCAAGGTTGCGGTAGTTGACGGAACGGGCAAGGTACTTGATACCTCGGTAATTTACCCCACCCACGGTGAACGCAAGGCTGACGAATCAAAACAGAAGCTCTTGCAGCTCATAAAAAAGCATAACGTAGATATTATTTCAATAGGCAACGGCACGGCAAGCAAGGAAACCGAAATGTTTGCCGCCGACGCTATCAAGGAGCTTGACAGAAAGGTTTATTACATGGTTGTCAGCGAAGCCGGAGCTTCGGTTTATTCCGCTTCAAAGCTTGCCGCCACCGAGCTTCCGGAGCTTGATTTAACGCTTAGAAGCGCTGTTTCAATCGCCAGACGTCTGCAGGATCCCCTTGCCGAGCTTGTTAAAATAGAACCCAAAGCAATCGGCGTAGGTCAGTATCAGCATGATATGCCGCAAAAACGTCTCGGTGAAGCGCTTGACGGCGTTGTTGAGGACTGCGTAAACTCGGTCGGTGCCGATTTGAATACCGCTTCACCCGCATTGCTCTTAAGGGTTTCGGGTCTGAACGCTTCGGTATGCAAAAATATTGTGGCTTACCGTGAGGAAAACGGCGAATTTAGTTCCCGTGCGGAATTAAAAAAAGTTCCGAAGCTTGGACCCAAGGCTTTTGAACAGTGCGCGGGATTTCTGCGCGTGCCCGAAAGCCGAAATCCGCTTGATAACACAGGCGTTCATCCTGAAAGCTACAAGAGCGCAAAGGAGCTTTTAACTCTCGTAGAATATTCTGAAAAAGAAATAAAATCCGCAAAATTTCCCGACCTGCCAAACAGGGTAAAGGCAAAAGGTACAAAAACCTTAGCGGAGAAACTGGGCATAGGACTCCCGACGCTTGATGATATTGTTAAGGAGTTGTCAAAGCCCGGACGCGACCCTCGTGACGAAATGCCGGCGCCCATGCTGCGCACCGACGTTCTTGACATCAAGGATTTAAAAGAGGGCATGGAGCTTAAGGGAACGGTAAGAAACGTAATTGATTTCGGCGCTTTTGTTGATATCGGAGTTCATCAGGACGGGCTTGTGCACATCTCGCAAATTTGTGACAAATACATCAAGCATCCTTCGGAGGTGCTGAAGGTCGGCGACGTTGTAAATGTAAAAATAATCAGCGTTGACGCAAATAAAAACAGAATCTCGTTAACCATGAGATTTTAACAATTAAGTATCAAAAAACGGCACGGTGTATTTGGCACCGTGCCGTAAAACTTGTATGGAATTATTTTAATCTGATTGAGTTAATAACAGGCTGATTTGACTTTGTTACCGTTCCGTTGTTGTCGGTAACGGGAACGCTTTCGGCAATCTTGTCAACAACGTCCATGCCCTTAGTAACCTTGCCGAAGCCCGCGTACTGACCGTCAAGGTAAGTGCTGTCCTCGTGAACAATAAAGAACTGTGAGCTTGCGCTGTCGGGCATTGCCGACCTTGCCATTGAAAGCACACCTCTTGTGTGGCTGAGGTTGTTCGCGACGCCGTTCTGAGCAAATTCGCCCTTGATTTGGTCGGGAGCTCCGCCTGTGCCGTCGCCCTTGGGGTCGCCGCCCTGAATCATGAAGCCCTTGATAATTCTGTGGAAGGTAAGTCCGTCATAAAACTTTTCTTCAACAAGCTTCTTGAAGTTTTCAACAGTGATGGGAGCAAGCTCGTCATAAAGGTCGGCCTCAATTGTGCCGTAGTCCTTAACGTCAATAACAATACCTGTCTTTTTGCCTGTGTATTCGGAAGCGCTGTCAGCTGTAGCCTGAACGGTCGTAGGAGCAACGGTGCTTTCGGCTGCCTTTGTTTCCGATGTCGATGATTTTGAGTTACCGCAGCCGGCAAGCGTAAACATTGTGAACGCAAGCGCCGCAGCCATAACTAAGCTTAATAATTTTACTGATGTTTTAGTCATGAAAAAAATCCTTTCTGTTTTTTATCTTTATTATTTTATCATTATTTCAGCAATAAATCAACCGTAATATCAACTTAAATTGACACAAAAAAGACTTTGTGCTATATTTATTTTGAACGTATTTTACTATCACGGAAGTGACTTCATATATGCAAAACGAAAAAATTACATATGTGACCGCCAAACGCGGTCTGTTTAACATTAATCTCAGGGAGCTTTGGGATTACCGTGACCTTGCGCTTCTGTTTGTCAAGCGCGACCTTAAAAACGCTTATAAGCAGACGGTTCTCGGTCCTATTTGGATATTAATTAATCCATTACTCTCAACTACCGTTTTTACGGTAATATTTGACGTCATCGCCGGAATATCAACAGACGGAACTCCGCCGTTTTTGTTTTACATGTCCGGCAACATTCTCTGGAACTTTTTTTCAAACTGTCTCAGCCGCGCTTCATCAACCTTTTTAGGCAACGCCAGAATATTCGGCAAGGTGTATTTTCCACGCCTTATTATGCCGATTTCCGGCATACTCTATAATCTTGTTAATTTTCTGCTGCAAACCCTGATTTTCGTTGTTCTTGTAATTATCTACTCTGTCATGGGGGCAAACGTGCACCCGAACGCGCTTATACTGATGACTCCGTTACTGGTCATTCAGACCGCGCTTTTAGGCACGGGCATCGGACTGATTATTTCTTCAATTACAACAAAATACCGCGACTTAAATATACTTGTCAGCTTCGGTGTATCGCTTTTGATGTACATCACACCGGTTGTTTATCCGATTTCAAAGGTTCCCGAAACCTTCCGCTGGGTAATGCTGTTAAACCCCGTTGCTCCCATTGTGGAAACCTACCGTTATGCCTTTCTGGGCAGCGGCACGCTTAACTGGCTGTTTTTGGGAATCAGTCTTTTGATTACGCTTGCGGTGCTGTTTTTCGGAATACTGGTGTTTAACCAGGTGGAAAAGAATTTTATAGATACGGTGTAATATGGATAAGGATTTAGTAATTAAAACCGAAAGCCTTACAAAAGAATACAGACTTGGCGTAATTGGCTCGGGCACGCTCAGGCGTGATTTGCAAAGCTGGTACGCAAAGCGACGCGGCAGGGAAGACCCAAACAGGCGTATTGGCGCGCAGGAATATGAAAAGGGAGATACCTTCCTTGCGCTTGACGGAATTAACCTCGAAATCAGGCGCGGAGAACGCGTTGGCATAATCGGCGCAAACGGCGCGGGAAAATCAACGCTCTTAAAGCTGCTGTCGCGCATAACCTCGCCAACCTCGGGCGCAATTACCTTCCGCGGAAGAATTGCCAGCATGCTTGAGGTCGGAACAGGCTTCCATCCTGAGCTTACGGGCAGGGAGAACGTGTACTTAAACGGCGCAATTCTGGGAATGAACCGAGAAGAGGTATCATCCAAAATAGACGAAATTATTGAGTTTTCCGAATGTGAAAAGTTTATTGATACTCCCGTAAAGCGTTATTCCTCGGGAATGTTTGTAAAGCTCGCGTTTTCCGTTGCGGCTCACCTTGACGCGGAAATTCTTATTATGGACGAGGTGCTTGCGGTAGGCGACATGAAATTTCAGCGCAAGTGTATTAAAAAAATGCGCGAGCTTGCCGAGGGTGAAAACCGCACCGTGCTTTATGTTTCACACAATATGAACACAATTCAGGATTTGTGCAGTCGTTGCTTAGTGCTTGACCACGGCAAAAAGATTTATGATGGTTCGGTTGAAGAAGCGATACGTTATTATCTTGGGGGCGACAGGGACGAATTTTACTGCTACAATTATATTGACAAGCAGCATAAGGAAAACGTTAAGCGCCACGATGTAAACCTGCTCAGCGTTAAGTACAATGGCAGAACCACAAACCTGTTTACCGACGACGAAAAAATACCGCTTGAGCTTACGTGGAAGAATAATGCAGATGTGAAAAACCTTTGTCTGCGCGTTGAGGTTTACGACGCCCGCCGTTATCCGGTTACATCATTTATCGTCGAAAACTTTTACAGCGGCAGGAAGGATAAGGTTCATTCACAGCGCTTTGAGCTTGATATCAGCCATATAACGCGCGGCAGATATTACACTCGATATGTTTTATATAACCGTCTAAGCGATTCATCACCGTATGAGGACGTTGAAATTACCAAGGGGCTTATGTTCCGCAAGCAAATGAATGAAACCACCTCGCGCCGCTGGCAAAGCTCATGGGGCAGCGTGATGCTTGGTAAAGCAGAGATAAAATAACACAACCGCTCACAATGTGGGCGGTTGCTGTTTTATACCGAGAATTTTAATATTTCGTTAATTACCTTTTTACGGCAGATATCGTTCAAAATTTCATGGCGGCAGCCTTTGTAAAGCTTAAACGTAACCTTGTTATGTCCCGTAGCCTTTAATTTATCATAAACCTGTTTTACTCCCTTGCCGTAATTTCCGACGGGATCGTCTGAACCGGATACAAGCAGTATGGGAAGCTCTTTCTTTTTTCCGTTAAAGAATTTTAACGAGTTGCAATTTATATTCAGCTTTCCCAAATCAATGAACGCGCTTATTGAAAAATGAAAAGAGCAGTACTTATCGTTTCTGTACGCGGTTCTTACTTCCTCAACCGTGCTCAGCCACGCTTGTCCGTCGCTTTTTGGGAAACGCTTGTTGTAGTTTCCGATAACCAGCTTTTCGGCAAACGGGGAAATTGCTTTTTCGCCCTTGATTTTTTTCAGAACACCAAGAAGGGCAAGTCCTGCCTTCGCGCCCGAAACCGCGCCGCCTGTGCCCATAATAATAAGCTTGTCGCACAGATTCGGGTAATACACCGCCGTGCAGCGTACTATAAACGAGCCCATGCTGTGACCCATAAGAATGTACGGTAAATCTTCGCCGTATTCCTTTTTCATTATACAGCCGAAATTATTAACGTCGTCGCAAAGAAGCCTGTAGCCGTCTTTATGAGCAAAAAATCCAAGCTCGCTGTCATCTTTTGCCGTAAAACCGTGTCCGAGGTTGTCAAAACCGAAGCATACAAATCCATGCGAGGCAATTGTTTTCATAAACGCGTCATAACGTTCAATATGCTCAATCATGCCGTGAACAACATGAAAAATTCCCCTGATTGTACATTCGGGAATATACACCTTTCCTGCAAGCCTGTGAATTCCGTCGCATGATTCAACCTGTTTATCAATAACCTTTACTTCCATAATTTATACCTGCCTGTTAATACATGAGCTCACCGCGGCGTGCCAGCCGTCCAGAAGCCTGATCCTGTCTTTTTCCTGCATTGACGGTTTAAAAACCGTGTTTTTCATTTCCGGCATTGCTCCGTTTTCATCAAAGAATTTAACCGCCCTGCCCGCAAGCACCGCCGCGCCGACAGCCGTCGCTTCTCTTTGTGCCGGACGAATTACCTCGACATTTGAAATATCCGCCTGAAACTGCATAAGGAAGTTGTTTGCGGAAGCGCCGCCGTCAACCTTAAGTGAATTTATGCTTTTGCCCGTGTCGTTCTTCATAGCTTCAATTACGTCGTGTGATTGATAGGCGATAGCTTCAAGCGAAGCGCGAATTATGTGTTCAATACCCGAACCGCGCGTAAGCCCCGTTATTGTTCCTCTGGCGTGCATGTCCCAATAAGGAGCGCCCATTCCGGCAAACGCCGGAACCACATAAACCCCGCCGTTATTCTTTAACTTTTTCGCAAAATATTCGCTGTCCGAAGCATCGGAAATAAATCTGAGCTCATCTCTTAGCCACTGAATAACCGCGCCGCCTACAAAAACACTGCCTTCAAGAGCATATTGCGCGGGCTCGCCATCAGCAGTGGCGGCAATTGTGGTTAAAAGCCCGGTGTTGCTTTTTACGGCTTTGTTTCCCGTGTTGGCAAGCAGGAAACATCCTGTGCCATAGGTGATTTTCAGGTCTCCGCCTTTGGTGCAGCCCTGACCGTAAAGCGCGGCCTGCTGGTCGCCTGCAATTCCGCAAACCGGAATCCTTGCGCCCATAAGTTCAATTTCACAGTAAACCTCGCTGCTGCTGACAACCCTGGGAAGCATGCTCGCGGGAATACCGAGGATACCGCAAAGCCTGTCATCCCAGCACAGCTGATTTATGTTGTAAAGCATGGTTCTTGACGCGTTTGTGCGGTCGGTAATATGAACCCTGCCGCCGCTAAGCTTCCACAAAAGCCAGGTGTCAACCGTGCCGAAAAGGAGCTCGCCGTTTTCCGCTTTTTCGCGAGCGCCGGGTACGTTGTCAAGTATCCATTTTATTTTAGTGGCGCTGAAATACGCGTCGGGGCGGAGCCCTGTTGTGTCCTTAATATATTCCGAATAGCCGTCGCGTTCAAGCTGTTCGCAAAAATCAGCCGTGCGCCTGCACTGCCATACAATTGCGTTGTAAACGGGCTTGCCGGTGGATTTTTCCCAAATAATGGATGTTTCACGCTGGTTTGTAATCCCGATTGCCGCAATTTCATCCGGAGTGATTCCGCTTTTGGCAATACATTCGGTTAGCGATGAATACTGATTTGCGTAAATATCCATTGGGTTTTGCTCAACCCAGCCCGCGTGCGGATAAATTTGAGGAATCTCGTGCTGAGCCACGCTGATAACGCTGAGCTTTTTATCAAAAATAATGCTTCGTGCGCTGGTTGTACCTTCGTCAAGAGCAATTACATACTTTTTCATATTTTACCTCGAAAAGCGTTTTTTTATTTTCAGGCGTTGCTGTTCAAAAAAGGGAACGGCGCAATGACCGTTCCCTGAATTCGGATTTACTCAATAGGTTCAAAATCGGCAACGCCGTGCTTGCAAAGCGGGCAAATGAAGTCATCGGGAAGCTCGTCGCCCTCGTAGATATATCCGCAAACCTTGCATACCCAGCCTTTCTTGCCCTCGGTTTCGGGCTTGGGCTTAACGTTGTTCTGATAATAGGTATAGGTCATTGTTTCCTTTTCGGAGAGCACGCGCGCTTCGGTAACGCTGCAAATAAACATTCCGTGCGTGTCCAAATCAATGTAATCCTCAACCTTCAGCGACATAAAGCTGTTGATATACTTCGGCAGGAACACAAGACCGTTGTCTGAATGCAGCGGTTCACAGTCGGCAAATTTATCAACGTTTCTGCCGCTTTGGAAGCCGAAGTTTTCAAAAACGCTGAACGGCGCTTCAACAGACAGGCAGTTAACGTTCATGATTCCGGTGTTCTTAATAACGTGGTGCGAATAGTTTTGCTTGTTAATGCAAACGGCAACGCGGTTGGGGGAATTTGTAACCTGCGTAACGGTGTTGACAATAAGTCCGTTGTCCTTCTTGCCGTCGTTTGACGTAACAACATACAAACCGTAGCCGATGTTAAACAACGCCGTCAGGTCGTTCTTGTTGGCGGTCTCGTCGTGCTGAGCCAAATAATCCTTGCACAGTTCGTCGGCAAGCTTTTCAAGCTGTTCGCTGCTCTGCTCGTTAAGAGCGGACATAATTTTTACGGTTGTGTCGGTGTATGTTATGTTTTTGCAGCCCTCAAGCATTTTGCGCATGGTTTTTGCCGCAAGCGGAGCCCATGATCCGTTTTCAATCAAAGCGATTGTTTTGTTTTGGAAGTTGCGTTCGGTGAGATGGTTAATGAATTCGCGCATGAACGGGAAAATTTCAGCGTTGTAGGTTGTTGTGGCAAGTACGATTCTGCCGTAGCGGAACGCGTCCTCAACAGCCTCAGCCATGTCGCAGCGCGCAAGATCGTTAACAACAACCTTCGGGCAGCCCTTAACTCTCAGTTTTTCCGCAAGCAGCTCAACCGCCTTTTTTGTGTTGCCGTAAACAGATGTGTAGGCAATCATAATGCCCTCGGTTTCAACCGAATAGCTTGACCAGGTGTTATAAAGTCCGAGGTAGTATCCGAGGTTTTCCTTAAGGATGGGACCGTGAAGGGGACAGATGATTTGGATATCCAATGCCGCCGCCTTTTTAAGCAGGTTCTGAACCTGAGCGCCGTATTTTCCTACAATTCCGATGTAGTAACGTCTTGCCTCGCACGCCCAGTCTTCGTCAACGTCCAGCGCGCCGAATTTGCCGAAGCCGTCAGCTGAGAAAAGAACCTTGTCTGTGCTGTCGTAGGTAACCATAACTTCAGGCCAGTGAACCATGGGAGCGGCGACGAAGTTGAGTACATGCTTTCCGAGCTCAAGTGTGTCGCCCTCTTTAATCACAATTTGTCTGTCCTCAAAATCCGTGCCGAAAAAGTTTTTCATCATTGTGAAAGCCTTGGCGGATGAAACAATTACGGCGTCGGGATAGTTGTTCATAAAGTTTTTGATATTTGCGGAGTGGTCGGGCTCCATGTGCTGAACTACCAGGTAATCGGGCTTTCTTCCGTCAAGAGCGTCCTCAAGGTTGTTAAGCCATTCGTGAGTAAAGTTGCGGTCTACGGTATCCATAACCGCAATTTTGTCGTCGATAATCGCGTAAGAGTTATACGCCATACCGTTTGGAACGATATACTGACCTTCAAAAAGGTCGATTTTATGGTCGTTAACACCTATGTAGCGAATGTCATTTGTTACGTTCATAAAAACCTCCGGTTAGATAATTTTTTTAGTTTGCATATTTGTATACATCATAACATAAAACATAAATATAATCAATAAATTTTATAAAATTTTATGACAAATTTTGATTTCACACAAAATCAAGCATCCTTGAGCAAACACGCTCAAACGAAAACAATCCGAAAAGAATATTTAAAAAATGTAGGGTACGCTTTAACGTCCCTACAATCTTTTATGTTAAGTTTTTACTGCAGTTAATTACCTTCTGTACAGCCTTTCGGTTTCATACACGGGTTCGGTTGTAAGCCTTATGCCCAGCTTTTTAAGCGTTCTGGTGTCGGTCTCCGACAAAATAACGGTAGCGTGCGCTTCGGTGTCCTTCAGCATGTGCAGTTTTTCCATTGCGACCTTTGCCGTGGGATTTGTTACCGCCGACATGGAAAGCGCAATCAAAATTTCATCGGTATGAAGCCTCGGGTTGTTTGAACCGAAGCTTTCAACCTTAAGCTTCTGAATAGGCTCAATAACCGCCGCGTCAAGGATATCAACCTCCTTGGGAATACGCGCCAGGTGTTTAAGGGCGTTTAACAGCATAGCCGAGCACGCTCCCAAAAGGTTTGTGGTTTTGCCGGTGATTATTGTGCCGTCCGCAAGCTCAATTGCCGCGGCGGGAGCGCCTGTTTCCTTTGCCTTTTCAAGCGCCGGAGCTACAACAGCCCTGTCCTCAATGGTAAGCTTGTTTTGTTTCATCAAAAGACCGATTTTATATGATTCACCGGGGTTTCCGACGCCCTTGGTTTCGTTTGTAAGCGCGGTATAATAACGGCGTATAATTTCCTGGTTGGCGGCAAGGCAAACAGCGTCATTGTCAATAATGCAGTTGCCTGCCATGTTAACGCCCATGTCAGTTGGAGACTTGTAGGGTGATTCACCCAAAATCAACTCAAACATAGTGTTGAGCACGGGGAAAATCTCAATGTCGCGGTTGTAATTAACCGTGGTTTTGCCGTATGCCTCCAAATGAAACGGATCAATCATATTGACGTCGTTTAAATCCGCCGTAGCGGCTTCATAAGCGACATTTACGGGGTGCTTAAGCGGAAGGTTCCAAATAGGGAAGGTTTCAAACTTTGCGTAGCCGGCCGCAATTCCGTGCTTGTGCTCATGATAAAGCTGCGAAAGACAAACAGCCATTTTGCCGGAACCCGGACCGGGAGCGGTAATTACAACAAGTCTGCGTGAGGTTTCAACATAATCGTTTTTGCCGTAGCCCTCGTCGCTTACAATAAGGTCAACGTCGGTTGGGTAATTTGGTATTGAGTAGTGATGATAAACGTTAATTCCGTTTTCCTTCAGGTGGTTTTCAAAGTTAACCGCGTTGGGCTGCTTTGAAAAACGTGTAAGCACAACCGAAGGAACAAACAGTCCGCGGTTGCGGAAAAGGTCAATAAGCCTTAATACGTCCAAATCATATGTAATGCCCAAATCGCCGCGAACCTTGTTTTTTTCAATATCGTCGGCGTTTATTACAATAACAATCTCAGCCTCGTCTTTAAGCTGCATCAGCATCTGAAGCTTGGAATCGGGTTTGAAGCCCGGCAATACGCGTGAAGCGTGGTAGTCGTCAAAAAGCTTGCCGCCGAATTCAAGGTAAAGCTTGTCGCCGAACTCGGAAATTCGGTCGCGGATGTGCTGTGACTGCATTTCAAGATACTTGTTATTATCAAATCCGATTTTCATATTTTCCTCCTATTAGCCAAATACAATATACAAATATTATTATAGCATAAAGAGATAATAAGAATAAATATGAAAAAGAATAATGACAAATTTTTAACCGGAAATC
>ODAI011403202.1_pt1 | contig 15462 bp, 4 predicted proteins | sample 1539321 | NCBI WGS metagenome assembly ODAI01 (sample SAMN02144231, study PRJEB22623) | gut metagenome | biome: sheep rumen | host: Ovis aries | place: New Zealand
ACATTCCGCTGATTTGTCAATCCTTACACAAGATAATAAGGGCACATCCGCCGTCTGGTTCGGCTACGCTCACCAAACGGCGGTCGGGCTTTTCGCACTTCCGCGCTAACCGCGCTCCATTCGCCGCAACCTACGGTTGCTTGCCGACCGACGAACGCCTGCGGCGGTGCTACAATCCCTTGCGCAGATGCGCTAGAACTCGCGGATACAACAAACAGCCATGCTGCCGCTGTATTTGTTGATACTTTTATAGCACCCATCACCGGTATAGCGTCCAGAGTCTAAAAAGAGATTGTAAGCGCCATAGTCTCCTTCATTGCTCTGGGACGACGACCAGTAATAGCTTGATCCAAACGTATCTCCGCCAAGAGCCTGACTTGCCTCATCTATGGCAAAGACTTTGGAAGATCCCCTGCCTTTCACATAAACCTGGAAGAGTTCTGCAATACTTGGTAAATACCAGCCTTCCTCATAAGCAGTTCCGCTCACATTGCTGCCGGAGACATCCTTGTAGTTCTTTGCAAAATAGAAGGCAGGATACAGCGCCGCGGCCTCTTCTTTTGTTTTTGTGCTGTTTTCTCCAACTCCTGTATCATTGTTTTCCCCCAGAAAGTCAGCAATCTGCTCCAGATTGTCACTTCCGTTTTTGTCGCCTTCAAAGGTGTATTGTCTGTCCGGTCCGCTTGGAGGACATTGTATTGTCGTGATGTTCGTGCTGTAAGCTTTTGCAGAAGATCTACACCAGGAAACAAGGCTCTTGTTGTGTTTGAGACCTACACCTAAAGTGCGGTTAGTTGCAGTGTTGTCACCACTGTTCAAGTCTGTTCCTTTGTAGAAAATCAGGGCTATTGCGGCAGCCTTTTGAGAGTTCGTAAGGGTAAGACCTGATGTATAAGGGAGAGCCGAGCCATCGTTGAAAACAATATCACCAACAGCGTAATCTTCTGATGAATCTTTGTCCCCATATTTATCTTTCAGTTTTCCCTCAGTATCTATCCGCCACGGAGTATCAGGATTTGATGAATCTTGCGTTACCGAAAACTTTCCAGATTCTGCCGCCAGCGTTGTGCCGGCTCCAGAGGCAAGCGTGAGGATTTGCGTTCCCGCAGTATATTCTTCCGGGGTAATGGTGGCAAGAGGAAGGGAAGCCGTCAGCGCAGAGGCAATCTGCACGTAGCAATTGGTCTTGTTCATATAGACATCATTCTGCCTGACATCTCCACCAAAGGGAATGGAAATGCCGCCGCCAAGGATAAGGCTTGTGTCATCAAGCATTCCGATTGCTCCACCGTTGTTTGCTGATGCGTTTGCCGCTATCGTGCCGCCAAGAATGGACATGTTGCCGCTCATAAGCAGAATGCCGCCGCCGTCATCTGTAGAAAAGTTTCCGGAAACAGCACAGTCATTGATTGTTACCGTGCCGCTTCCGACATCAACAAACAATCCCCCGCCGCCGCCGTCTGAGCCGTTGTAATTGAGGGGGAGTGCATTCGCAATCATTGTTCCGCCGGCAACCAAGATGCCGCCGCCCATGCCTGCGTAGTTGCAGCAGATGCCGCCACTAAAGGCAGCGGGTGTATTTGTCTCCTCATCGGTATAGGAACTGTAGCCAAAATACAGTCTGCCAAGGCTGTAGATTCCCCCGCCCTCCTCTGCAGTGTTTGAGCAAGATGTTGCTGTGGCGGCAGTTGATTGGGAACTGTCTCCGATGACTGCGGTGCCGTAGATACAGGCGCTTGCATCGACTGAATTATAGATGCCGCCGCCATAGCTGCCGCTTGCATTTGAACTTATCGTTCCTCCGCTCATCGTAAAGGTGTTGGCCGCGATATACACGCCGCCACCGTTTCCTGTCGCCGTGTTGCCGCTTATCGTGCCGTCCGTCATGGTAAAGGATGAGAGGAGGTTTGCAATGGCGACTCCTCCGCCATTTGTCGCCGTGTTGCCGCTGACGGTGCCGCCGTTCATGGTGAACCTGCCGTGATAGCCGCAGTACACACCGCCGCCCGGTCCGTCACAAGCGTTTCCCTGTATCGTGCCGCCAGTCATGGTAAAGGTGCCGTATTTATTATAGTCATCGCTTCCTACATACACGCCCCTTCCCCAGTTATATGAAATATTTCCCGAATCCATAAAGAGCGTGCCGTTTAGCAGTCCGATTCCGCAGTCACAGTTGTAATATATGCCACCAGTAAGAGGCACTTTCGTGCCTGAGTCAGAGTAGCCGAGATACACCGTTCCTTGAGAGGTGATTCCGCTTCCTTTGTTTGCGTATGCGCCTGCTGTCGCGGTCTCTGTCTTAGAACTGTCGCCAACCACGGCAGAACCGTACATGAATATAGTTCCCGAAGCAGTGTTATATATGCCTCCGCCAGTGTTGCCGTTGATTGTGCCGCCTGCCATGGTAAAGGTACCGTCAGAGTAGACACCGCCGCCATCGCCGCCATCGTTTGCCTTGTTACAGATAACGCCAGACTTGTCTTCCATTCTTAATGAGGCACCTCCTGCAATGTAGATGCCACCGCCTCTCAGAGCAGTATTACCGTGTTCTGAAGTGTCTTTCAGCTGACCGATATAGCCGTTTTCTCCAAGCAGTAAAGAACCGGCGGCAACATAGACACCGCCACCTTTTTCCGAAGCAGTGTTCTTTTCTACGGTACTGTCTTTAATGGTAAGGGTACCGCTGCCTGCCTTGTAAATGCCGCCGCCATTGGTGCTGCCAGTGTTTTCTGCAATCCATGAGCCGGACACAGTAACATTCGCATTGCCTGAAATGTTGATGCCCTGGACATTGCCGTTCACGCCAGACTGCTCAAGCGTGACTTCTCCGCTGCCTGTAACGGAAAGGGCCGGATTTCCGCCTGAAATATATATTTTTTTCAGGGTCACAGGGATGTCTGCGGCCAGCGTTAGTGAAATGACATTTCTTGCCTCCGCTCCCCAGAAGCCGTCATGGGCGCCTTCGGTTTCTACGCCATAGTTTACGCCAACAAGGGTAAGGGACTGAGCCGCAAGGCCGGAAGGTATGGTATTTGCACCGCCAAAGGAACCGCTGATTCTGATTTCCCAGTCCTTGCCTGCTGTCGCCGCTTCATTGATATGGGTAAAGGCTTTTGCAATGGTAGCATAGGGCGCGCTTTCCGTGCCGTTACCGCTATCATCATTGCCGGCGGGAGATTTTGTAGTGTCTGAAACATAAAGGATTGACAGCAGGATTTTTTCCGTAAAGTACCCCGGTGCCGCCGTTCCTCCATCAATGCGGGCGTAAGTTTTATCAGTGTGATTGCTGTCAAATGTAGTCCCCGCTCCGCCCGTTAAGGCTGAACAGCTCGTGAACATAAAGGATGAAGCCGTAACATTTGTGGTATCAAAGGAGGAAGATACATAAATGGTAGTAAGAATACGACAGAAGGAGAATATACTACTCATTTGTGTTACTGCCGATGTATCAAAGCCAGATAGATCAAGCAAAGTAAGGGCTGAACAGGAGTCGAACATACTACTCATTTGTGTTACTGCCGATGTATTAAAGCCGGATAGATCTAGCGAAGTAAGGGCTGAACAGGAGGAGAACATACCACTCATATTCGTTACTGCCGATGTATTAAAGCCGGATAGATCAAGCGAAGTAAGGGCTGAACAGGAGGAGAACATTCTACTCATATCTGTTACTTTAGATGTGTCAAAGCCGGATAGATCAAGCAAAGTAAGGGCTGAACAGGAGGAGAACATTCTACTCATATCTGTTACTTTAGATGTGTCAAAGCCGGATAGATCTAGCGAAGTAAGGGCTGAACAGGAGGAGAACATACTACTCATTTGTGTTACTGCCGATGTATTAAAGCCGGATAGATCTAGCGAAGTAAGGGCTGAACAGGAGGAGAACATATTATACATATTCGTTACTGCCGATGTATTAAAGCCGGATAGATCAAGCGAAGTAAGGGCTGAACAGGAGGAGAACATACCACTCATTTGTGTTACTTTAGATGTGTCCAGCCCAGTTAAATTAAGTGAAGTAAGTTTAGCACAGCCATGGAACATAAGCTGCATGTTCGTTACAGAAGATGTATCCAGTCCAGTAAAATTAATTGATGCAAGAGCCTTACACTCGTAGAACATATAACTCATATCTGTTACTTTAGATGCGTTCAGCTCAGCTAAATTAACACTTGTAAGGTTAGAACAACTATAGAACATAGACTCCATAGTCGTTACGGAAGATGTATTCAGCCCGGTTAAGTCAATTGATGCAAGAGCTGAACAGCCGAGGAACATAGACTGCATAATCGTTACAGAAGATGTATCCAATTCAGTTAAATCAATTGATGCAAGAGACCTGCAGGTGGAAAACATACTACCCATGTCTGTTACTTTAGATGTGTCCAGCCCAGCTAAAGTAAGTGAAGCAAGTTTAGCACAACCATCAAACATAGACTTCATAGTCGTTACGGAAGATGTATTCAGCCCGGTTAAGTCAATTGATGCAAGAGCTGAACAGCTGGAGAACATAGACTTCATAGTCGTTACAGAAGATGTATTCAGCCCGGTTAAATCAATTGATGCAAGAGATGAACAGCCGAAGAACATAGACTGCATAATCGTTACAGAAGATGTATCCAGTCCTCGCAAATCTGCCGAAACAAGTTTAGAGCAGCCGGAAAACAAACTATTTGCGGATACTGGCAGGGCAAGACCGGCGTTTTGATCCACCACAAGGGCAAGGGTGTCCGCGCCAGTTCCTTTAATGGCATTGATAATAGTATCTGGGGTGGCCGCTTTTCCCAAATCCGCTGTCGTCACAGTGTCATAGAGGACCAGTTCAATGTTTCCCGTGGCGTTTTTTATGGCGTCCACAAGAGAAGCGCAGTCTTTATAGGCAGTCGTTACTCCGCTTTCATCGGTAATGGCGGCATAGCGGACTTCCTTCCACTTGGCATAAACCGCCATGTTCTGCACCGTGCCTTTTGCAATCTGAGTGATTTCATTTCCGTCCGTGCAGGCGGCATCCTTGTACCAGCCCTCAAAAACATAGCCCGGCTTGGCGGGAAGCGGAAGGCTGAATGCGCTGCGCCGGGAAAACTGTGCCGGTGCACTTGAGGCAAAGGTTACGGTTGTTCCGTCTATTACGCTTGTACTTCCGCTTTCGTCCACATCGTAATAGGTAATGGTGTAAACTTCGTTTAAGTCCAGATCCCGCTGGGCAGAGCTGGTTCTGCCGGGAACAATGCGCACAAATTCGCGGTAGGTATTCAAGAGGAGCGACTGGTCGTCTCCGCCGTAAAAGGTGACGGTTACCAGATACTTGCCGGAAGGAATACGCTGACCGGCATCATTCTGTGCCTTTGTGTAGGTGATTTTTCCGGCGGTGGCAAGAGAAAGGTCTTCTTCCGGGCAGACTGTTGTGCTTCCGTCTGCAGATGTAATCTTTGCGGTCACACGGCTTGCGCTTCCGCTGTAGGAAATTGCGAGTGAAATGCCGCCGTAATAGGAGCCGGACGGCTCTTCAAGGGTAATTGAAATGGCGTTTGTACCAACTTTGATTTGAACACTGCCGCTCGTTCCCTCATAGGTTACGCCGTTCAGCACTGCGGTAAGGGTAAAGTTCCATGAACCGGTACTAATTGTTTTTTCTGCAAGTGCGGCGGTAAATTCAGAAAGGCTGTTCCCGGTGGCTATAGTCTGCTCTGCCCCACCCGCCCGTGCGCCTGTCAGGCTCAGACTGCCCAGGGAAAGGATATCATCTTCCGGCACAATATCCCGGGCGGCACCGTCATTTGAAAGAGCGCGTGAAAGACTTTCGTCAGAAGAAGAAATGGAAAGAGAAAGGCGGGCTTCATCCCCACTTGCAGAGACATAGTCACTGTCGTCAGAATTGCAGGACAGACTGACAAAAATCAGGGGCATGGCAAGCAGCATTGTGAGAATTGTTTTTAGCTTCAAGACATGTTTTGCGAACATCTTCCTCACTCTCCTATTCTACCCGCACCTGCGCAAAGTAGGACACGCTTTCTTCCACGCCATTTACTGTATGCTTTGCCGTAAGTTCAACATCATACAGGCCTTTTACAAGGGTATTTGCATATACTGTAAGGGATGCAGCGGATGAGCCCAGTTTTGCCCCGGAATTTTCAGTGTAGTTGCTTACCGCTTCTCCGTCAAATACCCAGGCAAAGTCAAACCAGCTTCCGTCCGCTGCGTCAATGGTAAAGTTTACGGTCTGGTCAGACTTAGTCATCGTTACCGGAATCTGTGAGTATTCAGGGAGTGTTACACTTACATTAAGGGGTGCCTGTGGCAGAGCCAGATAGCCTGTATTATTGATTATATAGGAATCACTGCCATTTGGTGTAACGGCAAACTTACTGTATTCGTTTCCAATGGCAGAACCGGAAAGCACCTTTGTTGATGTTGAATAACCTGAAGGAGTAATCGTTGCAACAGGTGTTTCTGCGCTTAACGTATCATCCACGGTGATATAACAGCCGCTTGCCAGATAGACATCATTATTATTTTCGGTGCCAGAACAGGGAATGGAGGCAGCTCCGCCCATGTTAAAGCTTCCTGATTCAAGGTATACCGCACCGCCTCTACTTGCCGTACATCCGCTTATTGTGCCGCCAGTCATGGTAAAGGTTCCTCTGTTTACATATACGGATCCAGTATTCCTTGACGTACATCCGCTGATAGTACCGCCTGACATTTCAAATACTGCCTTATTTGTACTAGAAGGACCATCTCCGTGAAGCTGGATTACATGCTGAGCAGTAATTCCAGAAATACTTCCGCCTGTCATTACAAAGCGTCCCTCACCTGTTCCTGGGCGATACGCACTTTGGGGGGTATATATGTTTACAGCTCCGGCAGAGGTACTGGACGGACTTGTAAAGGAAGAAACAATGCTTCCACCAGTCATGGTAAAGAGTCCGCCGGCACCGACTTCAACAGCATTTGTTCCAGTTACTGAAGATTCACGCTTCAGCACGTTGGAATCAAGCGTACCGCCAGACATGGTAAAGGTTCCAAAGGTATAGACGGCACCACCAGAGAAGCCGTTATTCTGTTCAATACTTCCATCTTGCATGGTAAAGGCAGCACCGTTTTCAACAAATACGCCGCCACCAAGTGCAGTACCCTGGCTGGGAGTAATATTAGCCGTATAGTTATTTTTAGAAATAGTGCCGCCTGTCATGGTAAAGACAGAACCGGAAGCCAGATATACGCCATGACCATCACCAATATCAGTTGTTTCATTTTCTGTAATAGAGCCGTCTTCCAGAGCGAGCGTTGCCCCATTCACATAAATGCCGCTTCCGCCACTGACTGACACATTCTTCTGAATGATTGCATTGTTCGTTAGAGTTACGCTGCCACTATGTATGTAGATACCGCCGCCGTTCTTTGCTTCGTTATTGGAAATTGTTGCGCCGGAGACAGTAAGAAGGCCGTCATTGTAGACGCCGCCACCGCTATAGACACTTGTATCTGAAGTCTTGTTGCCGGTAATGACAAGGCCTTCTCCCAGTCTGACATTTGCAAATGAGCCGACATAAAGACCGCCGGCGCCAATTCCATTACCCTTTGTAATGGTCAGATTTGTAAGCGTTACGGGCACATCTGTATTCACAGAAAGTACCGTGCCGTCTCCCGTGCCGTCTCCATCGCTATCGCCTGTAAGGACTGCCCCGCTTTCGCCTGTAATGGTAAGACGGCTGACAGAAGAAATATTGTCAATTATCGTTATGGAAGGAACGTTTCCGCTTACATGTACAGTCCATTCAAGGTTTGTAATTCCTTTTGATGCGTACGATTTGATTCGACTCAGGGCGCGTGAAAGGCTTGCAAAAGGATGTTCTTTTGAACCGCGCAAGGTCTGAATATCTGTATCTGCCTGGTCATCACCATTTTCTGCCACATAGATATTCTGGTCCAGCCTGAATTTGGCATACGCTGAAGTATCGCAGGTAATCTTTGTGTTCTCAAAGTCAAAAGGCTGGAGACAGCCGGAATCTGCATACCAGCCTTCAAAGATATAGCCCTCTTCCGCCGGGTCTGGAGACGGTTTAACAGCCTTTTCATTGTATTCCACTTCCTGGCTTGCGTAATCGGTATAGAGACCTGAATCAGGCAGGTAATAACCAAAGTTCACATTAAATTTCTCTACTTCCCAGCCTGCATACAGGTGAAGATAATAGTTGTCGTACTCATCTTTGACCGCATCAGAAACAGAAAGCGGGAATGTTGCAGGCGTAGTACATTCGCGGTCACTATACCACCGAGTAAAGGTGTAATGTTCACGCCTGGGATGTTCCACAAATTTCGCAACAGGATCAGTAATTTCTTCACCATAGAAGTAGGTCAGAAGCAAGCCTGCTTCATTTGAGGTATCACCGCCATGGTACCAGCCGTAATGAGTTCTGACATATATTCCCCAAAGCTGATACCAGGTCTGGTCTTCGGTGATAGCAATGGTCGACCATGAGACGGAATCGTTTTCAGTGGCATCTGCCGTTTTTGCATAGCCTGTGCGGAAATACTTGTCTGGAGTGGTAAAGATTTCTTTGCTGCCATATTCAGTCGCCTGCCAATAAATGTCGCCCAGACGCTGTTTTGAGCCTCTGCCCACTTTCTTTTCAAGTTTTTCCGTTAGGTTTACCGAGTTAATCAGGGTGACAGTACAATAGTCGCTTGTCCAGACGGCATAGAGGTCCAGATCTTCCGTAAAGTTCTCAATCGTATCGCCCATAAAATAGTCCGTGCCAGAGCCGTCCGCCCTGGTGTTCCATTTTACAAAGTACTTGCCTTCCTGCAGATAATCTGAGAAGCCGTAGTTAGTTATATTCCAGACAGAGACGTCGCTTCCGTAGATAGCGCTCATCTTACCCCTTGTCTGCCCGTCAATATCCGGTCTGCCGTCATTAAGATGGAAGATGATATGACGGACTCTTTCCCAGCGGCCATAGATGACAAGGTCTTTTTCAGGCGGCTCATCATAAGGATAAATCCATTCATTCCAGGTGCCGTAGTCAAGGTACCAGCCAAAGAACTCATATTCTCCGTCAGATTTGTCGTAGTCAAAGTACTGAATCTTTTCGCCCGCCCTGACCTTCTGGGTATTGATTACGGTAGTACCGTCCCTTCCGATAAAGGTGATGGTATAGACGGATGCGTCAGGATTGTAAGCCTTCCAGAGAACATAGACGGTAAGGTCGTCGGTGAACTGTCTGTCAGACAGGAGACTTCCGTCGGGCTCTGTCGCAGCCGGATCTATTGTAAATCCGTAGAATTCATGATTTTCAGGTACCGTAAAGGCCACGTTCATTTCGTAGAGAGACTTAAGGTTACCAAAGGAGTCTGCTGCAACACGAACTTCAGCCACTTCGGAGATATCCGGGTTGGTATTTACAAAGTGTACGGTGTAATACTGGCTAGTCCAGACTGCGTAGAAATGCAGGTTGCCGGTAACAGGTGAATAGGGATTGCCCTCATGATAATCGGCTGTCTTTGAGCCGGAAGAAAGAGCCCAGCCCAGGAAGTAGTAGCCGTCTGGACTGCTCGTAAAGAGCGTGGTGTATGCGGGCAAGGTGTATGGCTCTCCTTCCGCCGCCTTATCCACAGCCTTTTCGTCAGAGCCGTCATTTTTATGGAAGGTAATCGTTCGCATGACCGACCATTTTGAGTAAAGCGTAAGGTCTTGGTCAACGGTCTGTGTATATACGTCAAAGACTGACTTGCATTCAGGCTCCAAATACCAGCCGACAAAGGAATAGTCTCCGTCCGTCTGCTCAAATCCCGGCTGACCGGGGGCAGTTCCTTTTTCAACAGTCCTTTTGCCCAGCACTGTAGTGCCGTCTCTTGCTATGTAAGTAACAGTGAAGTAGGTTTTCTCAGGATCTACTTCAGGCTCAGGGTCTCCCGCCTGCCAGACAGCAAGAAGAAATGCCGGCTGGGGAGTAACCGTAAAAGATGTAACATAGCCGTCCGTATCCAGAAAAATGGTTTTTGGACAGTCAGCACTCTTGGTAAGGGGATTGCGCAGGTAGTTCCAGCCGACAATGTGATAGCCATGGCGCGTAAGGGAGGGAAAATCTTTTGCGCTTCTTGTGGAGCCGATTTTATATGACTGGACTGAATTTTCTGCGCTTTCGTTTGTGTCCGGATTGTCGTAGTAAAAGGTATAGTTTGTATGAAGGTCTTTATCCAGCGAACCCTTGAGGTCACCGTTATACAGGGCCTCGCAGCCGGCGAAAAGTGTGGTGAGGAATACTAATACTGCCAACAGACCAAAAGATTTTTTCATCAGCAATCCCACAATCACAGTCTGAATCCCAGACAAAGATATGGCATGACCAGTATAGAGGTCATATCCGGTATCATAATCAGAGAAAGATCAAGTCCCGCTTCAATCGAAAGAAAACTTACAGGAATATATCCCAAAGAAAGCCCGCCGCTTATGTTCGGATAGAAGAAGAGGTTATCGCCATCTTCACTTCTCTTTTCTCCGTCCTTTGGATAGGTAACAGTTTTATGAACAAAAGTTACGCCGCCACCTGCCTTCATCTGCCAGAACCAGCGTTTTGTTGGAGAAAAATTCCTGCGATAGACCAGGGACAAATCTCCGCCAATCAGCATCAGTTCTGTATTATAGTAATTATCTGACATCTTGAACGTTTCATACTGCGCTGAAAGTTCAAAACCCAGTTTATTTTTTTCTCCCCAGTGGATGGGCAAGGCATCAATCCGTGCGGTAAAGGCCGGAAGTACAAAACGATTGTCGCTGTAATCCGCTAAGCCGCCAGAAAGGATTCCCGCTGCCCCTGCTCCACCTGAGACAGTAACATACTTAGTATCATTATATATTCTTTTCGCCAGATTTTCAGCCTTTTTCCGGGCTTTTTCAGCAGATTTCTGCTCTTCTTCTGCTTTTTTTTCTTCTGCAAGACGTTCTTTTTCCGCTTTTTTTTCCTGGGCCAGGCGTTCTTCTTCCGCTTTTTTCTCTTCAGCAAGGCGTTCTTCCTCTGCCTTTTTCTCCCGGGCCAGGCGTTCTTTTTCCTGAGCCTGACGCTGTTTTTCTTCTTCCTTTGCAACTTTTTCCGCTTCTTTTGCGGCAGCCTTTTCTTCAGCCTGTCTTTCTTTTTCTGCCTTTTTTGTAGCAGCCTCCTCTGCCCTAACAATGCGCGGGCGGTCTACAACGCTAAAGGCGGGAGACTCGCTTGCCAGTCCAGAGGGATTTGTTACGCGCAGTTTCCATGAGCCTTCGGGCACGTTCTTAAACTGCGCCATGCTTGCCCGCGCCACTTCTGAACCGATTGCCGTAGAGCCAACGCCCACCAGGACTCCCTTTATCACCTTGCCTGTTTCTTCGTTCACCAGCTCAACGGAAGTAGCACCCGTAACGTCAGAGATGGTGACAGGCATTTCCAGCGTCTTACTGTCAGAACCCAGGTCTACGCTTTTTTGCGGCAGCTTTATCTCCGGGGTGCTGGCCTTGAGGATTTCAAAATCCATCCAGTCGCTTACACGGGCTTCCCTGCCCAAAAAGTCATAGGCATGAATACGGTAGCGGTACTTGCCCGCAGGAAGGGAAAACTCGACATAATTTTTTTCCGTGGTAAAAGTCTTGAGGTTGCCAGAGGACGGCTGGACTTCCACCTTGTACTCAAAAACGTTTTTATCTGACTTCCATTCCAGACGCTGGGAAAAATCCGCTGAGGACAAAGGAAGGACGCACAGGGCAAAAATCGCGCAAAAAAGAGAATATTTTATTGTAGAAAAAATACTCTTTTTACTCGGCATACATCCTTCCGGGTTTTATCGTCTGAATTTTATCCGGCTCATCAAATGAAATCTTAAACTCACTGCTGGAAACGCGGCTGTGCTGTTCCTCAAATCCGTCTTTTGCATAACGGTAGGCAGTAACATTCCAGACAAATTCGCCCACATCAAGCAGAGACAAATCTTTAAGGCGCAGGCTGTTTCCCTTTAGACCGCGTTCAGTCATAACCGGGATAAGGGATTTTCCGGGGCCTTTACGATAGAGGGCAAAATTATATTCACCAGCACCTTCCACCGCCTGCCAGGTAAAGAGGATATTGCGGTTTTTGCGCAGATACTGGCTGTCCATTACCAGACGGTTTGCAGGCGCAAGAAGTGTGGGCCTGTTGAGTTCAGGTACGGGCTCAATTGTAAATTCACGGATAAGGGAATTTACGGGGAAGCCTGTGGCAGTGCTTGCAAGAATTTGCCATGTGTAAGAGCCTTGGGTAAGTCTGCCCACAGAGACAGACTCTTTGCTGCCGGTTGCAATGCGTTCCACTACCCGGCTTGTGCCGTCCGCCTGTTTTTTGCTCAGGACAAATTCGTAGGAGGCGGCTTTGTCTCTGCCGCTTTCCCAGCTGAATGTGACTGGCTTTCTGAGAACGCTAAGGCCAGGCAGTCTTGCATTTGCAAGGGGCAGGTTCTGTATGACAGGCGCAGGATTGCGGACGCTAAAGGCAAGGACATTTGCACTGCCACTGCGCTGGGCAGAAAATTCTGATTCTGCGGCAACCGCCTGAATGCGGCAGGTATAAGTGTCAGGAGGCAGAACAAAACTTGCGCGGGTTCCCTTTACGGCAGGATTTTCCGCCGCAAGCTGGTCTTTATGGTTGTAGAGGCGGACATTGTAGTAATCCGCGCCTTTGACTTCTGTCCATGTTATTGTTACAGGAGAATTACTGTGAACGATAAGTTCTGCATCGGCCCGGGGAGAAAGATATCTGGGCATATCCAGTTCCTGCAGGACGATAAAGGAACGCGGAGGAGTAAAGCCTTCGGTTGAGCCGTCTGCAAGGCGGGCACCAACGCGCCAGTAATATTTGCCTTCTTCCAGAATGATATTATCTGTACTTGTGCCGTCCAGTTCGCTTTCTTTTACGATAGAAGAAAAATCCGCTTTTGTGGAAATCTGAAAGAGAGATTTTTCGCCGTTTTTGTAATCGTCTCCAAGTTTCCACATAAACCGGGAGGCAGCCATTTTTGCCTGTTCCGCACTGAAATTTTCCGGCGGATAGAGAAGTTTATTTTCCTGAGGCTGATATTTTGCAAGGGTAAAGGAACGGACAGCACTTTCCGGCTTAAGGTCATCAGGTTCAGAAGAAGTCCGGCGGATTTTCCAATAATAGCTGCCGTCAAGTCTCTTTCCGGGGAATTCAAGGCTGAGGCGGGTTTCATCTGTTTCTTTCTCAAAGAGAATCTGCTTAAATTCCGGGTCTTTTGCCACGGTCAGCATATAGGAAGCGTCTTTGATTTCGCTCTTCCATGCAAAATTGACTGTGGGATTGCTGCGGTAGGTAAGCTGGGTATTTGCGGCTGGCACGGTAAGTTCCGGCGGACGGATTTCGTCGTTTTTGATGACGGTAAAGCCCCGCGGTGCGCTTGCTCCTTCGTAGCCGATGTTGTTGAGGGAATAGTATGGCGTTACCTGCCAGTAATAATTTCCTTCCTCAAGATAATCCAGAGAGACAAAGGTATCCTGCACTTCCAGTTCAATGGGTGAGCCCTTCATGTCTGGCGTTGTAGAAATGACAAAGCGGTAGTAGTCAGCAAAATTATTGCCCGTCCAGCGGAAATTAATGCGAGGCAGTGAAGAACGATAGCGGTATTCTCCACCCTCAGCGGGAGACTGGGCCAGAATGCGGTCGATTAAGTCTACGGTGATTTTTCCTTCAACAGCCATTTCCCTGGCATCTTCAGAGAAAACGCGCCAGTAGACTACCCCGCTTTTCACTTTGAGTTCAGTTCCGGAAGATGAAACTTTACGTTCGCTTTCCAGACTGGCAAAATCTTTTGTATGTGAAGTCTGAACGACAACTTTTGCGTCAGAGTCATCAGAACGGATCCAGTCCAGGCGAACGGGAATGGGCTCATGCCTGATGTTCAAAAGCCTGAGTTCCTTGGGAAGGGATGTAACGGTAAGGGGCTTTCTGGTGATTTCGCCACCCTTTTCCACGCTGACAGATTCACCGGAAGCGATTTCCGCCCGGGCGCCAGTTTCCGTGGTAATCTGGGCAGAACCGCTCTTAACTTCCAGGCTTTTTGCACCGCTTGCGTCTGATTTGGCGGCAAGGCTGGCACCTGCATCCACATTGACCGTAGAACCGTCTTCCAGTTTGAGGGCAACTTTTGAGTCAGCCGCAGAATCCACCTGAATGTCACCACCTCCTACGGCAACCTGAAGTCCGTTTTCGCTGTAGTAAATCTGAACCATGGTGTTTTCAGACATATCAAGGGTGGTTCCGTCTTTAAAATGAATGATGGCAGAAGACAAATCTGCCGTACGGACAATATCACCGTCATAAAGGGGTGCATTCTGATTGACTCTTTCCCAGACTACGCGGTCAGAAAATTTTCGCTGAGCAATCTTATTCTTAAATGAAATAGTCGCAATGGTGTCCTTGTCGGTACGGTAAGAAGACCTGTTCAAATCATTCCAGAACAGATAGGTAAAAAAGACCGCCGTTCCCAGACAGCTGAGGACAACCAGAAAATCACGGATTGGCGACTTGAATTTTGTTTTCTTCTGCATCCAGGTTCACCTGTCCGAAATCCGGTTCTGCAATGCCAAGCAGTTTCCGCATCTCGCTGAGCGTACGCGGTCCGTTTGGTCCAACACATTTTTCGCAGTCTTCATCCAGTTCAAAAGTGGGGTCATCTGCAAAGAATTCAGCAATACTGAAATTCGGCATGTTCACCACGCCGTAGAAATGCTGTTTTCCCTTTCCCTTGACCTCAAATTCAACGGGAATCTGCTCTACTATAATTTCATTTTTTTCATTTTCTGCCGTAAGGGTGTAATTATTTTCCTCACAGCGGATAAAATCATGCTTTAAGATGTCATAGGTGTCCTGGGTGATAAGGGTATCGGTTCCACAGGGCTTGTTTGACGCTTCGGTACGGCTTGCAAAGTTTACCGCATCTCCGATTGAAGTAAATTCCATCTTGTCGTAACTGCCCATAAAGCCAACCGTAGCGCGTCCGCTGTTCAGACCGGCACCGATTCTGATATGGGGTTTGTACTGGGCAAGAGGCTCATTTTTATGGGCTTCTGAGAAGGCTTCGGCATCCTTATTGTACTTCATCAGAGAATAGCGCATGGCGATACAGCAGGTAATGGCACTCAGGGCATCATCACGCACATATTTGTCGTGGGCTTCTTTTGCCTGGGCACGGCTTTCGGAAGTTTCGCTCATCTGTTCCCAGTCCAGGCTGTCGTTTCTGAGCACACCCCATGCCGCCATAATAGCGTCGCCTTCAAATTTATCTACCGTTCCGCCTGTTTTTGTGATACAGGTAACCATGCGGCTCATGTAGTCGTTGAGGAAGCTGATGATTTCTGCTGCAGATTTTTCGCCAAAGCGGTTTTTAAATCCGTCAGAAATGGCGGTAAAGCCGCGGATATCACTGAAGAAAATTGTAACATCC
>ODAI013629678.1_pt1 | contig 15462 bp, 9 predicted proteins | sample 1539321 | NCBI WGS metagenome assembly ODAI01 (sample SAMN02144231, study PRJEB22623) | gut metagenome | biome: sheep rumen | host: Ovis aries | place: New Zealand
CAACATAAGGCTTAAACGGATTGGCTTTCACCGTGGCGCGCACCGTACCGTCCTTGTCAGGTTCCATCATGTAGGGAGTGCCTTTCTTATGAATGACGTTACCGTCTGCGTCCTTGATGTCCTCCTTGTAGACGCCTACGTTCACGCCGAGACGGCCTGTTTCCTTCAGTTTTTCGCTCAGGTTGTAGTCCAGATAGATGGGTGTGTCGTAGTACTGTCCGTCTATCTCGTCCTTGACCGACAGCGTGACCATCGGTTCGCCGCTGAGGGCCAGTCCGTACAGGTGGTTGTACATCCTGATACCGGTCAGTGTCTGTGCGCCTTCCACCGTGTTGATGGCGCGTCCTATCTCGCTGGAGCCCCAGTAGAAGCCAGCTGTGAAGTAGAAGTTACGCCACAGGTTGTCGGCTCGCTTGAATGGGAAGACGTCGAACAGCAGCTTGAAGTTGTAGAAGGTGGGCTTGCACGTCATGTCGATGTAGTCGTCCACATCGTAGCCCGTAAAGGTCTTCAGTTTTTCGCTCAGTTTGGTGAAGTTGGCCGACAGGTTGCCGTCGACGTCCATGCTGGCCACGCCAAAGCGCACGTTCGGCTCGAAGCGTATCATGGCGTCGAAGCCTCCGCGCAGCCGCATGTAGTCGCCCAGGTTGGTGCCGAGCTCCAGTCCGACGCCTGTTGTGCCGAGCGTCAGTGAGACGTCGAGGTTCTTGAAGTATTGTGCCGACGCTGCCCCTGTCTGTGCCTGCGACAAGGCAGGTACGGTGAGAAGCATGCAGCATATAACGAAAGAATATATTCTTTTCATATCAGTCTCGCTTTTGGTTATTCTGGCTACAAAGGTACGAATAAGCGCGAAGAATACAAAAGAAAATAGCATTTTTTTAGTTTTCAGAACCATTTCTCGGTGGAGAAGTTGTACTCAGTCCATCAGGTGGTCGATGTCCTGCTGCGGCAGGATGGCGAGGATGGTATGTCCGTCGGGCGTGTGGTTGACGTCCTGACAGGCGAAGAGGGCGTTGACCAGCGTGTCCATCTCGTCGTTGGAGAGTAGTTGGCCGTAGGGCACGGCGGCCTGGCGGGCCAGTGCCAGTGCCAGCTCGTGGTGAGCCTGCTCGCTGAACGTGTCGGAGGCGTGCAGGCTGCCGGTAGCCGTCAACAGCTCTTGCAGTAGTTTTGTGGGCTGCAGGCCCTCGATGCCGGCAGGTATGCCGCTGACGGCATAGCTGGTAGGTCCTAACGGCGTCAGTTCGAAGCCCACGGCCGTGAGCGACGGCATGAGGTCGGTCATCAGTGGTGCGTCGGCCGGCGTCAGTTCCAGCACCTCGGGGAAGAGCATGCGCTGGCTGCGTGCGGGAGCGTCGGAGAGGTAGCGCATGTAGCGCTCGTAGCGTATGCGCACGTCGGCGCGGTGCTGGTCGATGACCATCAGTCCCGACTTGACGGCCGTCATGATGTAGCGCCCCTTGTACTGATAGTGGGTGGGCGACAGGTCCAGGCTGGCCGACTCGGTAGTGGCTGGCGCGTCGTCGTCGCCAAAGAGCGACGGCTGCGTGCTGCTGCCGGTTGCGTCGGGCAGCTGGTCGTAGAGCTGTTGCCATCCGTCGACGGACTTCTTCCTGGTGGTTGTAAACGGGTTGTAGGATGGGGTAGTGAGAATCCTCGGCTGACTGGGGGCCTGCTGTCCGCCCGTCGTGTCTGAGGGCTGCTGGCCGTAGACGGGGAAGTCGGGACGCCCCTCGGTGTCGAAGTCTATCTGTGGTATCTCGCAGAACTGGCCTATGGCGTCCTTGACGGCGGCTGCCAGTATCTGCCAGATGGGCTGCTCGTTCTCGAACTTTATCTCTGTCTTCGTGGGGTGTATGTTCACGTCGATGTTAGCCGGGTTGACGTCGAAGTAGATGAAGTACGGCACGTGCGAGCCCGCAGGCACCAGTCGCTCGTATGCCTGCTGCACGGCGCGGTGGAAGTAGGGGTGCTTCATGTAGCGGCCGTTGACGAAGAAACACTCGTGAACACCTTTTTTGCGGGCGGCCTCGGGCTTGCCGGTGAAGCCCGTGATGCGGCAGAGTGCTGTCTCGACGTTGATGGGCAGCAGCTCCTGACCGTAGCGTCGGCCGTAGACGTCGGTGATGCGCTGGCGCAGTGAACCGCTGCGGAGGTTCATCAGTTCCTGTCCGTTGCTGTGCAGCGTAAACGTGATGTCGGGATAGACGAGCACGATGCGCTCGAAGGCTGTCAGAATGTTGCTCAGCTCGGTGGCGTTGGTCTTGAGGAACTTACGACGTGCGGGCACGTTGAAGAACAGGTTGTTGACCGTAAAACTGCTACCTACGGAACACGAGCACGGCTCCTGGCTCTCGAGGCGCGAACCGCTGATGCGCAGCAGCGTGCCCACCTCGTCCTCCTGGCGGCGGGTGCGCAGCTCCACCTGAGCCACGGCCACGATAGAGGGCAGTGCCTCGCCACGGAAGCCCATGGTGCGCAGGGCAAAGAGGTCGTCGGCCTGACGTATCTTGCTTGTGGCGTGGCGCTCGAAGGCCAGTCGTGCATCCGTCTCCGACATGCCGCAGCCGTCGTCGATGACCTGTATGGAGGTACGTCCTGCGTCGACCACCAGCACGTGTATGTTGTGTGCTCCGGCGTCGACGGCGTTCTCGACCAGTTCCTTGATGACCGATGCCGGTCGCTGTATCACCTCGCCGGCCGCTATCTGGTTTGCCACGCTGTCGGGCAGCAGTTGTATTACGTCAGTCAATAGAATTAATAATTAAAAATTAATAATTAAATTATAGTGAACGCTATTGATGTCTTCCATTCTTTTGGCGGTGGCGGCCTGGCAGGCCGCCTAAATGAAGAAGATGATGATGTCGTTTGCTATAAAAATGATGATTGGCAGTAAGGGCGGTAGCAAATTCTTCATTCTTCATTCTTCATTTTTTCATCCTTCACTCCTTCTTCGCCCTTTGCTTTCTTCGGCCGCCAGTTGAAGATGTCCTCCTTGTTGAGCGGGCGCACGTAGTCGTACCACGCATACTGAGGCAGGAAGTACTTGTCGGGCGGTATCTGCGACATGGGGTAGAGCACGCCCGAGGGCTTCTGCATCCATATCTTTTTCATGCGGCGGTTCTCGAGAAACATCTTCAGCAGTGGCGTCTCGGTGTAGTTCAGTCCGATGAGCGTGCTGTCCGACTCGTCGATGGGGTAGTAGACGATCAGCACGTTGTCAATAGCCTGCGACTCGCTGATCTCGCCTTTCTTGAAAAACGCCTTCATCTCTTTCGACTGTACCTGATTGAAGTGTACCGAGTCGGCCATCTGCTCGCAGGAGAAGGCGTCGCCGATGACGTGGGCGTGGTCGATGGTCGAGTCCTTCATGTAGACGCGTATCTCGTTGCCCAGCAGCTGCTGGTTCATGTTCCACGTAATGGGGTCGCGGTACATCGTCATGCACGAGTCCTTCGAGTCGTACACCAACGAGTCGCAGACGGCCTGCAGGTCGCGGCGGTAGGCACGCACCTTGTTGTAGGCGTGAATCTTGCGGTAGACGGAGTCGGTGCGGATGTTGAAGGTGAATATCTTGAACGTGTCGGCGTGCATGTAGAGCGAGTCCTGCTGCGAGAAGTCGACGGCCATGGCGCGCTTGGTGGCCATGGCGTAGCCCGTAGAGTCGTTGTATTCTGCGTAGTCGCCCGTCAGCATGTTCTTGTTCACGCTGTCGGTGTAGATGACGTCCCGGTAGGCATAGTTGGTGCCCGTCTTGGCGTTGTGGTAGACGCTGTCGCCGACGAGCGTCTTGCCGCCGTCCCTCATGACCGAGCGCCCGAAGAGTTCCGACTGCTCCGTCTGGGTGTTGTAGTAGCCGTCTTCGCTGTAGATGCGGCTGGGGCCCGACGTGATGTTCGACGGACCGACGATGTGGGCCGTCGACGTGCGGGTGTCGTAGTACAGCGAGTCTGTCGTAAGGTAGAGCTTCTTGTCCTTCAGCTGCACGTCGTAGTAGAACATGGCCTGCTTTGAGTCCGTATGGTATTCGCCCCAGTCGCTGGTCAGCGTTGCGGTACCGTCGACGAGTTTGCCGCCCTCGAAGAAGTTGCCGAAGGAGTACATGCGGTCGTAGTCCAGCGAGTCGCAGTAGAGCGTCGACTTGCGGTGCTTCAGTATGACGTTGTAGCGGGCACGTGCCATCTGGTCGTTACCGTCGTAGTAGGCGTAGTCGCTGGTCAGTCGCAGCGTGTCGCCCTGTACCATCTTCACGTGACCCCATGCCTCGAAGGAGTTGCTCTGCTCGTAGAAGTGGGCGCTGTCGCAGTAGAGGTTAGCCCCCATGTGGCGGAAATGCACGTTGCCGTGCAGCACCTGTGCGTCGCCGTTGACCCACTGGTCGTAGTGCAGGTTGTCCGCGTGGACCAGATAGACCTTCTTGTCCTGCGGCTTGCTTTTACGCGGCGTACGCTTTTTGGCTGGCTGGGCGGCAAAGACGCTCAGCATCAGCATGCACAGCACGGCAATGATACAGCATTTCTCACTTCTCATTTCTTACTTCTCATTTGAGAGCGCTCAGCGCTCTCTTCTCATCTCACCCAGCCTTCGTACTCGAAGTCGCAGTTGCGGTAGCGGTCGTTGATGCGTACGTAGGTAGACTTGATACGGTTGACCACCCAGTCGTGGAGCACCTTTGCACGGCGTTTGGCGGTGACCACGTTCTTCATCACCTGGAAGTCCTCGGTGATGTTGGCCTTGTGGCCCTCCGAACGGTTCTTCAGCTTGGCGATGGCACACACCTGCTTGCCGCGCTCGTTGAGCATGGTGAACGGAGCCGACACACCACCCACGGCGAGCGTGTCGACAGCCTTGGCAACCTCTGCAGGCAGGTCGGCCAGCTTGAAGCGTGACGTGCGGTGACCGTCCTCCGTGTAGTTGGCCATCAGTCCGTTGTTGTTACGTGTGTCCTTGTCGTCGGAGAAGAACGCCACGGCGTCCTCGAAAGAGAACTTCTCGATGGCATTGCCGTCCTTGTCTTTATAGATGCTGCGAATCATTTCGGGAGGTACCCCCTCACGGATGGCTACGGCGATGGAGTCCAGCCGGTTCATGGCGTTGTCTACGGCGTCGCTGCTGACCACCGGCTTGCGCAGGATGTGGCGCACCTTAATCTTGTCGCCACGCTTCTCGATAAGCTGTATGATGTGGTAGCCGAACTCCGACTCAACGATTTTCGATACACGCTTAGGGTCAGTCAGTCCGAAGGCCACGTTGGCAAAAGCCGGATCCAGCGCACTACGCGGCGTGAAGTCCAGCTCGCCGCCACGGCGGGCCGTACCGGGGTCCTCGCTGTATAGGCGGGCCAGCACCTGGAACGACGACTCGCCCTTGTTGATGCGCTCGGTGTAGTCGCGCAGCTCGTTCTTTACGCGGTTGATTTCGTCTTGGCTAATCTTCGGCGTCTGTGTGATGATCTGCACCTCTACCTCTGTGGGCACAAACGGCAGACTGTCCTGCGGCAGGTCCTTAAAGTAGCGGCGCACCTCAGCAGGCGTCACGGCTATATCCTTGGTCAGCTTCTGCTGCATGCCCTGCACCATCTGGCGCTCGCGGTACGATTCGCGCAGCTCGGCGCGTATCTGGCTGATGTTCTTCTTGTGATACTCCTCCAGCTTCTCGCGCGAACCGATGCTGTTGATCATGTTCTCCAGATACTGCTCCACGCCACGGCTGATGTCAGCATCGCTGACCTCGATACTGTCGATGATGGCCTGGTTGAGGAACAATTTCTGCACGGCTATCTGTTCGGGAATCGAACAGTCGGGGTCACTATGCCAGCGCATGCCTTGCTGCAGGCCCTCGATGCGCATGGCCTCCACGTCAGACTTCAGGATAGCCTCGTCGCCTACTACCCAGATTACCTCGTCGACGATGGCGCGTACGCTGTCGCCCTGCGCCATGGCTGTCGTGGTAAACGGCAGGAGTAGGAATAGGAAAAACAGTTTGTACTTATTCATGCTTGTTGACGGTATTTAGTACGTCCTGACGAACGCTAAAGCTGTACTTCTTGCGCAGGTCGGCCACCCAGCGCCGCTCCATCTCGTCCTGCAGGTCGGTAATAACCTGTGCACGGATGTCGGTGTAGTCCTGTGGCTTCTTGAGCAGTTTGCCGTAAACGGCATCAATGGGGTAGCCCTTTACGCTGTCCACCTGTACGTCCTTCACCTTGAAGACGCGCTGGTCTATCAGCTTGTTGTCACCTTTCTTGAAGATGCCCTTCTCCACACGGATGCGGATGACGGAGTCGTTGTTGAACGTCGAGCGCAGGGCCTCGTTCCAGTCGTCGAACTTCAGCTTCTTCACGCATTGAGCCACAGCCTTGACGTCGGCCTCCTGCTTCACGTGATAGGCCATACCCTTGTAGCGGGGCTCGGTCCATATCTTGTTATACTTCTTCTTGTGCTCCTTGAAGTAGCGGGCCTGAGCCTCTTCGTCCTTAGTGGCTTTCTCCCAGATGTTACGGTTGCTGATTTCGTAAAGCAGCAGCCCGTCGTGATATTCCTTGATGAGGTAGCGCATCTCCAAGTCCTTTTCCGACAGCGAGTCGGCAGCATTGTCCATGAGCTTCTCCTTGGTCAGTGTGCCGTTCGAGGCTTTCACGCGGTCATCCAGCTTACGCTCGCAAATGCTGTTGCGGGCGTTGCGCTGCTCGAGGAACTTGAGGATGTTCTCCTTGTGAAAGTCGAAAGGCTCCATCTGCTTGCGCTCCTTCATCAGGATGATATGCCAGCCGAAGGGCGACTGCACAGGGGCGCTCATCTGGCCGGGCTGCAGTGCAAAGGCGGCATCCTCGAACTCCTTCACCAGCTGGTTGCGACTGCACCATCCTACGACACCACCGTTACGGGCCGAGCCAGGGTCTTGCGACACCTTCTTGGCCAGTTCCTCAAAGTCTGCACCGGCCTGCAGAGCCTGATAGACAGAGTCGATGCGGCGCTTGGCCTCGTCCTGTTCTGCCTGTCTGGCCTTCTGCGCGATACGCATGAGGATGTGGGCGGGACGTATCAGTCCGTCGGGACCGATGCTTTTCACCGTATTGTCGTACACGGTGTGGGCTTCGGCCAGCATGTCTTCGTCGGTCACGAGGGCGGGAACGATCTGCTGGTTGCGATACTGCGTAAACTCAGTCAGGAAAGCCTGCGTGGTGTCGATGTGTGCGTCGAGGGCAGCCTGTACCTTCAGTTTGTAGTTGATGAACAGGTCGACATACTCCTCTACCGTCTTCTTGTCGATGACACCGTCGGTATTGTTCTTGTTGTACGAATACTCAAACTCAGAGCGGGGCACATCCACGCCGGCAACGGTCATGATGACGGGGTCGTTGTCGGAGCCGGTCTGCGGCAGTGCCGCAGCGTACTGAACCATGCCAAGCAGGGCAATGGCAGCAAGTGTTATCTTCTTCATCTCGATAAATAATTCTCTATTGTCAATAGTCAACTCTCAACTCTTAACTCTCGACTCTCAACTTAAATCAGTCGTTGGGTCTTGAATAGTTAGGAGCCTCCGAGGTGATGGTGATGTCGTGCGGGTGGCTCTCGTTGACGCCGGCATTGGTGATGCGCGTGAACTTGGCGTTGTGCAGGGCCTCGATGGTAGCGGCGCCACAGTAGCCCATGCCCGAGCGCAGTCCGCCCGTCATCTGGTAGATGACCTCCTGGACGGTACCCTTGTAGGGCACGCGGCCGGCAATGCCTTCGGGCACCAGTTTCTTCACGTCCTTCGTGTCGGCCTGGAAGTAGCGGTCCTTTGAACCGTGCTCCATAGCTTCGAGCGAGCCCATGCCACGGTACGACTTGAACTTACGCCCGTTATAGATAATGGTGTCGCCGGGGCTTTCCTCGGTGCCAGCTACGAGCGAACCCATCATGACGCTGGAGCCGCCTGCGGCGAGCGCCTTGACGATGTCGCCCGAGTAGCGCAGTCCACCGTCGGCAATCAGTGGCACGTTGGTGCCCTTCAGTGCGCTGTAGACGTCGTAGATGGCCGACAGCTGCGGCATGCCTACGCCGGCCACCACGCGGGTGGTGCAGATAGAGCCCGGTCCGATGCCCACTTTGACGGCGTCGGCACCGTTATCGACGAGCATGCGGGCAGCTTCGCCGGTAGCGATGTTGCCTACCACGATGTCGATGTTGGGGAACGACATCTTTGCCTCGCGCAGTTTTTCTATGACACCTTTCGAGTGGCCGTGAGCCGTGTCGATGACAATGGCGTCGGCTCCTGCGTTGACCAGTGCCTGCATGCGCTGCAGGGTGTCGCTTGTGACGCCCACGCCGGCAGCCACGCGCAGCCGTCCCTTCTCGTCCTTGCAGGCCATGGGCTTGTCCTTGGCCTTGGTGATGTCCTTATAGGTGATGAGACCTACCAGACGGTTGTCCTTGTCAACCACGGGCAGTTTCTCAATCTTGTTCTCCTGCAGTATCTGGGCAGCGGCCGTGAGGTCCGTCTGCTGGTGAGTGGTCACCAGGTTCTCCTTGGTCATCACCTCGTCAATCTGCTTGTCCAGCCGGCGCTCAAAGCGCAGGTCGCGGTTGGTGACGATGCCTACCAGCCGGTTTTCCTCGTCGACGACAGGAATACCGCCGATGTGGTAGTCAGCCATGATGGCCAGCGCGTCGGCCACCGTAGAGCCGCGGCGAATGGTGACGGGGTCGTAGATCATGCCGTTCTCGGCACGCTTGACGATAGCCACCTCGCGGGCCTGGTTTTCTATCGACATGTTCTTGTGGATGACGCCGATACCACCTTCACGGGCTATGGCGATGGCCATCTGGCTTTCCGTGACGGTGTCCATGGCTGCCGTCACGAATGGGACGTTCAGCTCAATGTTCCTTGAGAAGTGAGTACGCAGTTCTACCGTTTTTGGCAGCACCTCGGAATAGGCGGGAATCAACAGGACGTCGTCGAATGTCAGGCCGTCCATCACAATCTTGTCTGCAATAAATGATGCCATAAAATACTCCTTTAAATTTTATTGCGTGCAAAATTACTCATTTTTTCCGATACGGCAAGGCATTTCCACCTATTATTAATAGGATTTAACGCTCATGACCACCCTTCCTTGTTTGTCGGCAGACAGCACGCACTTTGTCTTGCCTTGTTGCCATGTGTTTTGGTCGGTCGTTGTGAAACCGTTGGTCTGCAGGTCTCGCCTGACGGCTTCGAGGTCGTCGGTAGCGGTGATGACGAGTGACGTGACGTTACGCCTGCGCAGCATGGCAGCCACCTTGACCTGATAGTTGCCCATCACGAACGTGGCGGGCAGCAGCTTCGGCGTCACCTTGCCTACCGTGTATTCATACGACTTCAGTATAGCTGTAGCCTTTGCCTGCGAGCGGGCTTGCAGCACGCTGACGGCCAGTCCCACGATGTCGGTATGGTTGCAGGCTGCGGCCAGTCCGTTCTCTACCGTCCGCGGAAGGGTCTCGTAGGTCTTGTCCTCCATCTCGCCGTAGGCCATCTTGTAGGCTTTGGCGTCGTCAAAGGCTATGCCCAACTGGTAGTTGTTCATCATCTGGCCGCGCTCGTAGTGCAGCGTCACCGTGCCCAGCCTGCTCTGTATGCAATAAGCCTCGCCCTGGTTGTCTACGTATCCGGCGCCATACTCCTTTACCAGTTGTGCCTTGACATCCTTGAAGCGCTTGATGACCTCCTGTTCCGTGGCGTAGATGTTCTGATCCTCGACGTCCACAGCGTAGGTCCGTGCCGTCTGTTCCGACACGATGAGCGTCACCTTCGACGGTGCTCCGTAGACGTCGCCCATAAATATGTACGACCTGGCAGTCTGCGGTCCCTCGTGCTTCTCCTCGGTAAATCCTTTCTCCAGCAGCAGTTTTGCGAAGCGTTCGGCCTTGATGCCGATGGGTATGCCCAGGAAGGCATTGCGGTTGTGCTGGTTGTCAGCCGTAGCGATGTCGGCCAGTGGCAGCTGCAGCGCGTCGTCTATGCCGTCAGTCTTGGTAGCCTCCTTCAGTTTCTCCGTCTTGGGTTTCTTCTTCTTGAACAGCTTCTTAAAGAACTGTGCGTCGGCTGGCTGTGCTGAGAAGAGTAATAGAGTGAAAAGGTAAAAAGGTAGAAAACGCATGATCACCTCTTTGCCTTTGTCCGTGATGTCTCTGTATTTCATTGTGATGTGTCCTTGTCTGTTTTTTGTATTCTTGCTCTTTTACCTTTTCACTTCTGCTTTTCCATCAGTTAGCCATGTCAGAGATGAACTTGATGCGCACCAGACGAATCTCGTCGTCGGAGCACTCGCCGCCAAGCTCCTGAATGGCAGCCTCCAGCGAGTCCGTCTCGCTGTCAGCGAAGTAGTCGTAGATGTCATCCACATGGTCCTCGTCCATCACCTCCTCCAGGAAGTAGTCGATGTTCAGCTTCGTGCCGCTGTAGACGATGGCCTCCACCTCGTCCAGCAGTTCATCGAACTCGAGACCCTGTGCCGTGGCTATGTCGTCGAGAGCTATCTGCCGGTCGATGGCCTGAATGATTTTCACCTTCAGTATCGACTTCTTGGCCACCGTACGGACGCGCAGGTCGCTGTGTCGCTCTATCTCGTTCTCGTCGCAGTAGCGCTTGATGAGGTCAACGAACTCCTTGGCATACGGCTGGCGCACCTTGCCTTCGCCTACGCCCTGTATGTTCTTCAGTTCCTCCAGCGTGACGGGATATTCCGTGGCCATCTGCTCGATGCTGACGTCCTGGAAGATGACGTAGGGCGGCCGCTCCATCCGTTTCGACACCTTTTTGCGCAGGTCGCGCAGCATGGCCGACAGCACGGGGTCGAGGGCACTCGTGCCACCCTCGTGCTCCATGTTGGAGTCGTAGTCGTCGTTGAAGTCGTTGTCCTCTACTATCATGAACGATTCGGGATGCTTGATAAACCTCTTGCCGGCCGACGTCATCTTCAGCAGACCGTAGTTCTCGACGTCTTTTTTCAGGTAGCCGGCTATCAGTGCCTGCCTTACGACGGGGTTCCACAGCTTCTCGTCGAAGTCCTCGCCGGCTCCGAACAGCTCGTGCTCCTGGTGCTTGTGGGCTATGATCTCCTCCGTCTCCTTTCCCGACACGAAGTCGATGATGTATTCTGTGCGGAAGTTCTCTTTCAGTGCCAGCACGGTCTGCAGCACCAGCGTCAGCTGCTGCTGGGCCTCGATCTTCGTCTTGGGGTGCAGACAGTTGTCGCAGTTGTGGCAGTTGTCCTGCGTATAGTCCTCGCCGAAGTAGTGGAGCAGCATCTTCCTGCGGCACACCGACGTCTCGGCGTAGGCAGCCGTCTCGGCCAGCAGCTGTCGGCCGATGTCCTGCTCTGCCACGGGCTTCCCCTCCATGAACTTGTCAAGTTTCTGCAGGTCCTTGTGCGAGTAGAAGGTGATACACATGCCCTCGCCGCCGTCGCGGCCTGCACGGCCCGTCTCCTGATAGTAGCCTTCGAGCGACTTCGGTATGTCGTAGTGTATGACGAAGCGCACGTCGGGCTTGTCGATGCCCATGCCGAAGGCGATGGTAGCCACGATGACGTCGATGCGCTCCATGAGGAAGTCGTCCTGCGTCTGCGAGCGCAGCTGCGACTCCAGGCCGGCGTGGTAGGGTGCCGCCTTGATGTCGTTGGCTTTCAGAATCTCGGCCAGCTCTTCCACCTTCTTGCGCGACAGACAGTAGATGATGCCGCTCTTGCCGGTGTGCTGCTTGATGAACTTGATGATGTCCTTGTCGACGTCGTTCGTCTTCTGGCGTACCTCATAGTATAGGTTGGGACGGTTGAACGACGACTTGAACTCGTCGGCGTCCATGATGCCCAGGTTCTTCTTGATGTCGTTGCGCACCTTGTCGGTAGCCGTAGCCGTCAGTGCGATGACCGGTGCCACGCCTATCTCGTTGATGATGGGGCGTATGCGGCGGTACTCCGGACGGAAGTCGTGGCCCCACTCCGAGATGCAGTGGGCTTCGTCGATGGCGTAGAACGATATCTTGGCGTGCTGCAAGAACTCGACGTTCTCGTCCTTGGTCAGCGATTCCGGTGCCACGTACAGCAGTTTGGTCTTGCCGGCCAGTATGTCGGCCTTCACCTGGTCGATAGCCGACTTGTTGAGCGACGAGTTCAGGTAGTGCGCCGTGCCTTCGTCGCTCATCGAGCTGATGACGTCTACCTGGTTCTTCATCAGGGCTATCAGCGGTGATATAACGATGGCCGTGCCCTCCATGAGCAGCGACGGCAGCTGGTAGCACAGCGACTTGCCTCCGCCGGTGGGCATGAGCACAAAGGTGTTTTTTCCGTCGAGCACGTTTTGGATGATGGCTTCTTGGTCACCCTTGAAGTGGTCAAAGCCGAAATATTTCTTCAGTGCCTCGGTTAGTATCAGTTTCTTTTTTGCCATAGACTTTTATTTGCTCATCACTTACTTTTACTATGCTGCGAGGTGTGCCTTGTCGAGTTGCTGCTGTGCATACTCGGCAGTCACCTCAAAGGATTTTACACGTTTCGACGGCACCTCGAACATGGCGTCCATCATGATGCTCTCGACGATGGAGCGCAGTCCGCGGGCGCCGAGCTTGTACTCCATGGCCTTGTTGACGATGACGTTCAGTGCCTCGGGTGTGAAGGTCAGCTTGATGCCGTCCATCTCGAACAGCTTCTCGTACTGCTTGACGATGGAGTTTTTCGGTTCGGTCAGTATGCTTGCCAGTGCCTCGCGGTCCAGTTGGTTGAGGTAGGTCAGCACCGGCAGACGGCCTATCAGCTCGGGTATCAGTCCGAACGACTTCAGGTCCTGCGGCTGGATGTACTGCATCATGGCGTCCTTGTCGATTTGGCGTACGTGCTGCACCGAGTTGAAGCCCACGGTGTGGGTGTTCATGCGCTGTGCAATCTTACGCTCGATGCCGTCGAAGGCACCGCCGCAGATGAAGAGGATGTTGCGTGTGTCGACGGCTATGTACTCCTGGTCGGGGTGCTTGCGTCCCCCCTTGGGCGGCACGTTGACCGACGTTCCCTCCAGCAGTTTCAGCAGTCCCTGCTGCACGCCCTCGCCGCTGACGTCGCGGGTTATCGAGGGGTTGTCGCTCTTGCGGGCTATCTTGTCCACCTCGTCGATGAACACGATGCCGCGCTGGGTAGCCTCGACGTCGTAGTCGGCCACCTGCAGCAGTCTCGTCAGGATGCTCTCCACGTCCTCGCCGACGTAGCCGGCCTCGGTGAAGACGGTAGCGTCGACGATGGTGAACGGCACGTCGAGCAGCTTGGCGATGGTACGTGCCAGCAGCGTCTTGCCGGTACCTGTCGTTCCGACCATGATGATGTTCGACTTCTCTATCTCCACGCCGTCGGCTTCGTGAGGTTGCTGCAGTCTCTTGTAGTGGTTGTAGACGGCCACTGCCAGTGTGCGCTTTGCCTCGTTCTGTCCGATGACGTACTGGTCGAGATAGTCCTTGATTTCCTTGGGCTTGGGTATATCCTTTCGCTGGTATTTCTTATTCTCCTTGCGTGCGTCGGGACCGTAGCCGTTGGCTGTGGCCACCTGATAGGCTTGCACGGCGCAGTCGTCGCAGATGCAGCCGTTGATGCCCGTTATCAGCAGGTTGACCTCCTTGTCGGAGCGTCCGCAGAAGTTACATGTCTTTCTTGCCATTCGTAGTTTATCAATTAAGCATTATGCATTGAGCATCAGGCATTACGTGTTACGCGTTGTCTGCCTTCTTTTTCAGCACCTGGTCTATCATGCCGTACTCCTTGGCCTCCTCGGCGGTCATCCAGTAGTTGCGGTCGGAGTCGTTCCACACCTTGTCGTAGGGTGTGTGGGAGTGTTCGGAGATAATGGTGTACAGCTCCTTCTTGAACTTCATGATCTCTTTGGCTTCAATCTCGATGTCGCTGGCCTGACCCTGCACACCGCCTAACGGCTGGTGGATCATGACGCGGCTGTGGGGCAGGGCAGAGCGCTTGCCCTCGGCGCCGGCCACGAGCAGCACGGCAGCCATCGAGGCAGCCATGCCCGTGCAGATAGTGGACACGTCGCTGGAGATAAACTGCATCGTGTCGTAGATGCCCAGTCCGGCAGTGACGCTGCCGCCCGGCGAGTTCAGGTAGATGGAGATGTCCTTGCCCGGGTCGGCCTGCTCCAGGAAGAGCAGCTGGGCCATGATGGTGTTGGCCACGTAGTCGTCAATCTGCGTGCCGAGGAAGATGATGCGGTCCATCATCAGGCGCGAGAAGACGTCCATCTGCGTGACGTTCAGCTGGCGTTCCTCCAGGATGTACGGATTCATGTACTGGGCCTGCGTGCTCATGACTTCGTCGAGCACCAGACCGTTGATACCAAGGTGCTTGGTAGCGTATTTTCTAAAGTCGTTATTCATAATTGTATGCATTGTAAGATACAAAATTACAAAAAAAAATGGAGGGCGCAAAACTTCTCGCCTTTTTTTTGGTTAAAGAAATATAATTTGTTGGCTTTCCCCCGGTCGGCTTTTCCCCGTCTGCTTTTTTATCATGATGGGGTAACGGTCTTTTCCCCTCTTCTTTTGGTACTTGACAAAGTGCTGCTTTGACAATCTCAAAGCAGCACTTTGACGAGCGCGTCGGCAACCGTGACATGACGGAAGAGTCAGCGCTCCGGACAGGTCAGTGGGGTAGGGTTATCGCGCATCGTATGCGCCGCCGCCTCCGTATTCCAAGAGGTCCCCTTCAGTGAAGTTGGTGCTGAGGGTGCTGATGGTGTCGCTCCCTGTCAGGATGTTGCACTTCTGTTGCAACTCACAGACTTTTGTCAACCCTCCTGCTTGTCACTGCCCAACTTATCTTCGTGAGTGGCCTACTTATCCTCGTGAGTGGCCTACTTATAGGTGTGGGATATAGGTGTGCCTTCTATATATGATAGCAAAAGGGAAAAATACGTGTCCTACGCGTCCTACCCGTCCTGACAGCGTGGACACGTAGGACACATAGGACACGTAATTTCCTATTTCCCTATTCATATACGCGCGCGCATGCGTGATAATAGGAAAAAAGGAAAAAGCCCCCACACTTCCTACACTTCCCACACCAAGCCTACCCCCAGAAGCCTACCCCCAACCCCTCCCGAAGGGAGGGGGGCTTGATAGTCAGTTTTTTGCGCTTGTGTATCTATTTTCATACCCTTAAAGTCTAACTTTTCAGCCCCCCTCCCTTTGGGAGGGGTTGGGGGTGGGCTTGGTGTGGGAAGTGTGGGAAGTGTGGGGTCTTTTTTTCTTTTCACTACTATACATACGCGCGCGCAAGGATGGTCCACGCATGTTCGGCCCCCACCTCCTGACGTAAGTGGCACCTGTTCATCCCCCACCCCCACAAAAAACTTAGGGACTAAGGCAAGCAAATCAGCGATATTCTTTGATACAAAGGTACAAAGTACAAGCAAATGCCCCGTCTGGGCAAAAAAAAAGGACAAG
>ODAI012060151.1_pt1 | contig 15457 bp, 12 predicted proteins | sample 1539321 | NCBI WGS metagenome assembly ODAI01 (sample SAMN02144231, study PRJEB22623) | gut metagenome | biome: sheep rumen | host: Ovis aries | place: New Zealand
GCTCGCGGATTATATCCAAAGGTATCAGTGCCGGTCGCTCGGAGAACAGTTACCGCGGACTGGTGAAAGTGGTACCGGGAGCAGAGAACGCCCGCAACTACTCGCAGTGCGACTCCTTGCTCTTAGGCGACAAATGCGGCGCACATACCTTCCCGACCATGCAGATTGACAACCCCACAGCTACCGTAGAACATGAGGCAACAACCAGTAAGATTTCCGAAGAGCAACTGTTCTACCTGCAGCAGCGAGGTATCGGCATGGAGGACGCCGTGGGGCTGATAGTGAACGGATATGCCAAGGAAGTGCTGAACAAACTGCCCATGGAGTTTGCCGTTGAGGCACAGAAACTGCTGCAAGTCAGTCTGGAGGGAAGCATCGGGTAATTTACCATTTAGACATTTACCATTTAGCCATTTTATTTTACAATTTATAGCGTGAACCATCGATACGAAATAATGGCACCGGTGGGCAGTTGGGAGAGTCTGGCTGCTGCCATCGAAGCAGGCGCGAACAGCGTCTATTTTGGCATTGAGCACCTGAACAGGCGTGCCCGCAGTTCCGCCAATTTCACCACCGACGACCTCCACACCATCGCAGAGCGTTGTCAGGCTGCAGGCGTGAAGACGTACCTGACCCTCAACACCGTCATGTACCCCGAAGACCTGCCCCTGATGCGCACCATCGTGGACCATGCCAAACAGGCAGGTATCAGCGCCATCATCGCCTCGGACATCGCGGTCATGCAGTACGCCAACGAGGCGGGCGTGGAGGGGCACCTGTCCACCCAACTGAATATCGCCAACACCGAGGCGCTCCGGTTCTATGCCCAGTTTGCCGATGTAGTGGTGTTGGCGCGTGAGTTGAACTTGGACCAAGTGGCATCCATCCACCGCGACATCGAAGCGCAGCATATCTGCGGCAAGCACGGCGAACCTATCCGGATAGAGATGTTCTGCCATGGCGCCCTCTGCATGGCGGTAAGCGGCAAGTGTTACCTGAGTCTGCAAAACTACAACCTCAGTGCCAACCGCGGAGCATGCGTACAGATTTGCCGGCGGGGTTACACCGTTCAAGACAAAGAGACCGGCATGCAGTTGGATATCGACAACCAGTATATCATGTCGCCCAAAGACCTCAAGACCATCCATTTCCTCAATAAAATGCTGGACGCGGGGGTCACTGTTCTGAAGATAGAGGGTCGTGCACGCGGTGCCGAGTACGTCAAGACCGTGGTGGAGTGTTACCGCGAGGCGATAGAAGCTTACGAAAAAGGCGAGTACAACCGGCCCGAAATAAACGGGCGCATCGCTGCATGGGACGAACGGTTGGCGCGCGTCTTCAACCGAGGCTGGTGGGACGGCTATTACTTGGGACAACGTTTGGGCGAGTGGACGCACGAATACGGCAGTCGCGCCACCCGCAAGAAAGTGTATGCAGGCAAAGTGACCAACTACTTCAAGCAGATTGGCGTGGCGGAGTTCTTCGTGGAGGCTGCCGACATACACCAAGGCGACGAGTTCCTGGTAACCGGCGAGACTACCGGCGCATACGAGGGCGTGTTCACCGACATCCGTATCGATCTCAAACAGAGTGGAATGGAAAATGCCGACATTCCTGCCGGCACTGCCACTAAAGGGGTATTCTTCTCCGCAAAAACAGACAAAATCCTGCACCGCGGCGACAAACTATATAAGTTGGTCGAAAAAAATGATTAAATGTAAAAATCAATTGTCCCAACCTATACCTTTGTATTTATCCAAATCCCACTCCTCTTCCACTTCGTTCATGTAGATAGTGTGCGCCTCGTCCTCCCCGGGCTGGGGTTCATCGTGCTCAATATGCACCACATCGATAGGCGCGTGAGAGATATCTATAACTTGATTGCACTCTTTGGTCAGTTCGGTCCAAAGGGCGTCTTTCAGTTCTTCTATACCTTGGTGTGCCACCGATGAGAACAGGCAGACCTGCACCTGCGCCGTATGGTTCCCCCACTCGTCGGTCGTCTCTGGCGCTTCAGGGTTGGCAATGGGATGTTCGGCAAAATAGGTACGCAGTCTGTCCAAGGTCTCGGGGGCAGCGGTGTCGCACTTGGAGATTCCCAATACACGCGCCTTGGTGAGCAATTCGGGGTTGTATTTACGCAATTCGTTCAGAAGGATGTCATACTCGCGCAGTATCGCCTCAGGTGTACCGATGCCCCCTTCCAAGTCGTAGGTGGAAGCCGGAACGAGGAACAGCAGCACCGCGTTGCGTTCTATGTGCCTCAGGAACCGCAGTCCCAATCCCTTTCCCTCTGCTGCACCCTCGATGATTCCAGGGATGTCCGCCATGCAGAAAGACTGCTCATCGCGATAAGAGACGATACCTAATTGCGGGGTAAGCGTAGTAAAGGGATAGTCCGCAATCTCAGGTTTGGCGGCACTCACCACCGACAACAACGTCGATTTGCCGGCATTGGGGAATCCCACCAAACCAACATCCGCCAACACCTTCAGTTGCAGGATAATATTGCGCTCCTCACAATCCTCACCCGGTTGGGCATAGCGGGGAGCCTGGTTGGTGGCAGTACGGAAATGCCAGTTTCCCAGTCCGCCTCTGCCTCCTTTGAGCAGCACTATCTCCTGCTTATCCTCCTTCACCTCGCAGAGGAACTCACCCGTATCGCCGTCATACACCACCGTACCACAGGGTACTTCGATATACTTGTCCTGCCCGTCCTTGCCGAACGAGCGCGACTCCCCACCATGCCCACCGTCGGTTGCCATGATATGTTTCTGGTACTTCAGGTGAAGCAAGGTCCACAGGTTGCGGTTACCGCGCAGGATAATATGCCCGCCACGTCCGCCATCTCCGCCATCAGGACCGCCTTTGGGCACATACTTGGCGCGATGGAAATGCAACGAACCGGCACCGCCCTTACCCGAGCGGCAGTATATTTTTACATAGTCTATGAAGTTATTCGACACGAGAAAACAGTTTATCAGTTTACTACTTCTTGCTTTGCCGGAACGACTGACACAGCCGCATCAAGCGTAAATCTTGTCCAGCACCTGCTCAATACGGTGGAAAATCTGGTCAATTGCGCCCATACCATCCACCGCCTCGTATTTGGCAAGCGCCTTGTAATGAGACGCTACAGGCTCTGTCTGGCGGTGATAAACAACCAGCCGCTCCTTGATGGTCTCCAAGTTGTCATCGGCCCGTCCCGATACTTTGCCACGCTCCAGCAGACGGGTAATCACCTCCTGCTCAGGCACATGGATATCCAGCAACAGAGCGGTTTTATCTCCGCGCCTCTCCATCAGTTTCTCCAACTCAACGGCTTGATTTTCGGTGCGGGGGAAACCATCGAAGACCAATCCTTTGGTGTCAGCAGGAAGGGTCTCTATGTACGCTTCCAGCATACGCAGGGTCACTTCGTCCGGAACCAACAAGCCGCGACCGGTGTAGGAGAAAATCAATTTCCCCAACTCACTGCCGGACGCCACCTCACTACGCATCAACTCACCCGTAGAGAGGTGGGTAAGACCGTATTTTTCTACTATTTTGTCTGATTGCGTGCCTTTGCCGCTACCCGGCGCACCGCATAAAATAATGTTAAGCATTTATCAATTATCAATTATTAATTATCAATTCTTCAGCACGTACACTTCGGGCAAATTGCGAGCCAGACCGTCCAAATCCAAGCCATAACCAATGATAAAATCATCGCCTATCGCTTTGCCCACATATTTCGGACGAGCATCTTCGTGCTCCAAACGATTGGGCTTGAACACGAACGAGCAAATCTCCACACTCTTGGCACCCGCTTGGCGCAACTGTTCAAGGGCGGCGTGCATGGTCAGTCCCGACTCGACAATATCCTCAACTATCACCACATCGCGGTCGCGCACATCGGTCTCCAAACCAAGCAGTACGGACACTTCGCCGGTGGAACTCATGCCCACGTATGACGATAGTTTCACGAACGACATCGTGCAATCCATATTCACCTTCTTCATCAGGTCGGCGGCGAACATAAACGCGCCGTTAAGCATGACCAGAAACAAGGGGTTGCGTCCAGCATAGTCGGCATTAAGCCTATCCGCCAACCGCGTGACTATATCGGCAATCTCCTGCCGCGACATCGAGAGCGTAAAAACCCGCTCGCCATATTGTACTTCATTATTCATTTCATCAATACGACCTCCTCATCGTGAACTACATACATACTGCCTTTTTCCAATAACTCCGGAGCCTGCTTGGCGATAATGTCGCGCAGTTCGTCCAGTGCCTCTTGCGCTTCTTGTTGCGTGCGGTAATTGCCCAACCTTACCCGCCAGAACGGTGCCATGTAGGCGCGATACACTTCTATACCCAACCCCAATTCGCGCACTTTCTCCGCAATGTCAGACGACTCTTTACTCGACACACGCTGGTCGTTCGACGAATAAACCTGAATACGAAAACCATCCTGCAGGTGTTCGTAACTCCGCTCCACACCAAACACGCGGCTCAGCAACAACTGCTCAACCGCCTCACTTTGGTGAACCTGCACTTCCGGTTGCAATTCGTCAAAGATAATCAGCCGCCTGCTTACAGCGACACTATCCGACGGCTCTTGCGCCAAAACAGACGCACTCAACACGAGTGCCACCGCCAAAAGGATATTTCTTATTACTTTCATATGCTATTAATCCGGTTTGTATTTTTTAGTACCTGAAGGACGAGCCGCCCAGGAACTCGCGCAACATGGATGTCGGCGGGATTTCTTTCTCCGCAATCTGCTCCACATACGCAAGTAGGTTCAGCAGACGGTACGCCTCGGTATATTCCGGACAGGACTTGGGTACCTGCGAAAGGAGCGGTTCGGCATGGCGCTTCAGCACCGACAACTCGAAAATCAGTGCCGAGTTGAACATGGCATCAGCATACTCCTGGAAAGGATAAATCCATTTCTCCTCACCACGGACCACCGAGTCGCAGCGCGCAATCGTCTCACGGGCGGAGTACCCGCGGTAACGATAATCGCGCACTACACGACGGATAAGTCGCGTGTCTGTCGTAGGAATCCAATTATGATTGTCCACATTGATGGTGGTCAGCGCACTCACGTAGATACGGAACGTCTCATGCCGCGGAATATTGGGAATCAACTCCGGATTCAAGGCGTGAATGCCCTCCAGAATAATCACATTATCCTTCTCTATCTTCAGTTTGTTGCCCATGAAATAACGCTTGCCATCCTCAAAATTGTACGTCGGCAGCGACACCTCTTTTCCATCCAGCAAGTCTTGCAGTTGCTGGCGGAACAGGTCAAGGTCAAGTGCATGTATATCCTCAAAATCGTAGTCACCCTTTTTGTCTTTGGGCGTGTCTATACGGTTCACGAAATAGTTGTCCATGGAGATGACTACCGGACGTATCCCATTGACCATCAGTTGGATAGTCAAACGTTTGGAGAATGTCGTCTTACCCGAAGACGACGGTCCGCTGATCAACACAAACTTGGGTCTTCCGCCGGGACGGTTGGTTATCATGTCGGCAATGATTCCCACTTTCTTCTCATGCAGTGCCTCTGCCAGCTTGATCATCTCATACGCGCGAGGCGTACGGCACAACGCGTTCAACTCGCCTATATTGCTGATTCCAAGCAACTTGTTCCACCCCACATACTCGCTGAAGATACCGAACATCTTGTCCTGCGGAATCGCCTCCTCCAAACAGTCAGGGTGCTGACGATTCGGTATACGAAGCAACATGCCGTCGAAATAGGGCTCTAAGTCAAAGATATTCAGGTAGCCTGTAGATGGGGCTAACACGTCTGTATAGTAATCTATATAGTCACCCATGCGGAAATAGCGGATATACGGGTTGCCCAACGTCATGAACAGGGCACGCTCGCCATCCGTACGGCCGCCGAACAGTTCCATTACCTGCTCCGCCTGCTTCTCCTCCACTACGATTTCTTCGTTCGCATCCACAATCTCTTGCATGCGGGTACGAAGTCCCTTCACCATATCGCTGGTCAGCGCCCGCTCCTCACCTTTGGGCCACTGGATAACGCAATAATAACCTTTGCTGATGGGGTGCTCTATACGCAGGTCTGCACGAGGATACAGATCGTGGATAGCACGACTCAGCACCATCGACAACGTTCTCACATAGCAACGCATTCCCGTGGCGCACGAGGCATCTACAAACTCAATATTTTTTGGTTTGAACACCACATACCCCATATCTTCCAGTTTGTAATTCACCACCCCTGCCAAACAATCGTATGGCAAATGAATGGACAAACGGTCATAAATCTCCCGCAAGGTCAAGCCACGAGGTATGTCGTAGTACTTGCCCGTGTTCTTACAAAAAACCGTTATCAGTCTGCTCTGTCCCATAAAAAAAGAAATTTGGTGCAAAATTACAAAAAAAAATTGACATACGCAAGTCTTTTGCAAAAAAAGTGCAAACAATTTATTGCTTGCGCTACTTTTTGCAGCAAAGACTGTCGAGTTTTCTAAAACGAATAAGTCTTTTGTACCCGGTACACTCCTCCAATACAGCCACGCACCCATCATACGAACTCAAGATACAAAAAACATCCCAAAGAAAGAAAGAAAAATCGCAAAAAAGACACTTTTTGAGCAAAAATAAGCGAAAATGCACATTTTTTTACGATTATTCTTGGTCATGTCAAAAAAAAGCAGTACCTTTGCAGGCTTTTTCGCGTGAAAGCCCCATAATTACATGGGGTCCCCGACACAAACCAAGCCATTGGCTGTTTGTGGTGGGGAGAGCGGGGGCCTTGAGGACTTCAATGACGCTGTAGTGAAGACGGAAGCGTCAGTCAGTGTCCGAAAGTGCCGCACAGCGCAGCAGATCGTCTGGAACGCAGTGTAAGAAAGAACGCGAGAGCCCAGGTGGCGGAATAGGTAGACGCGCTGGTCTCAAACACCAGTGCCGCGAGGCATACCGGTTCGATCCCGGTCCTGGGTACAATATTCAATTTATTAACTGAATGGGCTTTACTAAAAACGTGCGCTATGCTAATTTTTAGAAATGCCCTGGAAGAAATCAAAAAAGCAAAGGAGGTGTAAACGCATGATTATCGTACCGGTAAAGGAAGGTGAAAATATCGAAAGAGCCCTGAAGAAATTCAAGCGTAAATTCGAGAAGACTGGCGCAATCAAAGAGTTGCGTCGACGTCAGCAATTCCAAGCACCGTCGGAGAAAAAGCGTCTAAAGATGGAACACGCTATCTACGTACAGCAACTCCGCGCGCAGGAAGACAACTAATTGTTGCAAATTATTGCCAATAATGATAATAATGACGCCCTTGACCACTGGTCAGGGGCGATTTGTTTATTCTCGCACACCTGTCTTAAATTCACAACACACCCAACAAGGCGCCCCCTTTACCTATACTCAATACAGATTACAGACCTTATCACCAAGGCATCATTGCATCATTGTACCACCTTACCTCTATTATGATATTATTATGTTATTATTATGATATTATTATGATATTATTAAGTTATTATTATGTTATTATTATGTTATTATTATGATATTAGCGTACTCCGACAAGACCAATACCATCAAAAGACTAACAAAAAACTATCAAAAAACTATCAAAAAACTATCAAAAGACAACGCAACCCTGCTCGCTAAAGGAACAAGGTTGCGTTGATATATGTTTCCGATGTTATCCGCGGCGGAAAGCCGAAAAGAGCCCACCCCGACGGCGCTTCCACGCAGGAATTTTCTCTTCTTCAGACTGTAGTTCTTCCGCCTCGGTAAGGGAGATTGTTTTGTCCAACTCTTCCGCAGAGAAAGTAATGACATTGTTCGGATCCTCTTCCGGAAAGACGTTGGGCTGAGGCTGAGGTTCCGCCTGTACTTGCACTTCCTCCACAGGCGCAGCCGGAGCTGCGGGTTGCTCCGCCGCTGCCGCCTCAACTTGAGCCGGTTCTTCCTTGGCAGGTTCTTGAGGCGCAGGCTCTTCTGCCGTATTCTTCTGCAAGGCAGCGCCGTACGCTACCTCCATCGCCTCCTCAATAGTAGGCTGCTTGGACGAAATGACCTCCGTGTGGAAATCCGCCGTCTGAGCCGGGTCGGTCTCTTCTATACTCTCTATACCCGGTATGTCCGTTACAGGGTAACCTGTGGCAATAAGAGTAACGCGCACCTCTTCACCCAACTCATCGTCATATGTCGCTCCCCATTTCACTTCCACCTCGTCACCTACAGCATCGATGAACTTGTTAATCTGGTCCAGTTCGGTCATGCGGATGGCATTCTGGTGCGAGCAGTAGAAATTTAGCAGGATACGCTTGGCTCCGTGGATATTAGTGGTATTGACAAGGGGAGAGTTGAGTGCCTCGTTGATAGCCTTGGTTATGCGCTGCTCTTTGTCCGCAGAGCGACCTACGTTCATGATTGCCACACCACTACCCACCATCGTGTTGTACACATCTTGGAAGTCAGTATTGATATAACCGGGAACGGTGATAATCTCTGCAATGGAACGGGCAGCGTTGCTGACCACCTCATCGGACTTGTTAAAAGCATTGGGAAGATCAAAATCCGGGTAGATGAGTTTGAGTTTCTCATTGTTGATAATGAGTAGGGCATCCACGTTCTGCGCCAACTGAGCCACTCCGCGGAAAGCCTTACGAATGATACGTTTGCCCTCGAAAGCAAAGGGGATAGTGACAATCGCAACCGTGAGGATATTCAGGCTCCGGGCAATCTCAGCCACCACAGGTGAAGCGCCCGTTCCCGTGCCGCCACCCATACCGGCAGTGACAAACAGCATTTGTGTGCCATCATCCAGCGCCTGACGGATGTTCTCGCGACTCTCCTCCGCCAAGGCACGGGCAGTCTCAGGTCTGCCACCCGCACCAAGCCCCTTACCCAACTGAAGTTTACTGGGTACAGGGGATTTCTCCAGAGCCTGACGATCTGTATTGCAAACCAAGAAACTTACATCTTGTACGCCCTGACGGTAAAGGTAATTGACCGCATTGCAGCCACCGCCGCCCACGCCCATCACCTTGATGATACTGGTAGGTTGAATGTCAATGTCAATAATATTCAAAGTATCGTTATCCATATATGTATTGATTTTAGAAGTGCCACAATCATTGTTGGTCGGTAAAGAGGTCCAAAAGGGTGGTCTTCAGTTTCCCACCCAGCTGTGTCTTCGGCTCGGGAGCTTTGTGTTTCTTGCGGAACTTGCGCGCCAACAACAAACATCCCACCATGGCAGAATACTCAGGCGCAAAGAACTCATCGGGAGTATCATCGTCCAGCCAATCAGCATGAGAACCATACATCACAGGTATATTGATGAGTTGCCCCAGATAATCGACCAGATTAGACAGACGTGAGGCGCCACCAGTAATATACACCACAGAGATAGTGTCCTCGTACTGCTGCAAAATCTTAAGCGGTTCCTGAAGAATTTCATCCAAACGGGAGTTGATAATCTCCGTAAGCATCGCCATCGGCAGCCGGACATCCTCTTCGCCTTCAAACGAGGAAGGAATCACCAACGTGGGGTTTTTCTTGAGGAACTGCTCGGAGGCGACACCATAACGAATCTTCAGTGCCTCAGCGTTTGTATTGGAAATGTGCATCTGCCGAATATCGGATGTGATATGCTTGCCGCCAAGAAGTATGGTCTTGGAACGCAGGAACTCGCCGTTTTTATATACCGAAATAGTGGTAGTATCAGCACCAAAATCAAGGATTGCAAGCCCCAGTTTCTCATCCTCCTCCGATGCCAAGGCCTCTACCAATGCTACTGGTCGCGGGAAGAACGCCTCCAACTCGGCAGTGGAGCGCCCAAAACTGTTCTCCACCTCAGGCAGCATCTGGTTGTCGCCGTAGAAAGTGGTGAACATCGCCTGCACATTTTCTCCGCGCTTACCCAACGGCAGTTCAGCACCGAACAGTTCATCGTCAATCTGAAAATAGGCGGGGCGGACATACAGGATGGAGTAGTCCTTGTATTTCTGCTCAAACTTCGCCTTGCACTCTTCCACCATACTGTTGATAACAGAAGAAGCAATGACCGGACGGAACGAAAGCCGGCGTTTGGCGGGAATACTCACCGTTCCCATACTCTTGCCGCCCATGGCTACGAACGTGGATGTAAAGGGCTTCGTCTGCCCGATACGGTTCGCCAGCAGTTTGAGCACTTCAGAGACAAGGTAACCGGCGGAAGTGGTGTTAGTAATACGACCCTTGCTGATACAATCAAACTTGCTGGACTGCTCTGCTCCCAGTATATGTATTCTGCCGTCCTCTTCAGGCAGAGAATATGCCGCCATGGCTTTGAGTGACGAGGATCCAATATCCAACGCCACCAAAGGAACCTCCGTATTTTTTTTATCCTTCTTCATTCGTAAGGGTTGTAATTTGTTCGTAAGATGTAATTAGTTCGTAAGGGTTGTTATTCGTTTTACGTTATTTTCTGCAGACCACTTGCCCACGGAAGCGCAGGTCCACCTCGGCGTAATCGTTGTTCCAACCGAAACTGGAAAAACCGTCTTGGTACAGCTTGCGCAACTTACGCAGTTTGGCAGGATAGTCCTCAAGCGTTCCCAACACGATCACACCCGTGCCTACGCGCGGGACCAACTCTATACGTTTGGGCGAAACAATATGTATTTGTTCTATTTGCGCCCACCAATAATCGTCCTGCTCGAGCCAACATATAAAATCAAACAATTCTCCGGCAGCAAAATGCAGGGGCACCCTGCCTGTCACTACCGGCACGTATGCAGCGGTTGAGGTGCGTGTTGGCATACGCCGGCGGTCAGTGTCGATGAAATAGTTCTCGTCACCCATGACACGAAAGACCGGCTGGCGCTGTGTCACGCTGAGGTGAATGATACCTTCGGGTGAGCACCACGCCTCTGCCGTGCGGAGCATGGGGTGTTCTACAAGAATCTGTTCTACAGAAGAGAGCAATGCATGATCCACCGAATCGCCAATAAGTGAGCCACACGTGCCAACCAGATAATCGCTGATCTCACGTGTAGTGACATATGCACGTTGGTCTGCATCACGTATGTCGATACTCACCTCACGGCAAATAGTGGTGGTCCGGGCCGCGGGGAAGAACACCATGGCAAACAAGACGTATGCAACCAGCAGGGAGGCAAAAACGATAGATATGATATGCTGCGTCTTCATTGTGTATAGGGACTATGTGGTCTGCTTCAGTACAGCTTTCGTCAAGTCGGGCAGAAGGCGGTCAATGTCGCCCGCACCGAGGGTGAGGAACACCAGTTTCTCATCGGGCGCCGCTTGACGTATATGTGCTTCCACCGTATGAACAAGTTCCTCTTTCTGGCAAAGCAATTTCTTAGGAGAAGTCAGACGTTCCAGAATAAGTGCAGAAGAAACCCCTTCAATGGGTTGCTCGCGCGCCGGATAGATTGGCAGCAGAATAACATCATCCACAGTGGAGAGCACCTCTACAAATCCGTCCAGCAAATCCCTGGTACGTGAATACAGATGCGGTTGGAAGATAACCACAAAAGTGCGCTCGGGATATACCCTTCTGACAGAGTTAATACTGGCACGCAACTCTTCCGGATGATGTGCATAGTCATCAATAAGGGTCACGCGCGGCGTGTTCACCAAGACATTGAAGCGGCGCAGACAACCCTGAAACGAGGCTATACCCAAACGGAGAGCACTCTCCTGCACACCATTGAGCCACGCAATGGCGAGGGCAGCGGTCGCATTCTCGATATTCACCCAAACGGGCACTCCCAACTTGAGGTGCTCGATGGTTACACCCGATGGAGTGTGGAAATCGAAATGTATCGTTCCCTCCTCCACCTGAATGTTGTCGGCGTAGAAATCCGCCTTATCATCCACCGCATAAGTAAAACACTTGACGGAAGGGTCTGTTTTAGGTGTTACCTGCACACCTTTCTTCATGAGCAGAACACCGCCTTTCTTGATGAGAGAAGTAAAGTGTTCAAATGCTTCTCGGTAAGCCTCGGGGGTACCATATATGTCAAGGTGGTCGGGGTCTGCTGACGTGATAACCGCCATTGAGGGCGACAATCTGTGGAAAGAGCGGTCAAACTCGTCCGCCTCTACTACCACCAAGTTGCTTTCCGGCTGCAAAAGGATATTCGTGCCATAGTTGCGCGAGATGCCTCCGAGGAAAGCGTTGCAACCTATTTCCGATTGGTACAGCAAGTGTGCCAACAGAGTGGATGTAGTGGTTTTACCATGCGTGCCCGCGATACACAGCGACACCATCTGACGAGTGATTTCTCCCAACATCTCCGCCCGCTTGACAACCGAAAAGCCACCCGTTCGGAAGAAACGCATAATGGCATTATCTTCCGGCACCGCCGGTGTAAACACCACTAATGTATGAATAGCATCCTGAAAAGCAACGGGGATAGTGGTCACATCGTCTTGAAAAGAGATGCACACCCCTTCCTTGGCAAGGTCTTCAGTGATTGCAGAGGGTGTCCTGTCGTATCCTGCTACCTGATAGCCTTTCACCAACGCATAACGCGCCAATGCACTGACACCTATTCCCCCTATTCCGAGGAAATAAATATGCGTAAACCTGTTTATTTTATTTTCATTCCCTGTAGGTTGTACCATACGTCATCTTTAATAATATATATATGTCCGTTTTGTAGCACTTTGTGTGCACCGATGGCTTCCGGTGTGGTGTGAATACTTGAGGTGAACTCATCGTACGCATCGGGCACTTGTGGTGCACGCAGGGCGGAGGAGGTCAGTACGAGCAGTTCGCCCGGTTGAAGCATGAGCGTAGAGGATGTCAGTTGCACGGCACCATTCAGGTAGTCGTACCATGTTCCGGAAGGGATAGTCACTTGTTGGGGACTACTGGGGGAGAAATTGCCAGCCACATACACTTTTGAGGCACCAGTTCCCCACTCTATAGTACGCAGCGCCCTGCCAGAACCGACAAAAACAGCAGTCGGATCGCCTGCAAAAACTGCGGGCAAAAGGTGCGTACGGAGGTAGCAAACGGCGGCTATCTTTCCATATTGCTGCATACGCGTTCCGGCATGGAAATATCCTTGCGACTCGGGACGAGGCTTGGCAGCCGTTCTGTTGTCGGAAGAGTTGGCATTGGGTTTGGAAAGCGAACTGCCAATAGAGAAATCGTAGCCGACCTCTTGGAACTGCCAAATCATATGCGGTCCGTTCAGTAGAACATTGAAGGCCGTGTTCACTGCAATACGGCTGAGGCGTGCCTCTTCATCGGTTTTGACCACACCCGAACCGGACACTTTGGCTTTGTAGAAATTGCGCTCCTCATCGTGCGACTCACAATAAGACACATAGCCGTCCTTGCCTGCATCGGTAAATCCGTCTCCGCTACTGAGTGTACCCATGGCGGAACGGTTGTACGCGTTATTCGTATTGTTCCAACAGAGCATGCCCTGACCTACCAGCACAGGACGCTGACTACCCATGTCATTGCCCCAATGCTCCAAGATAAAATAGGCATCCTGAGAAGCAGCCTGCACACCCTGAGTATAATAAGTACTGAGGTTGGACATAAGGTTGCTGCAATCGGACCCGCAGAAACCATGTGAGAGGTCCATACGATAACCGTCCACTTTGTACTCGGTGAGCCAGTAGTTGAGCACTCGGATAAACATCTGGCGGGTGGGGGCAAAATCGTGGTTCCAGTCCTCAAAGACATTGTCTCCATGCGGTGCACTCACGTTGAACCAAGGGTTCTGAGAGAGGTCGGAACCATATGGGTAGAGTTTGTTCATCGGGTTGTTGCCGGTAGCGTGGTTGAACACCATGTCCATGATAACCGCCATACCGCGCTTGTGACATTCATCAACAAACGTCTTGAACTCTTCGGGCGAGCCGTATGCTTTGTCCACTGCAAAATAGTGGTTAGGCGAATACCCCCAGTTGATATTACCGTCGAACTCACAGATGGGCATCAGTTCCACAGCATTGACCCCCAGGTTTTGGATATAGTCCAGTCTGTCCATCAGTCCTGCGAAACTGCGCTTGGGCGTGTAGTCATAGGTCCAAAGTTCGTAGATAATGAGGTTGTTCTTGTCCGGACGCTGAAAGTTGAGTGTCTGCTGCGACCATGGGAAAGCGGGCTTTGCCGTTTGCAGGACAGACACATAGCCGCCGTCTGCTCCGCGCATAGGGTATGCGGGAAGAGCGTCGCCCCAAACAGTGGCGGGTTCGTAGGCATCGTCGGGGTGAAGTTGAATCTCGGCGAAGGCATCGGACAGTTGTTTCTTCACACCATCGGCACGGACCACTGCATACTGGAAACGGTATTGTTTGCCGGGCTCGAGGTTCTGAAGCGTTATCCAGAAATAGTTGCCGTCACGTTTGAGCTGATAGTCATTGGACAAGTGCCAGTTGGTCATATCGCCTATCAGGAAGACGTGCTGGGCGGGCTGTCCCGACTTGGAAGCGGCATACATACAGAGCGAGGCTTGGGTCTGGTCGGGGTAGTAAGTAATGCCCATTTCCAGTCCTGCGGGACGGGAGGCTTGCTGACATGCGGCGGGGGTGAAATTATCCCAAATATCACCGCTGTTTTCCTCGCCGATGAAAATAAGAATATCGCTTCCGCCGGAAGTTTTGCCCTCCTTGGAGCCGTTCGGTCCGTCATGGAAGACGAAGGCAAGGGCGACGATCTTGGTATTGGCAGGCACGTTGTAGAACGTGTAGATGTTCGGAATCACCAACTGCCATTTGTTCCCAACCTTTGTCAGTTGGGGCGTGTTGGCTGCGCGCCAGTTGGAGACCGTATGTTTCCAGTCCCCCGTCGATTTGCTCTCAGATGTAATGAGTCCGGTATGGGCATAACACTTGGTGGCAGTTGCCATACCTCCGTTGCCCTTGGTAGGGTCGAAAGTAATCGTTACCTGACCGGTATAGCCCTCTTCAATGACTGACGGCGTGGTGGTGACCTGTGCAAACGTCACCACTGCGAAGCAACAACTAACTATAAGCAAAAGTATTCTCTTCATACGTTCATCTTATGGTCATCTTATGGTTATCTTATGGTCATCTTATGGTTATCACTTCACCTGTTGCCCGAGTGCGTTGTACCAATGTCCGTCCTGAATGAGATAGAGTTGTCCGTTGCTGATAATTTTGTTAGCCTGCGGACGTACCTCTTCTATTTGCTCAATCGGCGTTTTGTCACCAATCTGAATACGGTTGTCGCACTTGTCACCACGCGGGGTGGTCATGGTGTAATAAACACCCCACCCGTTGCCCTTGGCAGCGAGAGTGTACCCTTGCGGAGTAGTGTTGTAGCCCGAGTTCGGTCCCAACAACAGACGAATGGATCCGTTGGTACCGGTGATCGTAGCCTTGTAGAAACCGTTACCCGCCTCATCGCTGACTGCCGATTCAGAGTGTACACCGGCTTTGTATCGGGCATTCATCATCTTCTTGAGGTCCA
>ODAI013221284.1_pt1 | contig 15457 bp, 24 predicted proteins | sample 1539321 | NCBI WGS metagenome assembly ODAI01 (sample SAMN02144231, study PRJEB22623) | gut metagenome | biome: sheep rumen | host: Ovis aries | place: New Zealand
AATAGGGGCAATAGATGCGGTGGAAGGGTAAGGTAAAATGGTATGGAAGAGTATTGGAAAGGTATTGTAGGGAAAGGTAGAAACGGTGATATATGTGGAAATAAGTGGCTGCCACAGCCATCGCCAAAAATCAAATTTTTATTTAAAAAAATAAAAAATTTTTGAAAAAAACGTCCAACGTATACGAAAAACGTATACGTATAACGTATAAGGTGGCCTTACTGTCCCTCTTCAGGCTTTCCGACGCTTCCGTGCCAATAAAAAAAGAACAGGTCTTCCGACCTGTCCCTTTGAAGAGGCTTTTCTTACACTAGCAAGCGATGTAGCCTTTCTGCATTCCCTTACCCTTAATTTTAACGTCCGTTACGTCCGCCTGTCCGTCCTTTACAGCCTGTCTGCACAGTGCTGAAGCCTTCTGAGTGGACACTCCCAGCTTCTCACCAACGATTGTAGCTGTCTGTGGCTCGTCAGTAAGGATTTCCGCAACAATCTTCTCAATCAGTGGAGCGTTCTCCTGAGCTTTCTTGGACACTCTCTCGCGTCTCTTAGCGTTTGCGGCGTCCATTTTCTTCAGCTCTTCAGCTGCCATAGCCTGGATTTCCTCTGTCATTGTTCCGTTAACGATTGCTTCCATGAATTCTCTCTTAGTCATTTTGATTCTCTCTTTCTCGCGTAGGTCGCGACCCAGTTACTTTGATTTTTTAGGGAGAGAAGTTACTTTTCTCTCTCACTTTCTATATATATTATATAAGAATTTCCAGACTTTTTCAAGTTTTTACTTGTTCTTTCCAGCGCATCGGCGGAGCTTTTGTCTGGATGAGGGAACTTTTTCTTCTTTTCCCTCTTTCATCTTACATATATATTATATAAGAAATTTGAGAAATTCTCAAATTTTTATTCAATTTAAAATGCAGCGCGCTCAAAATTTGATTTTTTTTGTCAAATTTCCAGGCGGCCCCGTTAAAAACTTAAAGAAATGCGGGCGCAGCTCCGAATTTCCTCCGATGAAGAGGGACAATCGCAGCTCCCCGAGCCTCTTCAGCGCAGCTCCCTCTGCGCGGAATAATTGCAGCTTGTCCGCGACGCGTGGACGCAGCTCCCGCGCAGCTCCTTATCGCAGCTCCTGGACGGCCATTTATAACGGATGCTCCACGCGGCATGGCTGTCGTCGGTGGACGCGCACCACGAACATCTGTTCGCTTCGTTTGTTAATTAACAAACAATCGGCGCGGTGAAAATTTGAAAAAATAAATCAAATTTCCATAAGTGGAAGAAATTTCCAACGCTGGAAGGAACTGGAAGTTCTGGAAGTATACACCAGAAATGGTAAAATCTGGAAGGCCCGGGTTTGGACCGGTCAGATCTGCCCGGGCGCGCTTCAGTACACTAAAGCGTTAAAGTAGACGCATAAAAAAATGTGCTCACATTTCTGTGAGCACGTTCGCCTTTACTTTTCTTCTATCCATTTTTCAAAGATAGGATTTACTTCACATTCAGTAATTTCGTAGTCGTTTGAACCTAAACCATGTCCAACCGTCCAAAAGAGATAGTCATTAAGTTTTTTAGCAAAATCTTTTGCTTTCTGTTCTGAATCAAAGACTACAATTTCACCACTAAGAAAATCTTCAAATACATACATCATTTTTATTCACCCCTTACTTTCTTATCATGCTCAATTTTTTTGGCTTTCTCTTCGGCTTTCTTTTTTGCCTTGAGTTTCTTTTCCTTGAGTTTATGCTCGTAATCTTCGGCTTCGGCATAACCGTCAAATGGCTCTCTGCCTTTGTCTGCGCCAGTAGGAATTGTAATTGTAATTACTGCCCACTTTTCGTCACCGTTTTCATCAACACAAGGGGTACAAATTGCATTAGATTTGTACTGTAGAATCTCGTACTCGTCTTTTGAAAAATATTCTTTGATGAGTTCAAGAAAGCCTTGTCTGAGATTTTCGTTTGCGATTTTGTTTGATACCATATATATCACTTCCTTTCTACATTTATTATTATATAGGATAAAATTGAATTTGTCAATAGTTTTTTGAAAAATAAATAGATTTTTTTTGCTTTCGTACTTTAACGTGTTAAAACATGGCCCGGGCCGACCTCGCGCCTTATCTGGAAGGCGCGAGCGTGAAGAGGATACATGCGACCATGAGCAAGGCGCGAGCAATTGTAATTTCCATTTGAATTTCCTTTTTTTTTCTTTATCCAAAAGCAATAGTAACATGTCCTAAATCAATATGATAATGAAAAATTGATTCGTCTTTACCAACTTCTTTCCAATTATCACCTATACCCCAATAAGATTCTTCGCACTCATATGCAATTTGAAATTCAAAAGGGGTATCTACCAAGAAATTTTTAATTTTCATTTTCTTCTCCTTTCTAGTACGTATCAACGCCCAACATTTCGGCTTCTTCGTCATCAATTTCCCTAAGGAAATGTGCTTCGTTGAAATAATCTCCAGCAATATATCTTGCCTTGGCAAGTGTTTCGGCTTCTACGATGAAATCTTCACCTGTTTCGTCATCTACAAAATAAAAGTTTCTCATTTCTTTTATCTCCTTTCTTATTACATTATTATAATATCACATCAATATATCTGTGTCAAGTACTTTTTTAAAAAGAATTTATATTCGTACACGTGCATACTTATACGGCGGCCGCCCGGGTTGTTCCGGATTTATCTTCCGCCCGGGCGCGAGCATGCTCTACAATGAGCACGCCCGCCTTGACTTTATGCAAAACACATTTTACGCATTTTTTTATGCTGTCTGACACAGTGAGCAAAAATCTCTTTTTCTATGAGCACATCTTCAAGTCCTGTATGTGATTCTTTAAAATCTTTATTTCCTGTAATGTATTTATAAAGGACTTCTGCGGTGGCTTGTGGCTTGCCAAACTTTGTTACATATCCATTGACTTTTGTCCAAATCTGATACATTTTCTGTTTACAAATTGTATCTTGCGCCATTTTTAATGTGTCCCAAATTGGCACACCATACGGAAGAAAATATCTAAACTTTGATTTTGTTAAATATCTCTGTGTTGTTGTTGTTGACAAGTAGTCAAATCTTGCATTATGCGCCATTATTGCCTTGACGTTGTACTTCTTACATACGTTAGCAAGAATTTTTTTTGCTGTCACATAGCGAACAATTTTTCTTTCGCCATTCTTAATCTGCTCTATATAGTTAGGAATTTTGTCTGCATAGTACGCTGACTTCATCAAGTCTTTCATTTTACAGAATGTTTCATAGATTACGAATGAATATGTTTCATAAACATTTCCCTGTTTGTCTACTACTGCAAATCCTAAATCATAAACGAGTGGGTCATCAAAACCATTTGTTGTTTCTGTATCAAGTGTGATATAATAACTTTTTCTTCTGTCAATTTTATTCATTTTTTCTTTTCCTTTCTGTTCCTTTCCTTGGAACAATTATATTATATCACTTTGAATAGAAAAGTCAACCCTTTTTAAAAACTTTTTTAACTTATTTTTCGGATGTATGAGCATGCTCGGCTTGGCGCCCGGGCCGTCGCCTGTTAATTTTTTAACAAATGAACACAAAAAAAACGAGCACACTTTTCAGTGTGCTCGCACGTTGGCAATTACTCTGCGATGAAGTAACCCTTCTGAGTTCCCTTCCCCTTGACCTTGACGTCCGTCACCTTGACGTCCATCTGTCTGAGAAGTGCGCTCGCCTTCTGTGTTGAGATTTCAACCAACTTGGCGATTGTGCTCGCTGTCATTGGCTCTGTGGTCAGAACCTTTGCGATTTCTGCCTTGATTGGCTCGTTAGCGATTGCTGTCTTGCTTGGACGCTCTGCTCTCTTTGCATTGCGCCTGTCAAGGGATTCGATTTCCTTCTGCGCGAAGTCCTTCATCTCCTGTGAGTCAACTGTTGCGATAACCATTTCCATAAATTCTCTCTTTGTCATTGTAAGTACCTTTCCTTTCTTTTTTTGTTTTTCTTTAACTTACATATACATTTTATCATATGTTCTTGGGATTGTCAAGACTTTTTTTAACTTTTTTCAAACTTTTTTTTGTTTGCTTTCTGTCTTTGTTCTCTCCCTTGGAACAATTATATTGTATCACGTTTCCGTGATGTTGTCAAGAGGAAATTTCTTCTTTTTTGAAATAAATTTCAAAACCGACCTCCGACCACTCTACTTCTTTCCTCTTGACAATTATATATTAGCACATCTTATATATAATGTCAACCCCTTTTTATAACTTTTTTAAAAAATTTTTGAAGAGGAACTTTAATACTTTAACGTACTAAAGCGCGGCCCGGGCGGACTTCGGGTGACAATAAACAGAAGAGGTTAAGCAACCTCTCCTGCAAGATAATTATTTACAATTTTGTTAAAGGTAACTGTTGGTATGTCTACTCCGAAAAACCTATCATTCTTATGAAAAGCATTTGGAAACTTGTGGATAAAATATGCTCGTGTTATTGACTCCGCGCCCTCTGCGGGGATTCCTTTACAATCAATTACAGAACACATTTCTGCATAAGCAACCTCAAGTCCATGTTTCTGATAATATTTAATTTCCTCTTTCATTCTCTGTTCTGGAAGTCTTGTAGTAGTACCAACCTTTGAACAGATTAATTCTTCGTGTTTTGTGTAAAACTTGAACAGATAACATAACTGTTTGCCTGCACGCAGTACTTCTTTTGTCTTTGTTGTAATGTGATAAAAGAATTTGCGCGCCTTGTCAATTAAACTATCATATTTCTTTATATACTGTTTAATTGTTGTAATTGCGTAATCTGTCCATTTGCTAATTTCTTTTGGTGTAAAACCATTCTCATTGAGATAGACAACCTGCATATGTTTTGTTTCTGCGTTGTCAAAACTCTGAAATACATCTGTTTTTTTCATTTTTGATGTTCTCCTTTCTTACAATATTATAATATCACGATTGAAGAGGAATGTCAACCCCTTTTTCAAAAATTTTTTCGTCAATGGCCCGGGCGCGGTTGACATAAATCTTATACAGTTAACCCGTACATTAAAAAAAGAGCATGCCCTTGCGAGTATGCCCTTTCTTTTACTTTTGTTCACGCATTTTTTTGTCGTGTTCAATCTTCTTTTCTTTTTCGGCTTTCTTTTTCTCTGCCTTGATTTCTTTTTCTTTCAACTTGTGAGCATAGTCCTCTGCCTCTGCGTAACCGTCATAAGGCTCGCGACCTTTATCTGCTCCCGTTGGAACTTTTACAGTGAGCACAATCCATTTTTCGTTGTCCTCTTCATCAATTACGGGAATTGCAATTTCATTAGACTTTACCCGCAAAACCTCTTCATTTTCTTTGAAGAAATTGGTAATAGTTTCAAGATAAGTTTCTCTTAATCTTTCGTTAAGTACTCTGTTTGAAAGTGCCATAATTTTTTCTCCTTTCTTATTTTCTATATATATTATATCACAAATTTTTAATTTTGTCAAATTATTTTTTCTTAAGAAATTATACCACCAAGAAGTTTTATGGCGAGCAAACCACAAGTAATGGCAAGGCACGAGCAATCTTTTACCTTATCCGCAAGCGGACGCTTGAGCACGAACGTGCGAGCAACTGCGCATACATTAGCGGTAAGATATATACACTGTCCGATAATAAAGTTACTACCTACCGTACACTGTCCGATGATAAGACACATAAGAACAAAATAGTTAAGTGTTTCAAAAATTTTTTCTTTCATTGTTTTTGTTTCCTTTCTTTTCCTTTTGTAACTAAATTATATACCATTAAAATATATTTGTCAACCCCTTTTTGAAAAAAATTTTGGGTTAGTCTACGCTAACTACCGCCCGGGCGCGGCCTCGTTAAAAATTTAACAATCTTTCTGCAATAAAAAACCGTCACATTTCTGTGACGGTTTCCGTGACGGTTAGCAAAGTCTATGCAACCTTGTACCCTTTCTGAGTACCCTTACCCTTTACCTTTACATCTGTTACAGTGAGCGTACCATCTGTAACCATCTGTCTGCAAAGAGCACTGACTTTCTGTGTAGTGAGTTTAAGACCCTTTCCGATTTCGCTCGCAACTGTGAAGTCCTTTCCGTTAAGGAAGTCAACGATGTTTGCCTTAATTGGCTCGTTCTCAATTGCTTTCTTTGATGGCTGATTTGCTCTCTTTGCGTTTCTTTCATCAAGTTTTGCAATTGCGTTTGTTGCGTGTTCTACCATTTCCTCTGTGATAGTTCCGTTGATAACGTTCTCAAAAAATTCTCTGTTTGTCATAATTTTACCTACTTTCTTGCGTTGGTCGCAACCCTTTTTAATTTTACTTTTGGGAGTTCCTTTTGTCTCCCTTTACCTTACATTTATATTGTAGCAAACTTTTTTAAGTTTGTCAATACCTTTTTTAGATTTTTTTGAAAAAGTTTTTGGAAGAAGTTTTCTGTCCTTTTCTTTTTCCTTATTTATTGTATCACTTTTCTAAGTACTTGTCAACCCCTTTTTAGGAATTTTTTTGAAAAAGTTTTTTGGGTTTGTTTATCTCTCTTTCTTTTTTCTATATATATTATATCAGAAGTTTTTGGAAAAGTCAAGATATTTTTTTGAAAAACTTTTTATTTTTTAAAAGACTTTTTAGGAATTTTTCCTCTCTTCATCTTTCTAAATATATTATATAGGAAATTTATCAAAAAGTCAAGTAATTTTGGGAAGAAATTTCAAAAAAATCTGAAAAAGATTTTCCAAAACTGGAAAAAACTGGAAGGCGCGCCCGGGTCGACCGAACAGATGTTTGCCCTCGCGCCATAAACGTAAAAACTCCCGAACAACTGTTCGGAAGTCTCTACGTTAAGGAGGAAAAGAGCAAATCTCTGTGTATTTCGTTTTTGTAATTATATTATATCACTTTTTATCTATTTGTCAAGTCCTATGCGTTCATATTTTTTAATCATTTTTAATGTTTCTGTAATATTTTTTTCGTCAAATGCTTTTCCTGTCCAATTTGTTCTGTTCTTTTCTTCATCGTCAAACAGAATACCGTGTGGATAGTTTACAATATCCTGTTTTGGTGTACCATACGATACAATATGTATTTCGTCAAACTTTACGCTTTTAAGATGTGAGTTAAGCCAATTTTTCTTTGCCTGTGTAACTCTTTCGTCATAGTCTGCATTACTATTCTTTGCAAGCCAACTTATTATTCCTATTGTATATCCGTTTCTCTGTAATTCGTTGAGCAAGCGAGCAAGTGTAGCAAGGCGCACAAGTGGTTTTGCTATTGCATAAGGCAACTCATTTCCATTCATTAGCATTCCAAGCCAATCTGTAACACCGTAAAGGTCTGCGATAGTTCCGTCCATATCGAAGTAAATTGCTTTTGTTTCTTTCATTTCTTTTCTTTCCTTTCCTTATCTCTTACAAGTATATATTAACATATAGTATATATATTGTCAAGTGTTTTGTTTAAAAAATAAAAAAATTTTTTTCAGTTAGCCTATACTAACTCGGCGCCCGGGCGCGAGCATGCTCAAAAAAGAAGACGCTCACGCGCCTTCTACATTAATAGTCTTCTGTTATACCTACTAGACAAATTATTTTTTCTGTTATTTCTGTTGCGGCAATATCACAACCATCACTATCATTAATGGCAACCGTTACTTTTGCATTAGGACTATATTCTTTTAATTCTTCAATTAATTCTTTTACGGTCATTTTTCTCACCTTACCTTTCTATTGTCAACAACCGCCACGATATCATCACAGTAATTCGTATATGGATTATAGATACAATAACTTACAATTCTTTTACCTTTCTTTACTTTCTTGTTATATGCAATTATTGAACCATCTTCGCAAGTTCCATATTTCCCGCCATTAGACTTTGAATATATCTTCCATATCCAAACAACCTTTGTACCTTTGCGATTTTCAATTTTCTCTGCATTGTAGTGACGGAAAAACTTTATTTTACATTCTGAATAATGTGTCTTTGCGTACTTCTTTGCAATTTTTCTGTTCGTGAGTGCCTGCGCCTGAAGAGGAACAACCGTAACTGATAAAATGATTATTGCCATTATGATAGATACCAAATTGATTTTCTTTTCCATTGTTTTTACTTCCTTTCTGTTCTCCCTTGGAACAATTATATATTATCACATTTATATATAATTGTCAAGTGGTTTTTAAAAAATATTTTTATTTTTCGCTGCGAACACCCGTTCGTGGCGCCCGGGCCATCGGAGAGAGCTTACGCTCTCTCCATTCTTTCCATCTGAGCCTCGTTGATGAAGGTGGCTTTTTCAAATTTGATTTGAATTTCCACACCGTCCACGTTGATGTCGCCCTGCTCTGTGAATGGGATGTTATCCTTTACCCAAACCTGTCCGAAGTGCTCGGTGACAAGCTTTTCAAAGATTTCTCCGCGGTTGTACTTGGAGCTTGCAACCTGCTCGTTGAAGAACTTTTCGCTGCAGAGCACTTTAGCTCCCATGCTTAGCAGATAAGTTTTGATAGCTCTTGTCGGCTTGAAGCGGAGCGCATATCCAGCGCCACGGCTTGCAAGGTCAAGCTTCATTACGTTCATCAGCTCGTCGCTTCCAGTTTTTACCATCCACACGTTACCGTCAAGCACGAAGCCCCAGATATACACGTGCGCGCCTGCGCGTCCGATGTAAAATTTTACCATTGTTTTTTTAAGTGCTAAGTTTTCCATTTGATTTACTTCCTTTCCTTAACTTCAAGTATATGATATCACATACCGGAGTTATTGTCAAGGGGAAAAACGAAAAAAAATAAAAAATTTTTTACCGTCACAAAAAGCGTCACACGTTCGCACTTTAAAACTTTAACGCACTAAAGTGCGACCGCCCGGGCAGTTACTTTCATACTTTAATGCGTTAAAGTGAAGAGGATCCCGTCACTTGGAAATAAATGGTAAAATCGCTTAAAACGCAAAATAGGCCTTTTCACGACGATTCTTAAGAAACCTTAAGCAATTTAAAAATGCGATTTTTTGAACGCCTATTTTTAAAATACGCGCGAGAAGGCCTTTAATTTGCGTTTTAAGCGACTTTTTTAAATTGCCTTTATTTAAATAAAGGCGTCTTAAAACGGCTAAAAATCGGTTTAACACTTTAATGCGTTAAAGTAAGCCTGGACGAACCGACCTGGCAAAAAGAACATATGTTCGCCTGCGCGCAATGTACGAACGGATGTTCGTCTGAAGAGGAACAAAAAAAAGACGACTTACTCGTCGTCTTCATTCAACATCTGTTCAATTGTTCTGTATCCTGTACGGATATAAAGGACTGATTCAAGTGTTTCGTTTGAAGTTCCGCAAAGTGCACACGCAAGTCCAAGTTCTTCATTTGTTGCGATTCCAAGTTCTACCATTGTATCCCATGTGTATTCCATTTCTGTTGACATCATTTTTCTTTACCTCCGTTTTTGTTTTTATCTGAAGTATCCTTACAAGTATATAGTACTACAACCGGGACAGTATGTCAAGTACTTTTTTAAACTTTTTAATAAATTTTTTTACTTTTACGATTTAATGTATTAAAGTACTGCCCGGGCAACTAATGAACATATGTTTGTTATGTTATAAAAAAATAAGCCTTTCGGCTTATTCTATTTCTACCGTTTTATCTTCTTTATAAATATATAAATCTCTTTCATCGAATTCATAGTTGTGGTCTTCTTCAATTGGCATGAGTTCAAAATCTTCTACTTTATTCTTTTTTGCCCATTCATATAATTCTTTTATTGTCATTTTCTTTTCCTCTCTTTCTGTCCTCTTCCTTAGGACAATTATATTATATCACTTTGAATATATAAGTCAATACTTTTTTGAAAAAAATTTTTTAATTTTGATGTCTAAGGTAAAAAGAATTACTTAGACGTTTAACGTCTAAAATAAAAATAAAAAAAGAGTCTTGCGACTCTTTAATTATTTTATTATTTGAATGATAGTACATAATTTTTAATTTTATCTCTATTAATGTCTGCCCAGTGATGAGTGTAATCTTCACCGTCTGGACAGAAGATGTCGTGATAAAAGTCATTTGAAATTTTACCAAAACACATCATGCGGGCTGCCTTTTCTCTAATGCTATTCAACATCATGTATGGTACTATTTCGCTCCCTTTTTCAATGTCTGTTATTTCATTTTGTACTGCTGTTAAAATCTTTGCTTCATTCCATATACGTGATAATTTCTTCATTTTATTTTCCTTCCTTTCCGTCCTTTTCCTTAGGACAATTATAATATAACATATCTTTTATATATTGTCAAGTGCTTTTTGAAAAATATTTTTATTTTTTTTAATTAAAAAATATTTTTATTTTTTTAATAAAAAGTGTTGACAAAGTCCGGAAAGTATGTTATATTATAATTGCAAGAGGGAAAGAAAGGAAGTGTTAAAAATGACAATACAAGAAATTAAAGAGAGAATAGAACAGTTAAAAAACAGACTGTTCATGATGAATATGATAGACAGATGGACTATCGAAGATGAAAGAAGAGTTAACGCAATGGAAAACGAATTGCACGAACTGGAGTTAAAACTTGCATAAGAAAAGGAAGAGAGAGTGTAAACTCTCTTTTTTATATGCGAACACTTTAACACTTTAACTCATTAAAGTCTAACCATCTACAACTATTCCCTAAAAGTATTTTTTCGGAATAGTTCCAAACACGTATTACATACTATATCTAATAATCTGAAGAGGATAAACTCTATATATAGTATATCCAATGGAACTATTCCCTAAAAACTAATTTTGGGAATAGTTTTAACACTTTAACGTACTAAAGTAAATATATTCGCCTGGAATACTGCCCGGGCAATCGCATAATATAATAATACATCCTCTTCATAAAACTCGCTGAAAACGCAAAATAGACCGTCTCAGACGTATCTCTGAAGAGGATAGATATATACCTATATACCCTATATAGAAGAACATATGTTCGTCTGTACTACCTAAACGAACATATGTTCGCTATGTATGTACGTACACTGCGCGCCCGCAGTGTACGCACTGAAGAGGCTAACCTCTACGCTTGATTGCGCGCCTTGTGTTAGCAAGTACACCCTTTAATGTCGCGCCACCTATGTTTGTTATCTTTGAATTGATTACTACCATATAATGTCCTTCTACTACTGTATATACATGTGCTATTGTTTTGTATCCCTCTACTTTTATAATCATTTCCTTCATTTCTTTTTCCTCCTTTAAATATTCTCTATAAGTATACTACCACAAATTATATATGTTGTCAATATATTTTTTAATCCTGGTACAATTTTTTTATCTGCCTGGGCAGACCTGGATCCCTGGAAGAACATACGTTCAACCGCGCGCCGTATACGAATATACGTTCGTTATGCGTGTATAAAAAAAAGAAGACCTAAAGGTCTTCTCCCATTTCTTCTTCATAGCATACTGAACAAACAACTTTGTTGTTCATAAGTTCTTCTTCTGTTTCTTCTCCCCAGATTTCCAACTCGTTGAAGGAAACTTTTTCTCCACAGTTCGGGCAGATGAACATCGGTGTTTCAAGTTCTTCCATGATTTTCTTTCCTTCTTCTGTCAGAACAAGTTCTGTACAGGTTTTAACTTCTCCTCTGTATTTGTATGTCTTTTCTACTTCTACGTGATACTTACCATAGTAGTTTCTTTTGAATTCCATTCCTATCTGTACCATTTCTCTCTTTGTCATTTTCTTTTCTTCCTTTCTACTGGGGAACTCTCTTTCCCCTTGCAATTATATATTAACATATCCGGTATATAATGTCAAGTACTTTTTAAAACTTTTTTTAATTTTTTTTATTTATTTTACTTTTAATATACAAGGGTTGAACCTATGCCCAACCCTGTAGTCTTATCTGTTCTTCATTACAGAAGTTGCATCTGTCATACTTGATTTGATAACCTGTACCATTAACTACTATGTCCGCACCTGTCCACCATTCAACGTTGTCATCTGTCCATGTCTGTCCATAGTGTTCTGTTACTAGTCTCTCGAATGCCTTACCTCTGTTCGCTCTCTTCTCACTGTATGCCTTTGCAACCTGTTCTAACTGTTCAAGTGTACATAGTACGAATGTATCAATTGCGTTGTCTTCTATTGTTTTAACTGTCTTGTTATTCTGTCTGTATCTAAGGCTTGCACTGTTGTGTCCACACTTGTTGCTACTCTTCTGTACTGTAGCAAGGTTGACAAAGTGGTATTTAATAACGCTTGCGTATACCATGCCATTCTTATGATAACCAACAATGTAATTATCTTCTGTAAAAGCATGTTCGTTATAAATTGCTTTCATTGTTTCGTCTGTCATTGTTTTATCTCCTCTCTTCTATCTGTATACATTGTATCAAATAAACCGGTCACTGTCAACCCCTAAACGCATATTTAATTCTTAATAAACCTTAAGAATTACAATTGAATAAATATACATTCCAATGCATATTTATCCTAATCACTTGAAGAGGCTGTCCGACCTGTTAACTTTTTAACAATCGACCTACTTTACCCCTTTAACACTTCACCGCACTAAAGTGTCGCCCACTCGGACCTGCGGAGTTAAATAGTCAGAATAGTCTGACAATTTACCTACTGTATCGCTTTAAAACTTTAACACTTTAACGCAGTAAAGTCACGCGCATTCGTTCGCCCATAAACCTATAAAGGGGGTAGGGTTTTTTCAATTCGGACCCGTATAGTTTTTAGCGGCCCGCCATTTGAGATTGATAAATCTTTCACAAAAAATTTAGGACTTTAGTGTGGTAAAGTTTTACCACTTTAACGCGGTGAAGCGATGAAGAGGAACATTTGTTCGCGAACATACGTACGGGGAGAGGGGTTGCGGGACGGCGACACTTTCGCACTTTAGCGTGGTAAAGTGGCTGCTACATTAGTACCACGAAATCAAAAATCCAAACCCCACGAAATTAAAAATTCAATCCCCGAAATTTGACTTCCCCTCAGCCGTGTGCTATAATATAACTGTAGGAGGAAATGGACTATGAACAGATTAAAACTAGACTTCAGCTTAGAAACGGCTGAGGAACGCAAAAACTTTATAGACACATACATTGTCCAATTCCCCGACCTTACTCAGACAGAAGCGGAAACCATAGCCGATTATTTGCTGTGGGGCAAGGACGCACAAGGACAACCTATAGGCGCGGGAACGGGCCTTAAAACACGATGGACGAAAGGCGACGACATAGAGTCGTTAGACGCGGTTTTAGACAATCCGGCCTACACTAACGTTCAGTTCCAGCCATTTACCGAAGCCACGCCGTTAAAAGCCGAGCGCAAGGTATTTAATCGCCAGGCCGTACGTGAGGCCGCACCGGACTACCTGCGCGATTCGTTTGAGGCCCTTTGGAGGAAAATTGACGAGGATGACTTGTTAATTAACTTCTACGAACTGGGCGTAGGTAAGCGGGATAAGCCACCGCGCAAGGAATTACTTGACCGATTTAGTGAATCAGAACAGGTCGTACTTAGTCGGCGCGCAGCCGAACTTAGTCAGTTTCAGTATTTGAAGTTGAGACATGAACTTGTGGAGTTGAGACGGGAGCAATTTACGATGAGAGATTCGTTTGTAAATACGCTGAACCCACACCAAGGACCTACGGGACTAGACCGAGTCCAACAACATTTCGGACTTGACTTGGATATACTCCCGCTAGGTACTGCGGCCGGCCGAACCGGAGAGCTAATTTTTAATACAAACTTTGACCCGCGCGCCCTGAACGAAGAACAACTACGGTTAATCGGACAGTTACTAAACGAAAAACGCGAAGTTGAGCCAGGCCCAACCGTAATTGATTTCCGTGACTTAGAAACAGTTTATCAACTTTACCTTATGCGCGAGGACTGCGCAGACCAGATTGAGCGCGAACACGAGATTAACTTCGTTGAAGGAAATTTAGAGGACATTTATCGGACTTTAGATTTCTATGAATCAATTGCCGACTTGACTGAGGCACAGCATAAACTGTTACGAATGAAGGAGGCCCACGTACATAACGCCGATATAGCCCGGGTACTAAACGAGGAATTTGATAAGAACTATACGGCGAACTATATAAGTACAATATTCAGACAAAAAATTATTGAAAAGATTAATGCGGCTGCCCAACTTCATTTAGATTCGGTAGAAAATTGTTTCTATCCAGAGAACTTTAAACAATGTACTGAGTGTGGAAGAGTTTTACTTTTAGACGAAAGAAATTGGGTTAGAAAGAACAAATCAAAGGATGGATTTCAGAATAGATGTAAGAGATGTGATAGAAAGAAAAGGAAGAGAAAAGGAGGCGATTAAGTGAGACTTTTTGGAAAGGTTGGAGATGTTAGTAAGTCTACAGAAAAGTTACTTAAGGCAATTGCCGGACTTGAACCTGCAGAATTTATGGGTGTTTGTACAATTTTAGGGATTGACGTTTATAAAAAGGAAACTATAGAAGAAGCTATGGATGAATTGGATAAACCGAACGAGCCGAATGTTGAAGGCGCGCCGTCAACGGACGATACCAAGATTAAACGAGTACCCAAGGATTTTAGCGAGCTTTGGAGTGAAGTTTGCGACAAGGTCAATGGATTGAATAGGACTAGAAGGAGAAATTTAGATCGTTTACTGCGCCCGATCTATAAGAAGGAGAAGAAGTAAATGGCTATTACTCCGAAGTTTGACATTGACTTTGAGAACAGGCTTTGCGAACGTTGCGGCCGGTCCAAAGATTCATTTCATTTTTTAAGGAGTAAATCAGTTTTCTTTCCGAAAGGGTACGTTAACGTGTGTACCGAATGTTTGGGAGAGGAACTGGAACGAAATGAGTATAGTTGGGAATGTATGGACAGAATTTGTCAGTATATAGATATTCCTTTTGAACCGACCAAATATGAAGAGTTAAGAGCAGTAAATGACGCAGTTGATTTATTGCGCGCCTATGATACGATTTACTTAAGTAAGGAGTATGAAAGGATAGATTGGGGGAGTTATAATAAGGCATATGAAGAACTGAAAGAAAACGATGCCTTAGCTGATGTTGTACCTATACTGCGCGATGAGGAAAGACAGAAACTTATAGAGAAATGGGGTGCGAACTATGACGATGAAGCACTTCACTATTTGGAGAACTTATATAATGGTTTACTTTTAACTCAGAATATTAATGGCGCGCTGCAAGGCGACCAGGCAATTAAGATTTGTAAAATTTCTTATGAGATTGATAATAAGATACGAGCGGGTGAAGATTTTGATAAGTTGCTTGCTTCGTATGATAAGTTGGTTAAAACTGGAGAGTTTACTCCAAAGAACGTGAAGAATGCGAGTGATTTTGAATCGATGGGTGAGCTTTGCCGCTGGCTTGAGAAAAAAGGTTTCCACAACAATTTCTATGATGGAGAAACGAGGGATGTTGTTGATGAGACAATTAAGAATATTCAGTCTTGGAACCAACGCTTATAT
>ODAI011232665.1_pt1 | contig 15455 bp, 16 predicted proteins | sample 1539321 | NCBI WGS metagenome assembly ODAI01 (sample SAMN02144231, study PRJEB22623) | gut metagenome | biome: sheep rumen | host: Ovis aries | place: New Zealand
GAAGAGCGGTTGGTGTACCATCGCCAATGTTAATGAGAGGTTTTATGTAAGCAACACTGTCCCTATACCTCAGAACTGTTTAATCACTTACCTTAGAGCTACAGACTTAGTACTACATCCGTAGGTAACTATGTATTCTCTCTTAACGTAGCCTCTGTTCCAAGGCTTAGGCTACTCACTCAGGGTTGTTATACACCCCCACGGGCTTGCCCGTGGGTATTAGTGAGAATACTATCTCTTTATGATCTTTATGTTCTTAGTAGGATATATCCTTAGGAACACCTTACCCACTATATCGCTCTTTTTGACCGCTAAGACCATACGGTTACGGCTGTCAACACTCACTCCTCTGTTATCGCCAAGAACAAAGTATTCATCATCCTTAAGAGTTATCGGTGACATCGCCATACCAGGATCTTCGATATAGTCAGTAAGACCATAGCTTTCATCATACAGCTCATCGTTGATATATATCTTACCACCCTTTATCTGCACTGTTTCGCCAGGAAGTCCTATGATTCTCTTAACATAGTAAGTATCTTCGAGATACTTGAATTTGAAGACGATAACATCTCCTCTTTTTGGCTTGAAGATCTTATAAGCCAACTTATCTACAAGTACCTCATCACCATTCTCTAAAAGAGGATTCATAGAATCACCAAGAACAACATTCTTCTGAACGAAGAAGAATGATATAACGAAAACAAGCGCGAAGATAATTGCAAAGTATATGATAACCGACAATATCTTCTTGATTCGTTCTTTTCTCTCAAATTGTGCTACATAATTCATGTCATATCTCCCACAGTTTCAAATGACATAAGTCCGACACGACCGCCTCTGACATCATCAAAAAGAAGTCTTGCAGTCTTCTCATAATCCACGCTTCCACCACGCTTTAAGCAGCCGCGCTTCACTCCTATATCATACAGAACCCTCACTGCCTCACGGTCAGTCTCATCTATACCATACTTGATAGACAAGAAGTTAGGATAGTGCCCTCTTATATAGTCTATCAGTATGAGCGCAAGTTCTTCCAGATTAACGATTTCATCGTTAATCGAGCCTATAAAAGCAAGGTGCCAGCCCACCTCTTCATTGTCAAACTTTGGCCAGAGTATACCAGGAGTATCCAGAAGCTCTATGCCGTTAGCAAGCCTTATCCACTGCTTCCCCTTAGTTACACCAGGCTTGTTACCAGTCTTGGCGCTTGCCTTACCTGCAAATGAGTTGATAAATGTAGACTTGCCAACATTCGGTATGCCGACAACCATACATCTAAGAGGTCTGTTCTTAATACCTCTTGCACTGTCCTTCTCTATCTTCTTTTTTCTCAATTCTTCAAGTATATCATAGACCTTCCTTATGGTCTTAGAGTCCTTCGAATTAATCTTGACAGTCTTAAAACCCTTACTGCCATAGTAATCTATCCACTGCGAAGTAACTTTTTCGTCAGCCAGATCACACTTGTTGATGAGCATAACGCGTTCCTTGTTACCTGCTATCCCGTCTATATCAGGATTTCTGCTCGAAGACGGAACTCTTCCGTCAACAAGTTCGATAACAACATCTATAAGCTTGATCTCTTCTTCCATCATTCTCCTGGCCTTGGTCATATGACCCGGATACCAGTTGATATTAGCCCTGTATTCGCTCATAATGTTCACCCCACGAAGTTAGTATATAGTTCTATCTTCTTTCCTCTCAAATGCTTCAAAGCTCTTTATAGTTTCTTCTCTATCGAGTTCCTGCATATCAAGCAGATTGCTCTCCATAAAACCGGCAGTCAACTGTGCTATATACTCATACATAAAATCATCTCTGAAGCCTATCTTATCAGCATCCTTCTTAGTATTGCCATAATATACAGTCTTAACATTCGCCCATATGATCGCCGATAAACACATCGGGCATGGATAACATGAAGTATATACGATGCATCCGCTAAGATCATATGTTCCAAGGTTCTTACATGCATCTCTTATAGCCATAACCTCAGCATGAGCTGTAGGATCGTTGTTGGCAAGCACGTGATTAGAACCACGTCCTATCACTTCGCCATCCTTCACAACACAGGCGCCAAAAGGTCCGCCCACGTTCGTCTTCAGATTATCGTCAGCCAGTTCCTTCGCGATTTTCATATATCTGTTCATAGAATATCCACCACCTCTCCATGCTCAATTATATCATAAACAATACCATTTGACAAGTTTATAACTTTTATGTAAAATATAAGAATAATGGCTCGGAGGTTTTATCATGAGAAAACTGACTATCGGTTTTATAGGACTCGGTCTCATAGGCGGGTCTATGGCCAGGACATTAAAATACAAGAATAAAGACATTAAGATAATAGCATATAATCGATCTAAGAAGCCGCTTGAAGACGCTGTTTCAGACCATGTCATAGACGTCGCAGCGCCCGATATCGACGAAACATTTGCCGACTGCGATTATATATTCTTATGTGCACCTGTTGAATATAACAGCATGTATCTTAAAACATTAAGCGGCATCATATCCAACAAGACCATCATAACCGACGTCGGAAGTGTCAAAGGTTATATACATAACACAGTAAGAGAATTAGGGATTTCAAAGCACTTTATAGGTGGTCATCCTATGGCCGGCTCGGAGAGAACAGGTTATGCTAACGCTAACGAGCATCTCTTTGAAAATGCTTATTATGCAATCACACCTACTGACGAAACAGACCCTGACAGGCTTGCTGAATACAAGGAGCTCGTTTCTTTATTAGGTGCCATACCTATAGTTATAGATCCGGATGTACACGATTATTGCGTTGCCGGTATAAGCCACCTTCCACACATCGTTGCTTCTTCACTTGTTAACACCGTCCGTGTCCACGATACCGATGAAGAGACCATGAAGATGCTTGCAGCAGGTGGTTTCAAGGACATAACAAGAATTGCATCATCTTCTCCAGAGATGTGGGAACAGATATGTATGACTAACACTGATAGGATACTTGAGCTTATAGCCGCATACGAAGAGCAGTTAGAAGCATTTAAACTTGCGCTTAACACTAGGGATTCTAACACAATCCACGGTATGTTCGAGCAGTCAAGGGATTACAGGAACTCTATCAACACAGTTTCTAAGGGACTTCTTGACAAAGTATATGTCTTACGCTGCGAACTTGTTGACGAAAAAGGACAGATAGCCAACATAGCAGGCATACTCGCCAAGCACGATATAAGCCTTAAGAACATAGGCATCATCAATAATCGCGAGAACGAAAAGGGTGTTCTTCATATAGAGCTCTCAAGCGAAGATGACCTTATAAAAGCTACCACTCTTCTTAGAGATAATTCCTATACAGTATATCGTTAGATCGGAGAACAAGATGAATTCATATATAACACGCACTAGAGGCGAAGTAACTGTCCCAGGTGACAAGTCAATCTCACACAGAAGCATTATGCTTGGTTCCATCGCAAAGGGAACTACAAGAATCAAGGGATTCCTAGAAGGTGAAGATTGCCTCTCTACAATCGACTGTTTTAAGAAGCTCGGCATAGAAATCGAGAAAAATGGCGACATGATAAGCGTCTTCGGACAGGGACTTCACGGACTTAAAGCGCCATCTGATCTTCTCTACACCGGCAACAGCGGAACAACCACAAGACTCATATCGGGTATATTGTCAGCTCAGGATTTTTCCTGCACGATAGATGGTGATGCCTCTATAAGAAAGCGTCCCATGAGCAGGATCATAACTCCTCTTTCGCTCATGGGTGCAGACATAAAAAGCGAGTACAACAACAATTGTGCTCCACTTCACATAACAGGCTCTAAGCTTCATGGTATAGAATACACACTTCCTGTAGCTTCCGCTCAGGTTAAGTCATCGATTCTCCTTGCAGGTCTCTACGCAGAAGGAAAGACAACAGTAACAGAACCTGCTATCTCAAGGAATCACTCAGAACTTATGTTAGCTGCTTACGGTGCTAAGATACAAAACTCTGGTCTTACTACTACAATTGAGACAACTGATGAGCTCTATTCATCAGATATCGAGATTCCTGGCGACATTTCTTCTGCGGCTTACTTTATAACCGCAGCACTTATAACCCAGAACAACGGTATCCTCATCAAAAATGTAGGTGTAAATCCTACACGCGATGGCATATTAAAAGTATATGAAGCCATGGGCGGTAAGATAACAAGACTCAACGAGCGCATAATCGCCGGAGAACCTGTTGCAGACTTACTTGTATCGACATCAGAACTCCACGCTACCACTGTAGAAGGCGATATAATCCCAACTCTCATAGATGAGATTCCTGTAATAGTTGTAGCTGCAGCCATGGCAGAGGGAACTACAATCATAAAGGATGCAAAGGAACTTAAGGTCAAGGAATCAGACCGTATCGCGGTCATGACAGAGAACATGAAAGCCTGTGGTATAGATATAACAGCCACCGATGACGGCTTCGTCATCAATGGTCACAGCGATAACACATTCAAAGAAGCGACTGTGGACAGCCACTTAGACCACAGAATCGCCATGTCATTTGCCATAGCCAATCTATGTTGCAAGGGAAATATAACCATAAAATCAAAAGAATGCGTAGATATCTCATATCCAGGCTTCTATAGAGACTTAGAAAGTATAGTAATCTAATCAAGTCTCGCAAAGGGGGGTGTAAAATAACTCCCTTTTTGTTATTGCTATTATGTTAGCCAATATGAAAGGCTGTAAAAAACTATCACGAGGACGATTCGCAAGATTTCGTCATACTTTTGCAGGCTGGCGCAAGTGCGGGCGAACTGTTTGAGCGCGCAAAGCGCGCGAGTTTTCGCGGAGCACTTGCAAATAAGCCGCCTGCGAAAGTATAGAAATCGCCGCGTGTCCTAGTGATAGTTTTTTACGGCCTCATTTACACATAATATTCTATCTCATCAACATGACCACCAAGATTCAGGATATCAAGTATCTTTTTCCTGTATTCCTGAAAAGTATCCTGTGATCTTGCACGCGGTCTAGGAAGATCGATATCTATAACCGCTTCAACCTTTGAAGGTCTTGCCGACATAACAACAACCTGATCTGACATATATATGGCTTCATCCACATCATGAGTTACCATTATCATCGTCATGTTATGCTTCTCCCATATATTGATGATCTCATCCTGAATATTCATTCTGGTAAATGCATCCAAAGCTCCAAGAGGTTCATCAAGAAGAAGAACTGATGGATGTCCCACAAGTGCTCTTGCAAGTGATGCACGCTGCTGCATACCTCCGGATAACTGGTGTGGATAAGATCTTTCAAATCCTTCCAAACCGACAAGCTTTACATAGTCTTTAACATCGGACTTATTGCTCTTATAAGTACCTCTTGCCTTAAGACCAAAGGCTATATTCTTCTCAACGGTAAGCCACGGAAATAGATTAGACCCCTGAAAAGCGAAGCCCCTGTCACTTCCCGGTTTCTCGATCTTCTTGCCATCGAGTAACAGCTCACCCTCCGTAGGTTTGTCAAGACCTCCTATGATTCTCAAAAGAGTTGATTTTCCACAGCCTGATGGTCCGATTATACTTACAAATGAACCAGGTTTTACATTAAGAGACAATCCATTAAGTGCTGTCACAGACTCTTTTTTTGAATCATAATCCTGAAAAGTCTTGCTTACATTTTTAATCTGAAGTTCACCTACCATTTGATCACTCCTCTCTGCCATACAAGTATCCTGTCTCTGAACTTAAAAAGCAGCGTCAATATAAGCGAGCAAAGAACGGCTATTATAATAAGACCTGCATAAACGCCTGTGTACTGCATAACTGATTTCTGCCAGTTTATATACCATCCGATACCGCTGGAATTACCATTCATCTCTACAACCATCAGCGTTGCGAAAGAAGATACCGTGCCATAGAAGATACCGAGGAATATGCTCGGCATAGCAGACGGTATAGCTACATGAACAATCTGATACAGGGTAGAGGCACCAAGTGTTCTCGATACCTCAAAGTACACAATATTCGTACTTTGAATTCCACTACTTGTCATCAGAGTAACTGGAAACCATACAGCAAAAGCAATCAAGAATACATTCGCACTATGTGTAGTCGGGAATGTAGAAAGCACAAGCGGAATCCACGCAGTCGTTGGAATCGGTCCAATCACCTTAGTGATTGGATTCAACCAATAACCAACTTTCTTAAAGTAACCAAGTAAAAGTCCTGTCACAAAGCCAACCGATGCGCCCCACAAGAAACCTGTTATCAAAAGTTCAAAAGAGTCAAGAACATTTTGAGTAAGGAACTTTCTTTCCTCGTAGATCAAGCCAAACACACGATCTAAGGAAGGAAAGTATATAGTAGGCAGAAGCTCTGTTTTAGTAACGATATGATTCAACACTGTCAGGAATACGATCAGTCCTGTAAAAAACGGTGCCTTATATATTATTCTGTAACGGATCTTCTTATTAAACACTCCGAGTATTATCTCTCCTAAGATAACGACACCTATCAAACCTATCAGATACAGATAGTACGGATGATCCGTCTTTTTTTGTTTACCATTATCTGCTATACCATAATACGCTAGCACCGATAACGCGATTGCGATAAATGGCAACAAAAGCTTTATGATCACAAACGCCCTTTTCATGTGTCCCTCCTAATCGCATCAATGTTTCTCTACTTCCTCAAAAACCCCGCCTTTATATATATATGATTCAGGCACATTTGAGAATTTCGTAAATGCTTTATTAACAAATTCATTCGGATCTTTCGCCTTGAGCTCGTTTATTCTTATCAATTCACTTGCCGCGTTCAAAATAGTTTTTGATGCAGCATCAACAGACGGTGTATAGCTGTATGAACCAAGAATCTTTGCATTGGTTTCTAGATCACCTGAGCACTGATTATTATCAATCTGAAGCTTAGCAGCAGCCTTAGGATCAGCCTGAACATATGCACTAGCTCTTAAGATTGCTCTTGTATATGCAGCAGCAGCCTTTGGATTCTCCTTCGCAAGCTTAGATGTTACAAATGCCATACAGCAGTACTCATCCTTGAACTTTTCATCTGTCGTAAGATCAAGCAATGTCTTGAACCCATACTGCTGTTCCGCAAGATATGCTACAGGATCATGCAAAGCAGCTGCATCGATAGCTCCATTTTCAAGAGCAAGAGGAAGGTCAGTCAATCCATATACTACCCACTGTACCTCCTGATTTCCGGCAGTCACATTGATTCCTTCATCATACAAAGCGCGCTTCAGTGCGACAACCGATGAATCACCAAGTGACGGAACTCCTATTTTTTTACCCTTAAGATCAGCAAGAGAATTAATACCAGAATCCTTCTTTGTGTAAACCTTAGTACAACCTGTATGGATACCTGCGGTAAATGTTATCTCAAGACCATTATCTATCTGCGGTATCATCGCACCAGCTAACTGTGTTCCTGCATCGATCTTATTAGACGCAACGAGTTCACTGATGTTACCCATATCAATCTCTTCTACACGCCATGTAATACCTTCTTTTGAAAACTCCTCCTCAAAATAGCCATTATCGATCGCAACATGTAATGGTGCCAGACACAGCGAACCATTCGCTGTTCCTATCACAATGTCAACATCCTTGGCCTTTTCCTTCTTCACGCATCCTGTTAAACTTGCTATCGCAAGAATACCAATTGCCAAACAACTCTTAAAACGCTTCATAAAAATAACACTCCTTTTTTAGTATCAAAAAAACCAGAGATACGTATTTACCTCTGGTTTTCCAGTCGGTACTCTGATTGATCTGTGAAAATAATATACCACAGATATTCCGTACTGACTAATATGTAAAACTAATTATGAGTTATAAGTTTCACTAATACTCCTTATACTTCATCAACTCTTCTATATATGCCTTTCCCATCTCGCTCAAAGAATGCTTTTCCTTAACGATATAACCTATAGTAAGCGGATCTTGTTCCTTCAGTTTTTTTGCAACGAAGCCTTCCTTCAAGGATAGATTATCAATCACAATTCCTGTTCCAATAGAATAACCATTAAGTGCTACAACAACCTCTGCGCTAGTCGCTCGGTCTGTCGACCTGATATTCTTCTTAAAATCATGCTCAAACAGTGCTTCCTCCGAGAGATAAAAGCTATTATCACTGCTTTGATCGAAAGAAACACAAGGATAGCCTTTTAGGTCACTAAGAGATATTTCCTCCTTGACCGCCAATGGATGTTCACACCACATATATACATATGTGTCCTTAGTCATAAGAGGTGTAAACTTTAACCGATAATCCTTAAGGATTTTTTTCAAAACCTTCTCATTGGCTGCTGAATACGAGATAATACCTATCTCACTCTTAAGGTTTTTCACATCCTCAAGCACTTCATCTGTTCTCGATTCACGTATAGAATATGTATACTCATCAAAGTCGTACTTTTTTATCGTATTCACAAAAGCATGTACAGCAAAAACATAATGCTGAAGAGAAACTGAAAAGTGACTTATCCCCGCACGATTTTTTTCATACTTATTCTCTATCAGTTCAAAGTTACTAACTGCCTGCTTTGCATAGATAAGAAACTCTTCCCCGTCTTTTGTCAGTGTAACACCTCTGCTGTTTCTTTTGAAAAGGACAACTCCCAATTCCTCCTCAAGATCATTTATAGCCAAAGATAAGTCCGGCTGTGTCATAAAAAGGTTATTAGCTGCTTCACTTATCGAAGCTGCTTTGGCAATCGCCATAACATACTTTAATTGCAGAATAGTCATATGATGATTCCTCCTCCTAGCACAACATCTCCTTCATAAAAAACCGCAGCCTGTCCGGGAGTCACTGCGCGTTGCGGCTTTTTAAACTCTATATGTGCGGTATTATTCTCTCCCGGATATATAACTCCTTCCTGCTCCTTCATCCTGTATCTGATCTTCACCTTACAGCATATGGGATTTACAGGTATCAGACCCAATATCCAGTTCACATCTTTTACATCAACTGACTTTGAATACAGATCCTCATCATCACCTAATATAACAAGATTATTCTTAACATCTATACCACATACATACAACGGCCTGTCAGCCGCTATACCAAGACCTTTTCTTTGACCTATGGTATAGGCCACGATTCCTCTGTGTCTGCCAAGTACATTTCCAGCTTTGTCTACAAAATCGCCAGTCTTATAATCTTTCCCAGAAATACGCTTAAGAGCCGCCACGTAATCACCATCCGGAACAAAGCATATATCCTGACTGTCATGTTTATCTGCATTCAGAAAACCATTCTCCCTTGCAATCTCACGCACTTCTTTTTTAGTAAGACACCCCAAAGGAAACCTTGTACCGGCTAATTCCTCCTGAGTCATCTGATACAGAACATAGCTTTGATCCTTAGTTTCATCTACCGCTTTTAACAGGCGATAGCCCGAATCATCTTTTTCTATTCGTGCATAATGTCCTGTAACAATATAATCGCAGCCAAGCTGCTTTGCCCTGTCATACAGCAGGTCAAACTTCATATATCTGTTACAGTCTATACAAGGGTTGGGCGTTATCCCACTTTCATAGCATAAAACAAATCTGTCTATAACCTTCTCTTTAAAAGAATCCATGAGATTGAACACATAATACGGCATATCAAGCCTTTCAGCAACTGCCCTCGCATCTAAAATATCATCTAGAGAACAACAGGTATGTCCCTTACATACACCTATATCCTTGTTAGTATACAGTTTCATGGTACAGCCTGTCAGTTCATAACCTTCTCTTTTCATCAAAAGAGCGGCGATGCTGCTGTCCACGCCGCCACTCATAGCGATCAAAGCATTCTTTTTCATCATACTTCTCTCCTGCGCGCCGACATATCTCTCAGATATCCTACAACCTCTTTTACAGACCTGATCACATAGTCTACCTCTTCTTTGGTCACATCCTCCGATAGTGAGAGGCGAAGCGCCCCTTTTGCCTCATCATGAGATCTGCCGATTGCAAGCAGCACATGACTCGGATCAAGAGATCCTGATGTACAGGCAGAACCAGATGAAGCATAGATTCCCTTTTTATCTAGCAGTATAATTAAGGATTCTCCTTCTATTCCTTCAAAACAGAAGTTCACTGTTCCGGGAATCCTCTTAGTCCTGTCTCCATTTAATATCGAATGTGGAATAAGTTCTAATCCTTCTATAAGCCTGTCTCTTAGAGGTATAAGTTTATTGCGATAGCTGTCTATATTATTCACAGCATCTTCAAGTGCAGTTACCATACCAACGATCCCCGGAAGGTTCTCTGTACCCGCACGCTTTCCTCTTTCCTGTGCCCCACCTTCTATAAGATTCGTCAGTACTATTCCCTTCTTAGCATACAGTAGACCAACGCCCTTAGGTCCATGAAACTTATGCGCCGAGAGAGTTAACATATCTATGTTGTCCCCGTCCACATCAACAGGTATATGTCCTACAGCCTGCACAGCATCTGTATGAAACAGTACACCCTTTTTACGGCAGACTGCTCCTATTTCTCTTATAGGCTGCACCGTGCCTATCTCGTTGTTGGCATACATGATCGTAACTAACGCAGTGTCCTCTCTGATAGCATCATCTACCTGCTTTGCTGTCACAACTCCATCGCTGTGAACATCCAGGAGTTCAATCTCAAAGCCTTCTCTTTCTAGTTTCTTTAGAGTATTAAGCACAGCATGATGCTCAAATGCTGTGGATATGATGTGCTTCTTTCCCATCTTTTCACCTATGCGTGCCGCCGATATTATCGCCTGATTATCCGCCTCGCTTCCACCTGACGTAAAGTATACTTCCTTCGCATCACAGTTTAACGCTCGCGCCGCTCTTCTCCTGGCATCTTCGAGGATTCCCCTGGCTCTTTGTCCAACAAGATGCGAACTAGAAGGGTTCCCATATGCCTCTTTAAAAAGAGGAAGCATAGCATTAAGCGCATTCTCACTCATCCTAGTTGTTGCCGCATTATCTGCATATATCTCCATAATACATCATCCATTTCGCTAAAGTTTATGATTTCGATACATTTTACATTCACCTACTGCCACAGTAGGTGTTGTGTGAATTATAAAACCTATCGACCACTTTGTCAATAGGTTTTATCTCAGTCGTCTCACTTAATAAGATCTGCAAGTGTCATGCTGTCAAGATATCTGTTGATTACATCATTCAGGCCTTCCCATAGACCGATAGTTTGACATTCTTTTCTTCGCTCACACGGCGCAGCGCCTTCCATCAGACAGCTTACCGGTGCCAGATCAAGCTCTGTAACTCTTAGTATATCGCCAATCGTATATTCTTCAGGGCTTCGAACAAGACGATATCCACCGTATTTGCCCTGAACTCCTTCGAGTATCCGATTTTTAGTAAGTGCCGGCAATATCTGCTCAAGATACTTAAGTGACAGCCCTTGCCTTTCGGCAACTGCCTTCATCGGCACTACTCCATCTTTTTGATGTTCCGCTATATCGATCATAACTCTGATCGCATATCTTCCTCTTGTTGAAATCATATATCCTAATACCTGTCTTTAATATTTCATCCGTAAGTTCCAAATTATCTTTTAGTTGCTCGAGACTTAACGCATCTACTTTTTTACGAAGAGCCACCCTAAGTTTCTCAACCATACCATAAAACTTTAACCCCTTTACATCAGATGAAATAAGTAAATCAACATCACTGGTTTCAACAGCTTTTCCTTTTGCATATGAACCAAACAAAACACAATAATGAACTGGATATTCTGATAATACAATGTCGCATTTTTCTTTTATAAAATTCAAATCTAAAATGCCATGTTCTTCGTCTATCAGATTTAAAGCATTAAGTTTATCAATAATATAATTATATTTTATTGTGCCTACCTTATTCTCATCATTTTCATAAGATTTATACGTTCTTAAAGAAATACCAAGTGTTTCTGCCACTTCTCGTTGAGTCAATTTTTTTTTTATTCTCAATTCCTTTAAATCACTCATATTGCACCTCAGTCTTATTCATGGTGCAAACCTGTATTTATTCCTCCGAAAAATCAGTGTCCATCGCAACCTGTAGTTCATAATCAGGAAAAGCTTTCTGCACATCCGAAACCACTTCGTTGAATACTACTCTACGATCCTTGGCATCGAAACTGATCACAACATCAAAGCGCATAGTTTTCTGTTCCATGATAAGATAAAAACCATGCATCTGTCTGACATACTCATGAGAAAGAACAATCTCCTCAACCTGCTTCTTTGCCTGTATAACTTTCTCATCCTTCGTATTCACTGAATATACACCAATTGCTGTAAGGATGACATGATGCTCTCCAAGAACTTTCATCGTAATCTCACGGATCAGCTGATCCAACTTATCTGCTGAATAGGTATCAGGAACTTCGATATGAATCGAACCATTCCATGTATCCGGGCCATAATTATTAAGCACAAGATCATAAGCTCCATACACGCCTGGGAAACTCGTAACCGTATCGTGAATAGCCTTGGCAAGTTCCTGATCATTACGTTCCCCAAGTATCTGCGAGATTGTATCGCGAAGCATCTCTATACCGGATTTTATGATAACCACAGATATGATCGCACCAAGCCACGCTTCCAAGGATATATGAAAGATCATGAAGATTCCTGCTGCAATCAGTGTTGATGCCGATATGATAGAATCAAGCGTAGCATCCTCTCCAGAGTTTATCAGCGAATCCGAATTCACCTTAACCCCAACACCTTTGACATAGCGACCTAACAGGATCTTGACCACTACGGCAACAGCCATAATTATCAAAGAGACTGTATTATAATGCGGTGTCTTAAGGTGAACGATCAGCTTGACTGATTCTCCAAAGGACGTAACACCTGCATACAACACAATCAAAGATATTATCATAGCACTTAGGTATTCGATACGACCATAACCAAAAGGATGCTTCTTATCGGGTTCTCTGCCAGCGAGCTTTGTTCCAATAATAGTAATCAAAGAACTTCCCGCATCGGATATATTATTGACCGCGTCCAACACAATAGCGATGGAATTAGTCATAAGACCAATAACCGCTTTAAATCCGGCAAGAAAAATATTGGCAATAATCCCGATGATGCTGGTCTTAACGATAGTTTTTTCACGCGTTCCTTCTACTCTATCCACAATCTTCTCCTAATAAAGTTCTGCATATTCTCTTTTACACCTTAGTAGAACACCATATCTACGACTCATTAACCAATTTTCCCGTCATATGCTCCGGAACAAGTTCATAACAATTCACTCTGGCAAATGCATTATCCAGTTCTTTCTTAAGATACGCCTCATCATCAGTAAACTTTCTGCAAAGATGTGTGCATATATTGCGCTTTTTATCCTCATCCTCAACTACATGCATTCTGCCAAATGTGACAACACTATTGATATTAAGTGCCCATTCGCCCTCTTTGCGATAGCCCTCATCATATACGCAATAACATACTTTATCACAACTTAGTATGGCATCAAGCTTGTGACCTTCCCTGGCACCGTGAAAGTATATGTGCCCATCTTCCTCACAATACCAATGATCCATGGGTATTGCGTAAGGGTATCCCTCATCACCAATCACAGCAAGAACACCTCTTTTACATTCCTTTAGAACCTCTATGCATTTTTCATCACTAATCTGCTGCTTAAATCTACGCATTTTTCTAAACATAGTTACTGATTCTCCTCCGATTCAAAGTGCATATTAATTGTAACATATTTGTTCTGCAAAAGTAAAGCCTGACAGACTTATCAGACGGGGTAAACTTACTGTAGGGATTAAAGCGAAAAAAGAGACCTTATGATTAGTTCAGATGTTCAAACCATAATCATTATACTATTTTCTCATCATCAGTTCAAGCCTGCATATTTATAACAATTTCCAGATATAGCTATGCATGCCTATACTCATCTTTTTCTTTATTTCTGCGCTTACTTTTACCTGCATACTTTCATAATACTTTGCCCATTCTGGTTGCTTACGAATTGTCTTCTTAACCTCTGATACCACTGTGGTTACAGTTTCAGCACAATTCTCTTTTGGTCGTATAGACTTTTGATAGCGCACTAAATCAAGCATGGATTCTTTATTCCATGCATATGCTCTTAATTTAGCCATTTTATCTGCGCCTTTTCGACTCCATCCCATCGGAGACATACTCATCCTTTTTGACAGTACATGACTTACATGACCTTCTGTACTGCAGCCAGGCACATTACGATTTTTCAATCTAATCTTTGCAGCCGACCAGTTTTCAAGGATGTATGATGAAGACTCTTGAACACTTTTCTTTTCCTTAGTGCTTTCCGCATAGTATTCAAGCATATCTACAGCTGATAAGAATTCCTCTTTATTTCCATCCTTAATCATATCATATAAAACCTTACGGGCATCGTCCGCATTGTCTAACATATGACTAGTCATCTTTACCAAGTACTTTTTCAGATGAAACTCATCAAGAACATATGTGATTCCACTTATTCTTTTACCACCAGCCTTGATCCATGCGCCTCCATCAGCGCCAAGATATATCTTCTTGATACTGTCGATATCGTAGTTATTATCTATATACGCATAAACTTCATCCCACAGTTCATTATTAGCTTTTCCATCATATGCTCCACAGAAATAATGAGCATTAATAAGATGATGTCGCTTACTCTTAGGAGCATCCTTTTCAATACCCTCATGCACATATATAAGCTTATTTATCATACCATTAAGTTTTCTTCCGTACTGATTAACCTGAAGATCTCCCTTTGCCTCTTGAAACTGCAACGACACATGATCCTCATCAGCCTCTATGTATAGATAATCCACCTTCTTCTTTTTAGCATTTTCAGCTTGTTCTTTCGGAAACTCTAACGCATGAATCTTATTCTTCACAGTTTCCTTACTCACCTCATCAAGAATGCTTGCTGCCTTTCCACCTTTACTGTACGAAGTCTGTACTGCTTCCTCAAGAAGCTGTGCAATTGCATCCTCTGACATTCTTTCATGTGGATCAAAATGAAGCATATCATCTAATAGGTATCGTCTTTCTCCTGTTTCTTTATTCTTGAATAGCGTCTTCAAAAACGTTACTTTCCCTATTGACGTTATCATATCCTTTTTATCAGTCCTTACAACTTCCCATTTTTCTTTTCTAATAGGACTGTCTTTAAGGATTTGATCGCATGTTGTAAGTGTTTCTGAAATATAATTCAATGCCATCTGTAACGCTTCGTTTTTGACACTATTCACGAAACCACTAAAGTCTTTTGGATTATCCGAAAATTTTTTTGATGCTTTTTGAAGATTTGGTACACCATTTTCGATAAAATGTTGTATACTAGATATCATAAGGGGACTCCTCCATTGTATTTGTATTGGTTTGGGCACCAAATACTATTATACCATGAAGGATATCCCCTTTCCTATTTATTCCTACAAAAACTTTACTCTAGC
>ODAI011142147.1_pt1 | contig 15454 bp, 16 predicted proteins | sample 1539321 | NCBI WGS metagenome assembly ODAI01 (sample SAMN02144231, study PRJEB22623) | gut metagenome | biome: sheep rumen | host: Ovis aries | place: New Zealand
AGTATACCAGTGAAGAAAATGAATAATTCACAGGAATCGATTCACTTGATTCATTGGCGCGACTATGACAGTGAAAGAAATGTATAATAAAGATAGAAAGAAGGGGTTATAATCATATGAAATTACAGATTGCCTGCGACATGACAGATGTCAATTTAATGTGGAAAGTTTTGGATGCGACTCATGATCTGATCGATATTATCGAGCTGGGAAACATCGGTATGTACGAAGGTGCCCGTCTGATTCCGCTGGTCAAGGAAAAATATCCGGAATGCGAAATCATGTGGGACCAGAAACAGAGTATGCTGTACACGGACGTACCGGCCTTTGAATTCGGTGCCGACTATGTATCCGTTGACTCTCTGAGTACACTTGAAACCTTCCAGGCACACTTTGAAATGCGTGAAAAATACGGTTCAAAGATCTGCTGCGACATGATGGGAGAATTCGAAGGTGCTGCCAAAGCCCAGTGGGCGGAAAAGATCGGCTGTGACCAGGTCTCCTTCCATCCGAATCTCGATCATAATGCCTATCCGGTCGGCGATGTCAAAAAACTGAAATACATCGTGGATGCGGTGGACAAGATCGAAGTCAGCACATATGGCGGCTTCACACTGGAAAATGTCCGTCCGGTACTGGAATGCCATCCGGATGTCCTGGTTGTCGGCGCGGCCATCTGGAAAGCGGAAGATCCGCGTGCGGTAACCATCAAATTCCGTGAATTAATGAAGGAATACGAATAATGCGAACGGCGCCTGCGGGCGCCTTTTTTCTGTTACAATGAAGACAAACAGGGGAGGACAGAACATGGAAAACGGTTTGGAGGTATTCAAGGAGGCATTACGGAAGCATCCGGTATGGTATGTTTCTCTGATCGGCTTAGATAAAAAGGCCAAGCTGTATCCGCTTCGGGAAGTATATGAAGTGAACGGAGCTTTCTACTGGCCTTTAAAGAAAAGCGAGAGAAGATACGGAGATCTCAGTATGTCCAAAACGGTGCAATTGGGAATTGCGGAAGAAGATGTTTTTTACTGCCTGAGCGGAACTCCCGTGTTTACAGAAGAGAATGATATCCTCAAGCAGTGCGTCAAAGAGGAGGATCTGACTCCGTGGATCGCCTTCACTTTGGATAAAGCGGTACTGACGGTAAGTGACGGGGAAACGGAAACAAAATACTCCGTCGCAAGAGCGGAAGGAGCACTTTACGGCATTACAATCAAAAAGGATCCGGAACTGCGTGAGCGCATTCTGAAGCGGATCGAAGAGAGGGCACAGCTGAGCGCGGAGAATACGGAGATGCAGAAGGTGCTGGACGGAGCGCTGCTCTATCTTGCACAAACTGCCAAGGAGCTCTGGCCGCGCATGAATATTCTGCCGCTCGAGATGGTTTTGCTTTATGAGACGTACGATGAACGGGAAGCTTACGTGAAGATAGCTGCCGGGAAAATCGGCAATGTCACATTGGATAAAGTGGAGGACATTACTTACTATCTGAGTGAAGATTTCTGGAGATAAGAAAAGGGACTGCATTGCAGTCCCTTTACAGTCTATTTGTCTTCGGTGTTTTCCTTGGCTAATTGCTGCTGATACATCATGGCGAGATCGAGATGCTTATCGCATTCTTCCTCATTGCCGTCGTTTTCATACATCTTGGCAACCAGGGCTTCGAGCTGTCCCTTTGCTTCCATCGGGGCAGATTCGATTTCATCTAAAGTTTCCTTTAAGTATTTCTTACCCTTGATGATATAGGTATTGAAGAGGCGGTCGATATCGCGCTTCTGGCTTTCATCCTTTAGGGTTTCCATTAAGGCGTCGTGATACTTCCGGGTGTTTCCCTTTTCTTCCAAAGAAAGATAGTAGAAGAAGCCCTTGGTATTGACGGCTTCCTTCTGGGCCGCATTCAGATATTTGGTTTCGAAGGCCTTGAACATGTCGTCGGCTTTCTTTTTATCGTTCTGGGCAATATAGGCGTTCAGTTTCAGAAAGTCGCGGTTGAACGGCGGAATCAGATACTGCACGAATTTGTTTTCCAGTGTCATGAACATGCCGTCAAAGTCTGCGGAGAGCAGCTGTTTCATCAGCTTGTTGGAATAGTGAGACGATAAGGCACGGTGTAATACTTCCGTTAAAGCAACCACGGCAACCACGGCGATTGCGATATAGATCCATTTTTTATCCATAGAGAGATACCTCGCTTTTTCTATTATAATATGATTTTTTCCAAAGCGGAAGAAAGGCGCCTGTAAGAAAAAAACAGCCCCCTCATACGACGGCTGCATGTGGATCAAGTAAGGCAGGCAGGTAGTTACCGTAAAACCGGAGTTTCGGTAGATCCACAACTACAATTTATCACAGCGTTTTTTAATTGAAAATGAATGAATTGCGGTTTCCGATTCATTATTGTGACACACCAGAAGCCGTGGTATAATTTTCACAGGTGAAGTAACATGAAAAAATGCAATGTGGTAGTCATCGGCGGCGGTCACGGACAGTCGGTGATCCTGCGCGGATTAAAGAATCTGAAGGACGTTCATCTCTCCACAATCGTAACGGTTGCGGATGACGGCGGAAGCACGGGAAGACTGCGGAAGTATCTGAATGTGCCGGCGGTCGGGGATATCCGGAACGTGATGATCGCGCTTTCCGAAGAGGAATCCCTTTTAACGACGCTTATGGATTACCGCTTTAACGGGGATGAGGCCATCGATATCGAAGGACACAATCTCGGCAATCTGATGCTGAGCGCATTGGTGCAGAAAAGCGGCGATATCATGACGGCCATCCATCAGCTGGGCAAGGTACTAAGGGTCAAGGGGGATGTCATTCCTTCCACCACGCAGATCGTAACGCTGTGCGCCCGAATGGACGACGATACCATTGTCAGCGGGGAGAGCAATATCCCGAAATACTTCAACAATATTGAAGAGATCTTCTATATGGAAAAGGTGGTGGCCACCCGCTCCGCGGTACGGGCCATTAAGAAGGCCGATGTCATAATCTTCGGAATCGGTTCCTTATATACCTCCATTATGCCGAACGTGATCATCAAGCAGCTCAAGGCGGCCATCAATGAATCGAATGCCAAGAAGATCTATTTATGCAACGCCATGACGCAGCACGGGGAAACCGACGGGTATTCCCTGGAAGACCATGTGAAAGCCATCGAGAAACATCTCGAAGGGAAGCTGGATATCGTAGTGCGGGCCAAGGACAAGATTCCCGAAGAATGTCTGAAGCGCTATGAAGAGGAATACTCCTATCCGGTGGAAATGAAGGAAAAGACGCACAGATACCGCATCGTAAGTGCCAGTCTATTGAGCTTTGAAAACGGGCTGATCCGGCATGATCCGGATAAGATCACGCGGGTCGTGGAACGGCTGATCGGAGAATAGTCATGTCATTTGCGACGGATGTCAAAGCCGAAATCGGCCAGTTATTTTTAAAGCCCTGCTGCCAGAAGGCCCAGTTGGCGGCACTGATTCAGCTCTGCAGTTCCATCGGGCTGAATAACAAAGGGCTCTATCTCAACGTGAGAAGCGAAAATGCCACTACGGCAAAGCGAATCTGGACCCTTCTAAAAGAAGTGTACGATCCGGTAATGGAACTTTCCGTATTACGGAAGATGAAACTCAAGAAAAACAACATCTACGTCGTCCAGGTCAAAAACAATGTGCGGGAGATTCTGGAAGACTTAACACTGTATAATAACGGACTCATCCGCGAGCACCCGATGAAAAGCATCGTGCGGAAGGACTGCTGCGCCAGAGCCTATCTGGCCGGAGCTTTCATGGCCAGCGGATCGGTCAACTCCCCGCAGAAGAGCAACTACCATCTGGAGATCGCGACACTGCGCAGCACGCATGCCGAATACATCCGGGAGCTCATGCAGCGCTTCGATCTGCCGGCGAAAACCATTCAGCGCAGAAACCAGTATGTGGTTTATCTGAAAGCTTCGGAAAAGATCTCGGACTTTCTGCGCTTAAGCGGAGCGTATGAATCCTTAATGAGCTTTGAGGATGTGCGCATCCAGCGGGACTATATCAACTCACTTACCAGACTCGATAACTGCGAGCTGGCCAATGAAGTCAAAACACTGGAAGCCGGAAAGAAACAGCTGGAAAGCATCCGGATTTTGGAAGAGAACAACCGGGTGAACCATCTGGACTACAAGCTGCAGGAAGTCATCCATCTCAGGAAGGAAAATCCGGAAGCCAGTCTGATGGAACTCTGCGAACTGTATGAAACGAATACCGGAACGCCCATCAGCAAGTCGGGCATGAAGCACCGGCTGGCCAAGCTGAATGAGATGGCGGAAAAACTGCTGAAGAATAACGAGTAACAGGGGGAAAACTTATGTATATTCTGATTCTGGCCTTACTGGCCGTGATTGTGGGTGCAATCTTAAAAATCGCCTGGCCTTTGACCGTGGCGGTTGCCGTTTTCCTGTTTGTCTGCTTCCTGCTCTCGATCTTAAAAGAGCGGCAGGATGCCCGGAAGAGAGAAGAGAATATCATCCGGAATGCCTATGAAGAAAGGGAGGACGAGGAACATGATCCGCAAAGCTGACGAAAAAGATCTCAATACGCTTTATACCCTTTACAGCAATACCTATCCCAGAGACTATGTGGAATATTTCTTTGACTATGAATACAAGCCGTTTGACATGTATCTGACGGAAGATGCGGAAGGCATCTCTTCGGCTATCTTCGGCGCAAAGGAAACGGTGCGCATTCAGAACTACCCGATTCAGGCAGTGGTGTTAAAGAATGCCATCCGCAATGCCAATATGCGCAATGAGGAAAATCAGAGAGCTCTTTTAAAAGAGATCCTGGAAGAGATCTCCTATCAGAACCTTCTGGTCTTAGTGGAACCGAAAGGAAATGATATCTATAAGAAGATGGGCTTTGAGCCGTACTGCGTCTTAAAGCAGTATACGATCTACCGCAATCAGGTACCGGTATATCCGACCGGGATGATCTATGAGAACTATGAGGAAGCGGATCTCTTAAAAGCCTATGAAGCCTACGCTTCGCACTTTGACGGCTACCCGATCCGTGACGTGAACACGTATGTGAAAAAGCGGGCGTATAACGATGTCATGAATTACAGGACTCTGGCCTATTACAGCTCGGAACATGTCTGCGAGGGTTATGTGGTCTTTGACATTAATGAGGACCCGATTCGTATCGTGGAGATCGTCTATCTCAATTCCGTGGCATTCCTGAAACTGATCAGCTATCTTCTGAACTTAAAGGACTGCGTGGAATTCACGCTGACCCCGCAGGAGAATATCGTCCGCATGATCCCGACCGCCATCGGGAAGACCAAGGCGGAAGTCTGGGGCAAGATCATGGACTACAGCCTGTTCAACCGGCTGTTACAGACCAAGTACTCGACATTAAACGATCTTTTGGAAGGAAGCAGAAAGCCGTTTCTGTATCATGAATAAAAGCGAACAGCGCCAATCTGTCAAAGAGCTGCGCTCTTCCTTCACGGAAGACTATCGTAGGAAAGCGAATCAACGGATCACGGAACTGCTTTTACAGAGTAAGGAATATCAAAAAGCCAAAGTGATCTTTGTCTATTACAGTACGGACAGGGAACCGGATACCCGTAAGTTTATCAAAACGGCGCTGCAGGACGGAAAGAAGATCTGTCTTCCGCGCTGCGTCGGAAAGGGAATCATGAAACCTGTTTTCTATAAGACGGGAGACGAGCTGAAAGAGACCCGTATGGGAATCTATGAACCGGTTTCGGGAGAAGTGATAAACAAAGAAGAGATCGACCTGGCGGTGCTCCCGTGTCTCTCCTGTGATGTAAAAGGAAACCGGCTGGGACACGGCGGCGGTTACTACGACCGCTTTCTGGAGGATTTTTCCGGGGAAAACATCTGTCTCTGTTATCAAAAAGCCGTAACGGAAAACATAGTGAGTGAAGAGCACGATCAGAAGGTTGATGCACTCCTGACGGAGGAAGGAATCTTATATTTTTAGATAAGGGAAGCATGTCTCGGCATGCTTTTTCTCTTGGGGTAATTGTTCACATCAAAAAGGGGAAATGCTATAATGTACGTGTACAAATAGGAGGACTTTTTATATGTCTAAAAAAATCGTTACCGATTTAAATGTTGAAGGTAAAAAGGTCATCGTACGTGTTGACTTCAACGTTCCTCACAAGGGAGACGTCATTACGGATGACAACCGTATCGTTGCTGCTTTACCGACAATTAACTACTTAATCGACCATAAGGCAAAAGTGATTTTACTCTCTCACTTAGGAAAGGTTGACCACAAAGATCCGGAAAAAACAGAAGCGGACAAGAAGAAAAACGATATGTCCATCGTTGCCAAGAAGTTACAGGAATACTTACCGAATTCCAAGGTAACATTCGTTAACGCAACAAGAGGTGAAGAGTTGGAAAACGCCATTGCCAACTGCAAGGAAGGCGATGTTGTCTTAATGCAGAACACCCGTTATGAAAAGGGCGAAAGCAAGAACGACGAAGCATTAGGCAAATACTGGGCATCCTTAGGTGACTTATATGTTTCCGATGCATTCGGTTCCGTCCACAGAGCACATGCTTCCACAGTCGGTATTCCGACATATTTACCAAGCGCTGTCGGTTTCTTAATTGAAAAGGAACTGAAGTTCTTAGGTGATGCCGTTGAAAATCCGGTCAGACCGTTTGTCGGCATCTTAGGCGGCGCCAAAGTTGCAGATAAGTTGAAAGTCATCAACAACTTACTGGAAAAATGCGATACTCTGATCATCGGCGGCGGTATGGCTTACACATTCATGAAGGCTCAGGGCAAGGAAGTCGGTCAGTCTTTAGTGGATCTGGAAAAAGTCGACTACTGCAAGGAAATGATGGACAAAGCGGAAAAACTCGGCAAGAAGTTATTACTGCCGATCGATACAGCTGTCTGTGCAAGCTTCCCTGATCCAATCGATGCTCCGGTGGAAGTCGAATATGTCACTGAAATCCCGGCAGACAAACAGGGCCTGGATATCGGTCCGAAGACAGCGGAATTATTCGCAGAAGAAGTCCGCAAAGCCAAGACGGTTGTCTGGAACGGACCAATGGGCGTGTTCGAAAACCCGACTTTAGCAGCAGGTACAAACGCTGTTGCCAAAGCATTAGCGGAATGTGAAGGCACTACAATCATCGGCGGCGGCGACTCTGCAGCAGCAATCAAACAGCTGGGCTATGCTGACAAGGTCAGCCATGTCTCCACTGGCGGCGGCGCTTCCCTGGAATTCCTGGAAGGTAACGGTTTACCGGGCGTAGACGTAATTGAGGATAAATAAAAATGAGAAAACCTATTATTGTTGGAAACTGGAAAATGAATAAGACCATTGCGGAAGCAGTGGACTTCATTACAGCCATTGAACCGGTTTTACATGACAATGCCGATTTCGGTGTCGCAACAAGCTTTTTGGCATTAAATGAAAGCATCAAACATGCCAACAAACTGATCGTTGCTGCCGAAAACTGCCACTTCGCAGAAAGCGGTGCCTATACCGGTGAAGTCAGCATTCCGATGTTAAAGGAAATCGGTCTGAAATGGTGTATCGTCGGTCACTCCGAACGCAGACAGATGTTCGGTGACACAGACGAAACAGTCAATAAAAAAGTCAAAGCACTGATCGCCAACGGTATTACACCGATCATGTGCTGCGGTGAAAGCCTTGAAACATTCGAAGCCGGCAAGACGGAAGAATGGGTCAGAGGCCAGATTAAGGCAGGCTTGGACGGCTTGGATGCCGAACAGGTTGCCAATATGGTCATCGCTTACGAACCGATTTGGGCAATCGGCACAGGCAAGAGCGCTACCAAGGAAATCGCGGAAAACACTTGCAAGATCGTCCGTGACGAAGTTTGCAGAAACTTCGGCAAAGACGCAGCCGACAGAGTCCGTATCCAGTACGGCGGAAGCGTCAAACCGGAAAACATTGCTGACTACATGGCAATGGAAGACATCGACGGTGCATTAATCGGCGGTGCCAGCTTAAAGGTGGATTCCTTCACGGCAATCATCAACGCAGTGAAATAAGAAACCCATAAGAAATCTACAGGCAGGGAGCTGAGGAATCAGCTCCCTGTTTTTGTATTGTATCAGTGGGGTGAAAAATGCCGGAATAGTATTGCTATTATAATTGATGTAAAAAATATCATAAATATGATAATATTATGATATAGAGGTAATTGTTATGGATATTCGACCGGTTTCAGATTTACGAAATAAGTTTACGGAAATTGAAAGAACCGTACAGTCAGGGAAGCCTGTTTATCTTACAAAGAACGGCTATGGAACAATGGTGGTATTGAGCCTGGATGCATATACGAAACTCATCGATCAGCTGGAATATGCGCTGGATCAGGCAGACAGACAGGCGGAAGAAACCGATGTCAGACTGACACATGATGAAGTATTTGAAGGCGTCAGAAAAAAGGGTAAACAGTAAAAACCGTTCAGTGGATGAATGAAACGATCAGGAGAATCCTTCTCCTGTTTTTCTTTTGGAACCTCTTAAAAAGAAATCAAAGTTCGCATATAATGGAGGTGGTGATACGATGAAAGTAGAATTATTAGCTCCAAGCGGAAACTTTGACTGCGTCAGAGCAGCCGTGCAGAACGGTGCCGATGCGGTGTATCTCGGCGGAAGGCAGTTCAATGCCCGGGCTTATGCCAACAACTTCGACGAGAAGGAACTGAATGAAGTATGTGACTACTGTCATAAATACGGAGTCAAAGTTTACGTTACGGTAAATACATTATATAAACATGAAGAGTTTGAAGAGCTTCTTCCTTTTATTGACTCGTTATATGCCATGGGAGTGGACGGGCTGATCATGCAGGATCTGGGAGCGATCTCTCTGGTCCGGAAACACTGGCCGGATTTCCATGTTCATATTTCCACGCAGTTGACGACGAATTCGTTAAACGATGTGAAGGAGTTTGAAGAGCTCGGTGCCACCACGGTGGTATTAAGCAGGGAACTCTCGCTGGAAGATATCGCCCATATCACAAAGAATACTCCACTGCGCATTGAGACCTTTATTCACGGCGCACTGTGCGTATCCTATTCCGGGCAGTGCTACATGAGTTCCGTTCTGGGCAGCCGCTCGGGAAACCGCGGAAAATGTGCTCAGAACTGCCGGATGAACTATGAGTTCTACCGGGGAAAAGAGAAGATCACGGAAGGACATCTGTTATCCACCAAGGATATCTGCACGCTGGAATATCTGCCGGAACTGTTAGATACCGGAGTGGCATCCTTAAAGATTGAAGGGCGCATGAAGTCGCCGGAGTATGTAGCCGGGGTCAGCAGGATCTACCGGAAATATATTGATCTTTACTATACCGACCGGGAACACTACCGGGTGGATCCGGAAGATATCAAAACACTGCAGAAGCTTTTTAACCGCGGATACTTCTCCACGGGTTACTTGAAGACGCATTCCGGAAGCGACATGATGTGCACCATTCATCCGCGCAACTGGGGTGTGGAAGTCGGGGAAGTCGTAAAGTACGACTACCGCAACAAGATCGTCTCCATCCGCTTCCTGGAAGATTTGAACAACGGGGACGGCATTGAAATCTGGACATCAAATGAGGAAGGCATCGGCTGTTATATCAATAAGGAAAGCCGGAAAGATCAGATCACGACTTTTAAACTGGACGGACCGATCCATAAGGGACAGAAAGTCTTTTTGACTTACGATAAAAAGCTCAGTGAATTCTTAACAAAAACGCTGGAGCCGAAGCGCAAAAACGGAATCTGCGGAAGCGTTGTCCTAAAGGAAAATGAACCGATGCAGTTAACCTTAGAGTGCAATGGAGTACGTGTCAGCGTAACGGGTGACTGCCCGCAGGCAGCACTCAATCAGCCGCTCAGTGAGTTAAGCGTGAAGGAGCAGCTGAGTAAAACCGGAGATACCGTCTTCCGCATGGATGAAATCAAAGTGGAAATGGAAGGAAACCTCTTTGTGAATAAGGCAGCACTGAATGCCTTGCGGAAAAAGGGCTGCGAAGCACTGGAAGAGAAAATGATTTCCTCCTATAAGCGAGAAAAGAAATCTCCGGTACTGGAAACTATCGCCAAAAAAGATGCGGTAACGAAGACATACCACGTCGAAGTAAAGAATATGGCACAGTTTACATCTGTACTGGATTATCCGGAAGTGGATGTCGTCTACTTTGAGATGAATGAGATCTTACGGAATCATCTGGACGAAGTGATTGCATCAGCGCATGAAGCCGGAAAGAAACTGGTTGTGAAGCTGCCGCGGATCTACCGGCAGTATGTCATGGAAAAAGTGCAGAAGGAACTGGACGCTTACCGAAAGGCGGGATGCGACGGATTCCTCATCAGTTCCCTGGGACACTACCGTGACGTAAAGAACGATGAGGTCTACGTGGACTACACGGCCAATATCATCAACAGCTATTCCCTTTCCTTCTGGCAGAAAAAGGGAGTTCAAAGCGTGGCGGTATCCATGGAGAACAGCTATGAGGAACTTTCCAAACTGGCAGATGTCTCGAACGCAGAGATCCCGATCTACGGGAAGCTGCCGCTGATGGTAACGCATCAGTGCCCGATCGGCAACTATGTGGGCAATAAGACCAACCATCAGTACTGTAAAGAAAAAGGAAATACGAAGAACTACTACCTAAAAGGGGCGCTCGGGGACTTCCCAATCGTGACGGACTGCGATAACTGCATCGCGACGATCTACCACAAGGAACCGATGGCCGTTTTGGATACGGAACGTCTAAGAGCGTCAGCTTTGCGTCTCACATTTTTGGATGAGAGCGCAAGGGAAGTGAAGGAAGTGCTGGACTGTTACCTCAGAGGAAAAGGAGAGATTTCCGGCATCCGGAATCTGTATGAAAGAGGCATTCAGTAGGAGTGTCCGTGATACAATAGAGAAGAACAGAGAAGAACATTGAAGGAGATTAGATCATGTTAATGAATATGAAAGAGCTCTTGGCTGTTGCGAAAGAGCACAATTTTGCCATCCCGGCATTCAACATCAGTAACTATGCCATGTTTGAGGCAGTGATGAATGCCTCCGAAAAAGAAAATGCACCGGTAATCATCGAGATCCATCCGCATGAACTGGCTTTCACGGGGGATGATATTACGGCAGCGATCCGCAAACGTTTACTGGAAACCAGAATTCCGTGCGTGCTGCATCTGGACCACGGGGCATCTCTGGAGGATGTCATGCGGGCCATTCAGGACGGATTCACTTCCGTCATGATCGACGGTTCTTCCTTACCGTTTGAAGAAAATGTCGCCCTCTGTCAGAAGATCTGCGAAGTGGCGCATGCGGTCAATGTTTCCGTGGAAGGCGAACTGGGCACCATCGGTGTCACGTATTCCAAGGAAGCCTATGACGCTCAGACCATTATCTATACCAAACCGGAAGACGCGAAGGAATTCATTGAACGCACCGGTGTGGACTCTCTGGCGATTGCCATCGGAACATCCCACGGGCTCTATCCGAAAGGCGTGACGCCGAAATTAAGGATCGATATCTTAAAGGAAATCAAGGCAGTGGTGGACAAACCGCTGGTACTCCACGGTGGCAGCAATAATCCGGACAGTGAGATTGCCGAAGCGGTGAAGAACGGTGTCAACAAGATCAACATCTCTTCCGACATCAAGGTAGCCTTCTACAATAAGATGCGTGAAGTCTTAAAGAACGAAAACCTCCGCGAACCGAACAAGATCGAGCCGGAATGCATGAAGGCGCTGGAGGAAGTGGCCATTCAGAAGATCCGCCTCTTCGAAGCGAATCAGAAGGCTGATTTATATTAGGATACAGATACAGCCGGGAAACCCCGGCTTTTTCCTTATAGGGAATCAATAGAAAGAGAGAAAACAGTATGAAGAAACAACTGCTGTTACTGCTTCTGGCTTGTTGCGTTCTTTTCTCGACGCTGAGCGGCTGCTCTTCCAAAAAAGAAGAGGTAGATGTCACGCCGGACGAGAAAGAAGAAGAGACCGTACCGGACAAAGACGACAAAGAGCCGGAGGAAAAAGAAGAAGAGAAACCGGAGGAAGATACCAAAGATACGATCCGGGAGAAAATAGAACAGATGAGTGTGGAGGAAAATCTGGCGCAGATGATGATTGTCGCCTTGCGCTCCGACGCTCAGAATACCTATCTGGCAACGGAAATGAATGATGATTATTATGAGCTGTTAAAGAAGTACGGCTTCGGCGGCGTGATCCTCTTCGGCGGAAATATGGAAAGCATCGAGCAGACCGTAACGCTGATCTATGACGCGCAAAGCGCAGCAAAAGAATCCGGTGCTCAAATTCCGATGTTTGTCTGCGTCGACCAGGAAGGCGGCATGGTAAACCGTGTCTCCTTTGGTCTGACCGGCTGCGGCAATATGGCATTGGCCGCAACGGGAGATCCTGCCTTAACAAAAGAAATGGCCAGAATGCTCGGGGATGAGATCTATGCCTTGGGCTTCAATATGGACTTTGCGCCGGACGCGGATGTGAACTCCAACCCGGCCAACCCGATCATCGGGGTGCGTTCTTTCTCGGATGACCCGGATATTGTGGCAAAGCACGTCACGGCCTTTATCAAAGGACTGAAGGAAGCCAGCATCTCCGGTGCCTTAAAACATTTTCCGGGACACGGAAATGTCGGGGAAGACAGCCATACCCGTTTACCGTTATCCGAATATACATTGGAAGAGCTCAGAACATGCGAGCTGATCCCGTTTGAAGAAGGGATTCGAGCGGGCGCGGATATGATCATGACGGCACATATCCAGTTCCCGAAAATCGAAACGGAAACATACATCTCCAAAAAGGACGGAAAGGAAGTCACGCTTCCGGCCACGCTGTCGCATACCGTTGTTACGGAACTGTTACGTAAGGAAATGGGGTATGACGGGGTCATTATTACGGATGCCATGGATATGGATGCCATCGCAGCACATTTTGATCCGATCGATGCGGCCGTATTGGCGATCAACAGCGGCGTGGATATTCTGCTCTGCCCGGTGAATCTCTACAAAGCGAATTCCGTTAATACCTTTCCAATCATGGAAGACTATATGGAACAGCTCACTTTACGCGTAAAGAATGGAGAGATTAAGGAAGAAGAGCTGGATGATTCCGTGTACCGCATCTTAAAGCTCAAAGAAGAAAAGGGAATTCTGGACGCGGAAGAAGTATCGCTGAGTGACCGCATTGCGACGGCGAGAGAAGCCGTCGGAACGGCGGAGAACTACAGACGCCAGTGGGAAATCACTTTAAAAGCCATGACGCTATTGAAAAACGACAATGGCGCCTTACCGCTGGACCCGGCCAAAGATACCCTGATCCTGATTCCGAGCGACTACCGCAAACCGGCCGTGGACTATGCCTTATCCCGGATGGAAAAGGAAGGAATCCGCCGGAGCGGAGATGTTACGATCCTTGCCTTCAACCGGATGGAAAGCACTGACCGGGAACTCCGGAATGCCCTGGATAATGCGGAGCAGGTGGTGCTCTTATCGCAGTCCGCGTACCGCAGCGAGGTATTGACCGCAGCACTCAATACCGCAAACTCTGCTAGGAAAACAACGGTACTGCTCAGTCTGAATCTCCCGTACGATGCGGCACTGTATCATGAAGCGGACGCCATCGTCTGCGCCTATCAGCCCTATGGCTCTGCCTATGATGAAGAAGGCAACGGACCGTTCAATCTGAATGTGGCAACAGCTCTTTACAGCATTTACCAAAAGGAAGCCCCGAAGGGTACCTTACCGGTCAATGTCCCGGAAGTGGAGGAAAGCCATGGCGAAGTGGAGTATTTCAAGGAGATTCTCTATCCGCGCGGAAGCCACGTCACAGATTGGGGAGAATAGTGTATTATAAAACATGTAAATCAGGAAACCTGCCCCTGTCACATGGGTTGAGGTTTTCTATGTGATATCAGGAGGTTAACAGCAGTGAAACAGTGGATCCGTATCCTGTGTGCGGTAATGTTGCTGACGCTTTGTGTCGCATGCGCCAAACAGGAAGAAACTCCGGTAACACCGGAAGAAGACACGAAAGAAGAAACGGTGGTGCCGGAAGAGAGCACAACACCGGAAACAACGGATGCTTCCGTGCTGGTGATTTATTTTTCCCGTACGGGAGAGCAGTACAATGTCGGCGTGGTCGACAAGGGCAACACGGCAATCGTGGCGGAAATGATTGCGGAGGAAACCGGCGCGGACCTCTTTGAGGTCTTACCGCAGGACGACTACTATCCGACGAACTATAACGAATTAACTCAAGTGGCTCAGCAGGAACAGCGGGACAAGGCCCGTCCGGCCTATCAGGGAGAGCTGTCCCTGGACAAGTATGACACGATCTTTATCGGTGCTCCGGTCTGGTGGGGCGACTGGCCGATGATCATGTACACCGTGTTTGAAAACAACGACTTCAGCGGCAAGACGCTGGTTCCGTTCAATACCCATGAAGGCAGCGGACTGTCCGGCTTTGATAAGAAACTGCAGAATGCCTGCCCGGATTCCACACTGTTAAAGGCCTTCTCGACCCGCGGTCAGAATACCCAGAACGATCCGGAATCCGTAAAAAAAGACGTCCAAAGCTGGCTCGACGAGATCGGCTTTGAATAGGAGAGAGATATGAAACAGAGACAGATTCTCGATATTGTAATGGCTCTATGCATGCCGTTACTTATGGCCTATTCCCTGATCGGGGAATTCTTTCATGAGCTTTGCGGAATTACGGCCTTTGTTCTGTTTCTGATTCATCACTGGTGGAACCGGAAGTTCTATGCCAATCTGTTTCAGGGGAAATACACCTTATACCGCAGCGTGCAGACGGCAATTGATCTGTTATTGGTTGTTATTCTGTTACTGCAGCCGCTGAGCGGGATCTTAATGTCCAAATATATTCTGACGTCTCTCAGTGCCGGAAAATTTACGGCACTTGTCCGGGAGATCCATTTTTGTCTGGCCTATTGGGGTTATATCTTATTGTCGGTACATGCCGGGATGCATATGAGCGGCTTACTGATGAAGTGGAAAACAAAAGCGCCGTTGGCGCTGGGAATTACCGGGGTTGCGGGAATTGTTGGAATCTATTCCTTCTTCCAGCATTCCTTCCCGATGTATCTGTTCCTGCAAAGCTCCTTTGTCTTTCTGGACTTCTCAGCGTCCAGAGTATTATTCCTTTTGGAATATCTGAGCATCATGATTCTCTTCACGATATTGGGAGCACTCTTAACAATAACATTACGAAAAACAAAAGCATAAGAAAAGGGAGATGACAACAGCCATTTCCCTTTGTTCGTTTTACTTTTCTTTCACCTGAATCTCGTGCGCCTTGATTAAGGAGTAACGGGTCAGAGACGGACCAATCAACTCATAGATCAATACGCTGAATAAGACCACGTCGCGGATCAGGATGCCTTCCGTGGTACCCA
>ODAI012733059.1_pt1 | contig 15454 bp, 12 predicted proteins | sample 1539321 | NCBI WGS metagenome assembly ODAI01 (sample SAMN02144231, study PRJEB22623) | gut metagenome | biome: sheep rumen | host: Ovis aries | place: New Zealand
CTGAATCTCAATAACCCCATACTAAGCGACCAACGGGAGCGCAGTGTGGGGATAGCGAAACCCCTACTACTCAGCGTGTCGAAGACACGCCACATTGAAAAATACGAGCAAGAATCAGTCATACTTTGTACTAGAGCGATAACATATTGTTTTTCCGGTCAATTGGTCATATTGCATCTTATGTGGCAGTCAATAGCTTTTTTTTGCTGCTTGAAAGGTCGAAAGCGGGACTCTCTGCCCCCTTCAGGGCGATAGGAGTTGCTTTTTCCACACCATGGGCGGTGCCTTGGGTAACAGCGTGCTGGGCTTTCTGACCATGTTTTTAACGCGCGAAAGCTTGTCAAACTTTTAGGTATTATGATTGTCCGCAATTATCACATAGGCAAGGTCGTTTTCGTTCTTCGTGGCACATTGTGTCACTAGCGAAAGTCCACAGGACTTTCTTCACTCCGAGACGCACGCGAGGTGTTGATTATCAGTCACCGCACTGCGCTTCGCTAAATTCTCCGCTTCGCTATCGAAAGTCCACTGGACTTTCTTCACAGTGTTATTATAATTAAGCTTTTCCGAGACTTCTTTATGACAAATGCGGATAATCATTTAGGTTTTATGAATAGGGAGACCGGCGGCTGAAGAAGAACCAAAAGAAAAAGCTTAGAAGAATACCCATGCCATTCAAAGACATGGCGGAAGGTGATTTTTTGTAAGAGTGTGCACAGGAATTGTTTATATATGCCATGGATAATTATCGCAATAATAATAGAGTAACAGTCAAAAGCAGCTCTCGAAAGAAGTTGAAAAGAATTGTAAAAAGAATTCTTCGTCCGATGCTTGAGGAAAGACGGCTATGGCGATGGTCTAGAACGATAGCCGCTTCTTTCGTGGAACGAAAAAGAATCTTGAAAGACTACAAGGCTTTAAAGAAATCCAAAGGTCTGACAACTGATGAATATTACGAGTTCGAATTTGAAAAACGAGATGAAAAGTTCCGTAGGTCCTTCCTTGGATTGAATGAGCAACGTTATTATTTGGACTACCTCAACCCACTGAAGTATTTCTCTCTGGCGCGCAATAAGTATATGGCTCATAAGATGCTGGAAAATACAGGAGTCCGTAAATCTGAGTTGTATTGCTATTACCAGCCAGAGGCACGTTATCGTGATAGCACAGAAAATGCGTATGGCCTACATGGTGTTTTGCTTATTCTTAAGCAAAAGGATGTGCAATCTTGTGTTATCAAGACCACGGAGAGTTCCCATGGCGATAATGTATGGGTGATAAAGTCCATTCATTATTATGATAACGATGCAGATATGACTCGGTTTGATGGCCAGATTATTAAATTAAGTGGAATCCTTGGGGACGAGGCACTAATCTTTGAAAGTGTTGTGAGGCAGACCAAACAGTTCGCTTCGTTTAATGAGTCATCAGTCAATACGGTTCGATTCATGACCACGCTATGGCCTGATGGTTCAGCAAGGGTGATAGCAACATGGTTTAAAGTAGGTCGTAGCGGCAAATGTGTCGATAATGCAGGAAGTGGGGGGAATGTAGATGCAGGTATTGATGTGGAAACGGGAAGGATATATAATGTTTGTCAGTTCGACGGTTGGCGCAACAGCAAGAATATCGAAAGACACCCTGACAGTGGCAGCCAACTAAATGGGATCATCATAGAAAATTGGGAGGCGATTAAAGAGGAGGTGATGGGATTCCAGCAGGCGTTTCCATACTGCAAAGCTGCAGGGTGGGACATTGCAATTACTGATGAAGGACCAGTTATCATAGAGGTGAATGATTTTTGGGATCGGACGGGACAGTTCTTTATACAAAAAGGATGGCGAGAAGAGATAAGGGATTGCTTTCTTGCATGGCAGAAGACGGGGAGAAACTATTCGACTGGGACATGGAGATTGCCCTATAATGATAAGAGGATGATAAAAAAGTTTAATAATCAATAGTTCATGCAGGGAAGCCACCAAGTTTATAAGATTATATGGAATAAATCAGTCGTAGGACGAAACATGGACAGTCTAAATCAACAAATCACATATATACTGCTACAAAGGAAGACCTGCAATTTGACGAATTCCTTCCTATTGCTAGGAACATGCCAAAATCGTCTATCTTAAGATAAATTCCTTAAGCCCTAAACGCCAGTTGAACTTTTGTCCGAATAATTTCATAAAAAACTCATATTCAGTATTGTTCCCACATCAGGCAGGATCTATCCATTCGTTTTGAGAGCACTTGCCTCGGGCACACTGAGTTGTATCTACATTTTACACCCACACTGCGGAATAGTGGTTGCCTCCATGGGTAGCGACCCTTTGTGCTGGGTTATTGAGAGCTTGTCTCTCAGAGGTAAATAATAGAGTAACCCATTATAAAAACACTGTTAATCATTGATGCAGAAACGTTGGATTAGATATAAAACCTAACACAATAATCATGTTCAAGAGGCTTCTTTCACATTCGTACATCTATAGATTGTATCGTTACTATTTTCGAGGAAAAAGGGTTGAGATAAAAAAGTTTTGTGAGAGTTATTACGTGGGAAAAACTAGTGATCAGAAGTCTCGAATTAGGAAAGATATGAGACACTGGTTTCTAGTGAGAGGGATTTCCCCTAGTCAGTACTGGGAACAGAGATTTGACATAATTTCCAAGGCTAACAAAAAGAGTATGTTGCCTAAAAGCGAACTCTTTCAGTTCGACAAGAAATATAATCCATCAGCTGACATTCATATCGTTGGCAACAAGTATGAATGTTACAAGAGATTTAAGGAATACTATGGGCGTGAGTGTCTCTTGGTAAAAGATCCAAAAGATCCAGGAAATGATTTCATAGATTTCTGTGAAAGAAAAAAGAAGTTTGTCATAAAGCCCTTATTCAATGATAGTGGGGTAGGAGTAGAGGTATTCACTTATGGAAATAGTGAACTCCCTGTTTATCCATTTATTGCAGAGGAGATGATTGTGCAGAGTGCGACTTTGGCAAAATTTCACCCACAGTCTGTCAACACATTACGGCTGAACACTATCAAGTGTAAAGATTCCATAGTTATATGGCAATGTATATTGCGCTATGGACGTGGAGAAAACAGAGTTGACAATGCGCATTTTGGCGGTTGCTTTTCTGTGATTGACCAATCTGGTTTTGCCGTTGCGGCAGGCGATGTGAAGCGACACCAATTTACAGTTCATCCGGACACAGGTGAGCCTCTTACAGGATTTAAAGTGCCTGACTGGGAGCAGGCCTGTAGTATGGTTCGTAATTTAGCAAAGCAGGTGGGAGGTTTGCGCTTTATAGGTTGGGATCTTGCTCATACTGATAACGGTTGGATAATGGTAGAGGCAAATACCTCACCGGGTATACTTCCCCCCATGGTTACAGGAGAAGGAGTGGCCAAAGAGTTCTATGCCATCAAACGAAGAATGTAATAGGCTGTAAATGTGGCTCGACGGTATTCTGGACGTCAAGAATTCGACATGAAAGACCAGCACGTAGTTGGCCTAAGGCATAGCCTTGGGTATGAGAATAAAGCCCGCTAACGTCTAGAGGTGGATGAGAGTCTTTTTTTGACCGCTACATACAATGCGATATGTCCAATAGACCGAAAGGATGTATGCCATCCTCCAGTTGTTCTAATTGTCAAACTTTAGTTAGGTATTCAATCTTTATATATGCTATACGGAACATTGAGAAATGGAATACGTTTTCCATTGGTTGGACTTGGAACGTATAAGATCCCTGAGGATGAACTGCCGTCGGTACTCCAAGAAGCGTTTGAATGTGGGTATCGCAAAATAGATACCGCCCGTTATTACAAGAATGAGGAGGTAATTGGGAAAGCAATCTCAGAGATTGGAATCCCCCGTGATGAGCTTTTCATTACGACGAAAATGGATATTGAGGTGCTGTATCGTAGATTGGAACTACTAGGCCATAGAAGGAGATTGCCAATTAGGAAACAAAGCCTACGTAAAGCGTTTTTCCAACAGCTAGAACGCCTTCGTACAAATTATGTAGATATGTATATGCTCCATGCCCCAATTCCTAGGTATTATAAATATTGGGGTAAAGAGGTGAAAAAATTATATGATGAGGGGTATGTCAGGAGCATAGGTGTTTGCTCATTTTCTATCCACGACTTCGAGTTGTATGCTGCCGATCTTAAAGACGTCCCTATGATGAATCAGATAGAGATTTGCCCATATAACACAAACAAGGAAATAATTGCTTTTTGTAAAGATAGAGGCGTTCAGGTAGAGGCGTTTGCAACATTTGGAACGACAAAGAAGAATCCTGTGGCAGCAAACGATTTGTTGGGAAACAAGACGATTGTCGATATATCTAAAAAATATGGCAAAACTCCATCTCAAATAATCCTTAGTTGGGTGTTGGGGCAAGGTGCATCTGTAGTTCCTAAAGCAAGAAGTAGACAGCATCTTTCCGAAAATATAGATGTGTTCGATTTCGAGTTGTCGAGTGAAGAAATGCAGTCAATCGACAGGTTGAATACGGGTAACAGTCATCGTTATTTCAGATGAAACGAATGAGTGTTGACATGTGTATGTTTCCTATGCTAAATTATAGTTGTTGTGAAAGTTGCATTTTTTCTTGGAGCATTGAATAGGGGCGGGGCGGAGACGCTTCTGGCTGATATTTTCAGCCGGAGGGTGACCTTACCTTTCGATGCCATTTGTGTTTATCGTAAAGAGGGAACTATGTCCGATTCGTTCCATTGCACAGGTGTACCTATGTTGCAACTCAATTGTGGAAAGAATTGGTTTCGCTATCTGATTCGTTTCCGCCACCTTGTTCTGAGACAGAAAGTCGATATAGTTCATGCTCAGACGGCCTTCAATGCAGCACTAGCCATCATTTCGCTGGTATTTACTCGTGTAAAGGTGGTCACGACACTTCATGGATTCACTTTTGTCACGGCCAACCCACTATACAAAAGGCTGGTTTTCCGTAACAGCAGCCGCATTATTTGTGTCAGTCAGTCGGAGTGTGACGAATACCTTAGACGTGGCAGTTTCGGAGTGGCTGACCGTTTTGTTGTAGTCCATAATGGGATTGATTTCAGCAAGTTTGGCCATACGCAACCGCCAACTGATAACGGTGAAGTTATTAAAATGTGTATGGTGGGCAGTTTCGGCGAAGGCCGCAACCACCTCTTTGTCTGTCACTTCTTAGATGCCCTCAAGAGACAAGGAGTCCAATATCACTTCACATTCATCGGTGCTGCACGTGAAAGCGAGAAGGAGATCTATGACAGCTGTATTAATTATTGCCATGAACATGGTCTGGATGATGCTGTTACCTTTTACGGACTCAGCAACGATGTGCCAGGGCTGTTGGCAGGTATGGATGCTTTTGTTTATGCCACTCGCCATGATAGTTTCGGAATCGCAGTAATTGAAGCCATTGCCACCGGGTTACCCACATTTGTGAACGATACAGATGTAATGAGAGAACTGTCGGGCGACGGAAAGTTGGCCACATTATACACCACCAATGATGTCGACGCCTTGGTCTCAAAAATTCAACATTTTGTTTCTCATCGTATGGAATATTGGCAACGGGCTCAAAGTTCGGCATCACATGTCCGTGAACAATACAGTATTGAACGTAATATAGCAAACCTCTCAATTGTATATCAAGGGCTATATAAATAGATTTCAGTAATCACTGGCCTTTCAAAGTATGCCTCATCGTGCCGTGCCAAGTCTTTGGATGAAAATCTGCAATCAATAGAACATGAATATCTTAGCCTCATTTCAGTTAATTATTTTTGTGTTCTTCCCTATGAAAGTTCTTACACACATGGCCATCATATAATCTCGAGTGTACCAGTGGAAAAAAAGTGTAACGTTAAAAGCCCTAGGTGTTTGGACGAAATACACTTTTGCTAATTGTCATTCTTCGACTTAATTTACTGGGAGTGCTTATAAACAAGTAGAGCTCCCCTTTTTTGTTCCGATAATAATGTGTGCAGGTAGAGCATTCATTGAGTTAAAATATACGGTAACCTTTTGTTATTTCAAAGAAAAAACGTATCTTTGTAATTGAAATAAGGGGTAAAATGTCCCCTATGGTTTTTATGTAAATAACTGTGATGTAATCGAATACAGCATTCACGGTTATATTCTTTTTTGTACTTAGTCTATTATTTTTGATTAATGAATATTAATACGAAGATGCGTTTCCTCGGTATATTTTCATTATTCCATTCTTTACAAAAGGAGAAAAGTAGGTTGGATCGTTCGCCTCTAATGCTATTTTTTATCATCGCTATGTTGTTTATGCAATCTTGTCGCAGCAGTCAGGAGGTTGCTTATATCAGTGATGCAGAGCGTGACAGTGCTCAGGCAATGCTCTCTACATACAGCACCGCCATCCATCCGGGCGACCAGCTATACATTTATGTCTATAGCGAGCTGCCCGAGGCCACGATTCCTTTCAATCAGGAAACACATATAGTGGCGGCAGAGATTTCTCATCAGAATACAGTGCAGGCGTCAAGCCAATCAAAAGAACTCGCAGAAACCATTCAACAGAGAAATCACTCACAAGTCACGGGTTATCTAGTTGACGAGGCGGGTTCCATTACATTTCCTATTTTGGGAAAGATCTTAGCGGTCGGGCTCACGCAAGATAGTCTCGCGTCTAAGATTCAGCAATTGTTGGTTAATGGTGGTTATCTCAATGACCCAGTGGTTACTGTCACCTCGATGAATTTCCGTGTGACAGTTATTGGGGAGGTGGCCCGGCCCCAGGAACTTCATATCACTGGAGACCGCTTGACTATATTAGAAGCCTTGGCCATGTGCGGAGACCTGACCATGGACGGCAAAAGAGAAAATGTGACCGTCATGCGCGAAAAGAACGGTGTTGCCACGCCCATCAATATCGACCTGACCAAGAAGACCCTCTTCGACTCAGAAGTCTACTACCTCCAATCCAATGACGTAGTCTATGTCGAACCCAGCGAACTCAAGAAGCGCCGCATGCACCGCGACGAGAACTGGCCGAAATATGTCACTTCTACAATATCGATAGTAGTAACGTTGCGAAACATATATTGGACATGGGTTGTCAGAGCCCCGAAGTATTTGTAATTAATTGTATATAAGGGTTAATTAGTACTCAATAATTCTCGAACATCGAACACACGGTTCTGTGTATCGGTCAGCCCGAACAACTTGTCTTTTATTTCTTCTTAAAAACACTTTTTGCGGCAATTATTAATTTGCAATTTATTCGTATGTTCAATTTAGATAAATTTATTTCTGATAGTGTAACTTTTCGCCATCAAAGTATGTTCAGGGCCGATATAGAGGCAAAAAGAGAGACATTGACTCGTGAAATAAAGGATAAAAAAGTCTGTGTAATAGGTGGCGCAGGTTCCATTGGCTCAAGTTTCATTAAAGCATTGCTTCCATTTGAACCTCAAAGTGTAGTAGTAGTTGACCTTAATGAGAATGGTCTTGCTGAGTTGGTTCGTGATATACGAAGTACAGAAGGATTATTTGTTCCCGACGAATTTAGATGCTATACTCTCAATTATGCTGATCCAATATTTTCTCGCATTTTCTGTGAGGAACATGGTTTTGATATTGTGGCAAATTTTTCAGCACACAAGCATGTTCGTAGCGAAAAAGATAAATACTCTGTTCAGGCCCTTATCGAAAACAATGATATAAAAGCCAAGAAATTGATGGACTTGCTTTGTGAGTTTCCTCCTAAGCATTTCTTCTGTGTGAGTACTGACAAGGCTGCAAATCCTGTAAATATCATGGGTGCCAGCAAGCGCATTATGGAGGACTTGGTGATGGCTTACAATGACAAATTCAAGGTGACTACGGCACGTTTCGCCAACGTGGCCTTCAGTAACGGCTCATTGCCAGATGGCTGGCTTCACCGTTTGCAAAAAAAACAACCTTTAGCAGCCCCCAATGATGTTAGACGTTATTTCGTTTCGCCAGAGGAAAGCGGTCAAATCTGCATGCTTGCCTGCATTTTGGGTAATGGAGGCGAGGTCTTTTTCCCAAAATTAGGTGAAGACCAGATGCTGACTTTCTCTGCTATTTGTGACGATTTCATAAAATCCGAAGGGTTTCTGAAAAAAGAGTGCGTTAACGATGAGGAAGCCAAGTGTTACGCGTCTCAGATGTCGTATGATAGTACCACATACCCAGTGGTATACTTTAAGAGTGACACGACTGGTGAAAAAGCCTACGAGGAGTTCTATGTACCTGGAGAAGAGATTGACATGCAGCGTTTTTTGGCATTGGGTGTGGTGAAACAGACTGCTAGGCATACGATGGAGGAGATGACTAGTTTTTTCAACTTGCTTGAAGGTATTTTTGCCAAGGATGATTTTTCCAAAGCTAATGTTGTGGATGCCATCAAGGCCTTTATTCCCAATTTTGAACATGAGGAGAAGGGTAAAAACTTGGATCAAAAGATGTAACCATGAACTGGCAGATTCTTGATAGCACTTACCCTTTCTCCTGTCCATGGCTGAAAGTCAGAAAGGACTATGTAAGGCTTCGTGATGGGTTAGAAGTCCCAGACTTTTATGTGATAGAGGCTCCCGATTGGGTGAATGTGATAGCTATCACCACTGATGGCATGTTTATAGTCGAAGAACAGTACCGTCACGGCATTCAGCAGGTTTGTTTCGAATTGTGTGCAGGTATAGTGGAAGAGGGTGAAACACCTATAGCAGCAGCAAAACGAGAGTTAAGGGAGGAAACAGGTTATTCCGGAGGAAATTGGTCATACTTGGGTATGAGTGTTCCTAATGCCAGTGGGGCAACAAACAAGTGCTACCACTTTGTGGCAAATGGTGTGACCTATGAACAAAAACCAGAACTAGAAAGAACAGAAGATATAAAAATACACCTATTGTCGGAACAAGATTTAAAACAGCTTATACATGACGACCGCATCGCTGAAGCTGTTATGCAGGTTCCGCTGTGGCGATACTTTGGGAACAAATAGAATTATTTATTATGGCATACAAAATTCCATTATTCAATTTAAACTTTGACGAAAAAGAAGCCCAAGCGGCTTATGATACCATCAAGTCTGGCTGGATATCCACGGGCCCTAAAAACGAGGAACTGGAGAGAATGTTTGTTGACATGTGGCACGTTAGCTATGCTGTTAGCATGACCAACTGTACTGCTGCCTTACATATATGCTGCATGGTGTGCGACCTCGGTCCTGGTGACGAGGTGCTTTGCCCCTCGCTGACTTTTGCCGCATCGGTGAACTGTATCCGCTATGTAGGCGCAACGCCCGTATTTTGTGACATAGTCGGTTCTGAGCATATCAACATAGATCCGGCCGAGATTGAGAAGAGGATTACTCCGAAGACTAAGGCCATCGTTGTAGTTCACATGGCTGGCTTCCCTGCAAAGATGGATGAGATTATGGCTATTGCCAAAAAACACAACCTGAAAGTCATCGAGGATGCTTGCCATGGTCCTCTTTCCGAGTACAAAAGCAAGAAATTGGGGACGATGGGTGATTGCGCAGCTTTCAGTTTTTTCTCCAATAAGAACATTTCGACGGGTGAAGGTGGCATGTTCATCACCAACAATGAGGAGATGGCTAAGAAAGCCCGTCTGTTGCGCTCGCACGGCATGACCACCATGTCTTATCAACGCGCCAGTGGCCATGCCACGGCTTACGACATTCTTGAATTGGGCTACAACTACCGTATGGACGACATTCGCGCCTCCATAGCCATCGAGCAACTGAAGAAACTGCCCAAAGACTTGGAGCAGCGCATCCATGTGCGTGAGCGTTATTTGGAGCGATTGTCACAAGTTGAAGGCGTGGTGGTACCCTTTGCTGACAACAAGGAGTTTACCAGCAACTATATCATGCCCATCGTGTTGACAGAAGGTGATGAGGCCCGTCGCGATGCCATTCGCGACAAGATTCATGCGGCTGGCATTCAGACCAGTGTCCATTATCCAGCCATACATAAATTCTCTATCTATAAGGACTATGGTGCAGTGCTGCCCAAGACGGAATATGTGACGACACATGAAATCACATTGCCTATGTATGCCGCTCTGACGGACGAGCAAATCGATTTTATTGTAAAGACCGTTGATGAAGCCATCCATGGATAAAAAGAGCATCCTGATTTTCGGTGTGGGCGAACTGCAACGCTCTATCATTCGTCGGGCCAAATTGATGAGCTTGTTCACCATTGGCATTGACCCTTGTGCTGATGCTGTATGCAAGGACGAGGTGGATGCCTTTGAGGTGGTTGGAGGCCAGGACTATGAGGGCACTTGTGCCGTGGTGGAGAAGTATAGCATTGATGCCATCGCTACCGCTGCTACCGACAAGCCCCTTGTGATGATGGCTCGTATTGCTGAGAAATATGGCTTTCCGTTCTACTCCGTGGAGACCGCCCAATGGAGCACCGACAAATTCCAGATGAAGCAGCGCTTTCTTGAGGGAGGCGTTCCCTGTGCCAAAGGGCGTTTGGTCAAAAGCATGAACGAGACTGCGGATATGATGTTCCCCGTCATCGTGAAGCCTCGCGACAACTCAGGCAGTCGTGGCGTGAAATTCTGTCGTATCAAAGAGGAACTGGAGCAGTCTATGACTGAAGCCCTGGAGTATTCCAAACTGGATTCTGTGCTGGTTGAGGAGTTTATCGAAGGTCAGGAATACAGCATTGAAGGGCTGCATTACGATGGCAAATCCGAGGTGATTCAGTTCACGGAGAAGAAGACCACGGAATACCCTTACAATGTGGAGTTAGGGCATATCCAGCCTGCCAGTATCAGCGAGGAAAACAAGCTAAAGATTCGAGAGATTGTAGCGAGGATTGGTAAAGCACTGAAGTTCGAGAACTGCCCTTCACATACCGAGTTGAAGATTAACGAACGAGGCATCTTTGTTATCGAGACCAGCCCGAGGCTGGGAGGAGACTATATCACCAGTACGCTCACTCCGCTTTCTACGGGCATCAATCTGGAAGACCAGTTACTGCATATTGCACTTGGAGAGAAGGTTGATACACAGTCTGGTCGAGTAGAGAAAGCCTCTGGCGTATGCTTTCTGAGCCTTCCTTGCGGTAAGGTGACGTCGATTGATACTACTATTAACGAAGTAAGCACTTGGCCGAGTGTTTATGGCTTTGCTACTTCGCTGAAGGTTGGTGATGAGATACATCCGATTACTAGTAGTTTGAACCGCTATGGGCAGTTTATTGTGAAGGGGGAGACAAGGAAAGAGGTGGATTCTCTATTATTCGGCTATGAAAAGGAATTGAGAAAAATCATTCAAATCGAACTATGATGAATAAGACAATAGTAGTTTTTGGAGCCACAGGCAAGGTCGGTTGCTATACGGCACTCTACCTGAAAGAAAAGGGATATGATGTCGTAGCTGTAGGACGTCGTCAGAGCGACAATGGTTTCTTTGCAGATTATGGCATTCCCTATGTTTCTTTAGACATCTTGTCTGTAGATGATTATAGCAAGTTGCCACAGAAAAATATATATGGCATTGTGCATATGGCAGCTACACTTCCTGCAACGATGAAAGGCTATAATCCGCATGAGTATGTGCGTTCAAACCTTGATGGTACGCTGAATGTGCTGGACTATGCAGTTAAAGCTGGTGTACAAAGATTTGTGTTTCCAAAGTCCTGGTCTGACATTTTGTACCTGACAGGAACACTTAAACCAATACCTGCTGATGCACCGGTCAAGTTCCCATTGAATAACGACCATACGGTATATGCCATTACAAAGAATGCTGCTTGTGATATTATTCAGCACTATTCCGTAAAGTATGGCTTCAAGTACTATATTCTTCGCTTTCCGAATATCTTCTGCTACCATCCCAATCCAACGTATTTCGTGGATGGTAAGAAGCGATGGACCGGTCAACGTGCGATTATTGAGCAGGCGAAGCGAGGAGAAGATATTGAACTGTGGGGTAGTCCTGATGCGGCTCGTGATGTCTTCTATGTGAAAGACTGTACCCAGATTATTGAGGAATGTCTATCTGCAAATGGTGAGAGTGGAATCTATAATGTGGGAACTGGCAAGGTGGTGACAAGACACGACCAGATTCAAGGCTTGATAGATGTCTTTGGGCGGAAAGATAATCCATCCAAAATAGTTGTTAGGGCAGACAAACCTGATTCGCCGATTTATTTGCTCGACATTTCAAAGACCGAAGAGCAACTTGGCTTTAAACCAAGATATGACTATATGACATATCTAAGAGATTTGAAGCATGAAATGGAAGTCAACCGTTTCGAGAAGCTTTGGGGCAAGGAAAGTGATTATACGTTTGATTTACAGGAGGGGGTTGCATCCTGACAATCAGCCGCTTACGAGTGGCAACGTAAACAATAAATAGCGCTGTCACCATACCATTGTGTGATGTTGTGGCAGCAAACACAATATCACGGGATGGAATTAAGAGGTAAAGTATTAGCAATTGTTGGTGCCGGTGAAGGGGCTTTGCCGATTATCACAAAGGCAAAGGAGATGGGTGTAACCACAGTGGCCTACGGCAGAAATGATTCTCTTGCAAAAGACCAGGTGGATATCTTCGTAGAAGAGAACAATTTCGACGTTCATTTCATCGCAGACTCTTGCCGGGAGTTGCACGCAAGTGGCGTAATGCCTTTTAGTGAGTTGTCAACCGAGGTCACCGCAAGAGTGGCGCACGTAGCAGGTATGCTGGGCAATGAAGTAGAGCACGGCTTTGGAGGTAAGAATAAGTACTTTATGCGAACAAAAGTCGCAAATCTTTCTTCTGTGAAGCAACCAGCGTTCCAGTTATACAACGAAAGAATTGAACCAGTATTCCCTGTGGTTGTTAAGGCCGTTGATGCTTGCGGAAAGAGAGGAGTAAGCATCGCTTACAATAGAGAAGACTTGGGAAATGCTGTTAAGCAGGCTCAAGAAAACTCTTCCGATGGTTCTGCTCTTGTGGAGGAATACTTAAAAGGAGGACAAGAATACTCTATTGAGTGCCTATCATACGGCAAGGGCAAGCATCAAGTAATACAATACACAGAAAAGGAATCAGCCGGACCTCCTCATTTTCTTGTATCATTGCGTTCCTATTATTGTACTGTACTCAGAAAGAGGCTAAGGATGGTTATATATGTAATGTCTATGTCCTAAATCAATATCGAGGGTTGGGACTATCAGTTCGTTTGCTTGACAAAGCTGCAGAGGTATGTAAGAGTTTTGGCTTCAAGTCTGTTTCCTTGCACGTGAGCGAAGATAATGAAAAGGCAATAAGAATATACGAGAGGTATGGTTTTGAAAAGACCGGTGGAATTAAATCAGTAGATAATGGAAGGCAGTTAGAAATGAGATTGTTTTTCGCATAATAATTAATTGAAGCAAATCAATGAGTGTTTATGGAGATTTCAAAGATACAAGAACGAATCATTTCCCCCTCCGCCTCCCTTCTTGACGCGATGAAGCAGATGGACCAGGTGAAGGTGAAAATACTGCTGGTGTTCAGTGGTGAACATTTTGAGGGGCTTATCACCATCGGCGACATTCAACGTGCCATCATCAAGAACACCGCCCTGAAGGAGCCGGTGAGCCGTATCCTGAACAAGAACAAGGTGTACGGCTACCAGTCGGAAGGGGAAGAGAGCATCCGTGAGAAGATGCGACGAATGCGGTCGGAGGTGATGCCCATTCTTGACGAACAAGGCCAACTGGTGGATGTCTGGTTCTGGGGCGACCTCTTCAAGAAGGCCGAACTGACAGAGCGGGAGAAGATCAACCTGCCAGTAGTCATCATGGCCGGAGGAAAAGGCACCCGCTTGAAACCTATCACCAACGTCATCCCCAAGCCCCTGGTGCCCATTGGAGACAAGACCATCTTGGAGACCATCCTCGACCAGTTCGAGGAGATTGGCTGCACGAAGTTCTATATGTCGGTCAACTACAAGGCTGACATTATGAAGTACTACCTCAGCCAGCTCGATCACAAATACGACATCGAGTTCTTCCAGGAAGAAAAGCCGCTGGGAACCATCGGCAGCGTGTCGCTGTTGAAAGGTAAGATCACCACCCCGTTCTTCGTCTCTAACTGCGACAGCATCAACGAGCAGGACTATCGCGACGTGTACGACTATCACGTGAGCAACCACAACGACCTGACCATCGTCACGATGGTAAAGAGCTTCAAGATTCCCTATGGGGTGATAGAGACAGGCGAGGACGGCCTGATGACTGCCCTCAGCGAGAAGCCCGAGCTCACTTTTCAGGTGAACACCGGCGTGTATATCCTCAATCCCAGCTGCATCGACGAGATCCCCGAGGGAGAGTTTTTCCACATCACCCATCTGATGGAGAAGATCAAAGCCCGTGGTGGCCGTGTAGGCTGCTTCCCCGTGAGCGAACACGCATGGAAGGATATGGGCGAATGGCCGGAGTATTTGAAGATGATTAATGTACTTTAGCTCTTGGGTTGCTGCGCTCAAAAATATTCAAAAATCAAAGGCAAAAATCATTCGAGATTAAGATATTTATGAGTTGATTTTCTATGAATTTTGAGGTCGAAGACCGACCAATAAAGTCGGGTTGATGCACTGCGTGCAGAAATAAGTCAAAAATCAGAGAGAGAATCTTTTGGACATTAATTGCCGTGTAATGGACCGTATAATTGAGCCATTAATGAGAGATGAACGATGGATTCGTGGGAATTAACGTTGAAGAGGGTGCGTAAAAATCGTTAAAAGCCCATCGGTGTGCAGGAAAAGTTGTAATTTCACAAAAAAGTTTGGATATGCGGTTGAAGTTGAATAACATTGAATTAAAGGGCTATAAGTCGGTAAACAACGATGGGCAGGTGTTACCTGTCAATGACGATGTGACCGTACTGATAGGGGCAAACGGAGTTGGAAAGAGCAATGCCGTATCGTTCTTTCAGTTGCTTAACTATGCCATGACCGGTTCTCTACAGACTTATATTGCAGAGAATGGATTTGCAGATGCCTTCCTGCACTATGGCTCAAAAAATACGGACTGCATTAAGGCGAAGCTGCGCTTTTCAAGCGACGACAGCAATAACGAGTATGCTTTTCGTTTGGCGTATGCCGCAGGTGATATCTTAATCTATACTGAAGAGTCAATCTCTTTTCAGCGGAAAGATCAAAGGAGACCTTTTGTACTTCAATTGGATGCAGGAAGGAAAGAGTCTCAACTGACAGAGGCCATGCAGTCAGAATACAAAGACACTGTCAATGTCTTTGTGAACCTTCTTCGGAATTGCCGCTATTTTCAGTTCCACGATACCACAATGGACTCCAAGATACGTAAGAAAGGCTATCTAGGTGACAATAAGTTCCTTCGCAGCAATGCGGGCAATTTGGCCGCTTTCCTTTATGGAATTAAGCATCGCAAAAACGGAGAGGCC
>ODAI012001167.1_pt1 | contig 15453 bp, 18 predicted proteins | sample 1539321 | NCBI WGS metagenome assembly ODAI01 (sample SAMN02144231, study PRJEB22623) | gut metagenome | biome: sheep rumen | host: Ovis aries | place: New Zealand
AAGCAGCTTTCGGCCATACTCTTTGAAAAGCTGGGACTTCCCCACGGAAAGAAAACGAAAAGCGGTTATTCCACCGATGCGGAGGTGCTGGAGGAGCTTTCGGGGAGACACCCCATAATTGAAGATATACTTCTTTACAGGTCATATACAAAGCTGACATCCACCTATGTTGAAGGGCTTCTGAAACAGGTGGAGGAGGACGGCAGGATACACACCGTTTTCAAGCAGTGCGAGACAAGAACGGGGCGTATATCCTCCACAGAGCCCAATTTGCAGAATATACCCGTCCGTACCGAGCTTGGCAGGGAAATGAGGAAGTTTTTCGTATCTCCAAAGGGCAGTAAACTGGTGGATGCGGATTACAGCCAGATCGAGCTGAGAGTTCTTGCCCACCTGTCCGGTGACGAGAACATGAAAAAGAGCTTTCTTTCCGGAGCAGATATCCACACCGCCACAGCCTCACAGGTGTTCGGTATGCCTGTTTCCATGGTCACTCCCGAAATGAGGCGTGCTGCAAAGGCAGTAAACTTCGGCATAGTTTACGGCATAGGCGCATTTTCGCTTGCAAAGGATATAAATGTTTCCAACAAGGAAGCGCAGAAGTACATAGACAACTACCTGAACAACTTCTCCGGTGTAAGGGAATTCATGTCCGAAACCGTGGAGAAGGCAAGAAAGCTGGGATATTCCGAAACTGCCTTCGGAAGAAGAAGATATATACCGGAACTCAGCTCCAAAAAGGCAAATATCGCCCAGCTCGGAAAGAGAATGGCGATGAACGCACCCGTACAGGGTACGGCAGCCGATGTTATTAAGATCGCCATGGTGAGGGTGTACAAGAGACTGAAGGAAGAACTCCCGGAAGCAAAGCTCGTTCTCCAGATACATGACGAACTGATAATAGAGGCAAGCGAAAAGGATGCTCCTGCTGCCGAAAAGATACTTTCGGAGGAGATGCAGAATGCCGCTGCCTTCACCGTTCCGCTCGCTGTGGATGTAAAGAGCGGAAACAGCTGGTTTGAGACCCATTAAGGCAGGAATAGTCATCATCGGCTTTCTGAGCCGAGCCCGTATGTTGTTTTTCTGTATATAGAAAAAAACGGGTCGCTGTCGGCTGTGCCGACTGTTAAAGGCAACAATACCATTAAAAGAAAAGTTACCGAGCCCGTATGTTATTATTCCGTACAAAGAAACAAACGGGTCGCTGTCGGCCGTGCCGACACGGCAAAATTTGTGTTGACAAAGAGAAAATAATGTAGTATAATGAAGAAGGTTGTGAATTATCACCAATCTTTTTACAGATTTTACGGCAATATTGCCGATATAAGACAGGAAAGGAAGATACAAATTGTCAAGAGTGTACAATTTTTCCGCTGGTCCCGCTGTTCTCCCCGAGGAAGTGCTCAAAGAAGCCGCAGCAGAAATGCTGGATTACAAGGGAAGCGGAATGTCCGTAATGGAGATGTCCCACCGTTCCAAGGTATACGATGAGATAATCAAGGATGCCGAAAAGGATCTCAGAGAGCTCATGAGTATACCCGACAACTACAAGGTGATCTTTGCCCAGGGCGGAGCATCACTCATATTTGCGGGCGTTCCCATGAACCTGATGAAGAACAGGAAGGCAGCCTATATCATTACCGGCCAGTGGGCAAAGAAGGCAGCACAGGAAGCTGAAAAGTACGGTGAGGTAGTTCGTGTGGCATCCTCCGCCGACAAGACCTTCTCCTACATCCCGGACTGCTCCGATCTTGATATCCCGGATGATGTTGACTATGTTTACATCTGCGAGAACAACACAATCTACGGCACAAAGTTCTGGACTCTCCCCAACACGAAGGGTCATGAGCTGGTAGCTGACGTATCCTCCTGCTTCCTTTCCGAACCCGTGGATGTTTCCAAGTACGGTGTGATCTACGGAGGCGTGCAGAAAAACATAGGTCCTTCCGGTGTACAGGTAATAATAGTTCGTGAGGATCTTATCGCTGACGGTCCCGCTCTTCCCTGCACTCCTACCATGATGGACTGGAAGATACAGGCAGACAACGACTCACTCTACAACACTCCTCCCTGCTACGGCATCTATATCTGCGGCAAGGTGTTCAAGTGGATAAAGAAGATGGGCGGTCTGGAGGCTATGAAGGCTCATAACATCAAGAAAGCCAACATCCTCTATGATTTCCTGGACGAAAGCAAGCTCTTCAAGGGCACAGTCCGCAAGGAAGACAGATCTATCATGAATATACCCTTTGTCACAGGCAATGAGGAACTGGATGCCAAGTTTGTAAAGGAAGCTACTGCAGCCGGTTTTGTAAACCTGAAGGGTCACAGGACAGTAGGCGGCATGAGAGCCTCTGTTTACAACGCTATGCCCATAGAAGGCGTAGAAAAGCTGGTAGAATTCATGAAGAAGTTTGAGGCTGATAATGCCTGAAAAGGAAAGATTTGAAAAGCTCAAGGGTCAGGGCGGTAAGCTTGGCGGGATGTCATCCTACGAAATACTCTATGACAAATATACAGGAGTAGAGTATCTGTATCTTTACAATTCCGGAAACGGCAGTGTGGCTGTTACTCCCATTGTCGGCCGTGACGGAAAGCCTTACCTTGATCCGGCACTCAGAGAACCTGACTGGTTTGGAAAAGTAGAATAGAGGACTGATAACGATGTACAACGTACTTACGCTCAACAAGATCGCAGCCTGCGGCACAGATCTTTTCGACAGGAGCAAATACAATGTGGGTGACAATGTTTCCGAGCCCGCAGCCATAATGGTAAGAAGTGCTAAAATGCACGATATGGCTTTTGAAAAGAGCCTTCTCGCCATTGGCAGAGCAGGTGCGGGAGTAAATAACATCCCCGTAGACAAGTGTGCGGCAGACGGTATAGTTGTTTTCAACACCCCCGGTGCCAACGCAAACGCAGTAAAGGAGCTGGTTCTCACTGCCCTTCTCATTTCCTCGAGAAGAGTTCCCGATGCTCTGGTATGGGCTCAGGATCTTAAAGGCAACGGTGACGATGTTGCGGGCATAGTTGAAAAGGGCAAGGCACAGTTTGCTGGTCCCGAGATCTCCGGAAAGACCCTTGGTATCATAGGTCTTGGTGCTATCGGTGTTCTTGTGGCAAATGCTGCGATCTCCCTCGGCATGAAGGTAGTGGGCTATGACCCCTTCCTTTCCGTAAACACCGCACTCCGCCTTTCAAGCAAGGTAAAGACAGTTTCCGATGTGAAGGATGTTTATACAGAAGCCGATTATGTTACCATCCACGTTCCCTATAACGCACAGACAAAGGGCACTATCAACGCCGAGACTATCGCACTTATGAAGGACGGCGCAAGGGTGATAAACCTTGCAAGAGGCGAGCTGGTGGACAATACCGCCATGATCGAAGCACTTGAAAGCGGAAAGATCGCCGCTTATGTGACAGACTTCCCCTGCGAAGAGATACTGGGTGTGAAGAATGCCATCGCACTTCCCCACCTCGGAGCATCCACTCCCGAGGCAGAGGACAACTGCGCTGTAATGGCCGCAGAGGAGCTTATAGATTACCTGGAGAACGGTAATATCAGAAACTCCGTCAATTATCCCAATGCCTCCATGTCTGCTTCCGGCACAAAGGTATGCGTTCTGCACAAGAATGTCCCCGCAGTTATTTCCGAAGTCACCAGCATTCTGGGCAGCGAAAAGATCAATATAGAGAACATGGTAAACGCTTCCCGCAAGGAATATGCCTACACTCTTATCGACGCTTCCGGTGAGATAACCGACAAGATCAGAAAAGAACTTGAAGAAGTGGATAATGTTATCAGGATAAGAGTTATAAAGTAAAACAGCATTCGGATCAATAAAACGCTGCCTGTAAAGAGCAGCGTTTTTTGTGTTTTAAGGGACATTTTTCCATTGACATTGTATTTCGATTATGATATAATTATTATGACTTATCATCTTTAATTCGGGAGTGAAATGCATGACATTTGAAAAATCCTGTGGCGCTGTGGTCTACCGCAAGCATCACGGGAACCTTGAAATACTGCTTATCAAACATGTAAACAGCGGTCACTGGTCATTTCCCAAAGGGCATATGGAAGAGGGGGAGAGCGAGGAGGAGACCGCACTCAGAGAAATAATGGAGGAGACTTCCATAGAAGTCATACTGGATCCTACCTTCAGAGAGACTGTCACCTATTTTCCGAGAAAGGATATACAAAAGGTTGTCGTATACTTTATAGCAAAAGCAAAGACCTTTGATTTTACTCCGGGCGCCGGGGAGATAGCGGAAGTCAAGTGGGTGGATGTAGGTCACGCAAATCAGCTTCTGATCTACGAAAACGACAGGGTAATAGTAAACAAGGCAAAGGCAGTCATCACTTAAAACGGAGTTAATGCAAATTGAAGATAGTTTCATGGAACACAGCGGGGCTGAGATCTGCGCTGAAAAAAGGCTTTGCGGATTTCTTTGCGGAGAGCGGAGCGGATGTATTCTGTGTACAGGAGAGCAGGCTCACAGCCGATCAAAATGAGTTTCACCCGGAGAGCCATCCCTATGAATACCTGTACCCCGCACAGAAAAAAGGCTATTCCGGAACCCTTGTGTATTCAAGGATCAAGCCTCTGAGCGTTGAGTACGGCTACGGTGAAGAGGAGTACGACAACGAGGGGCGAAGCATCACCCTTGAATTTGAAGGATTCTACCTTGTGAATGTATATGTGCCGAATGTCAAGAACGACCTTTCAAGGCTTGAGTCAAGGATGCGCTTTCAGGACACCTTCAGGGATTATCTTTGCAGGCTTTCCCAGAAGAAAGGCGTTGTAGTCTGCGGAGACATGAATGTTGCCCATAAGGAGATAGACATAAAAAATGTCCGCTCCAATATAGGAAAAGCAGGCTTTACCGACGAAGAAAGGCAGAAAATGACAGAGCTTCTTGAAGCAGGCTTCAAGGATTCTTTCAGGGCGCTCCACCCCGACACCGTAAAATACACCTGGTGGTCTTTCAGAGGAAATGCAAGAGCCAACAATGTAGGGTGGCGCATAGATTATTTCCTTGTAAGCGATGACTTTTTCCCCCATGTGACCGGGGCGGAAATATACGACAGCATCACCGGCAGCGACCACTGTCCTACCGGTCTCATAATAGATCAAACGAGGTGACAGAATTGCCAAGATACAAGCCTGACAAAACCACCCTTATCTTAGGTCTTGTGTTTTTTATTATCGGATTTGCTGCTGCAGCCGGATTCGCTGTATATCATATCAGCTACAGGAACTTTGAAAGAAACGCCGACAGGATAAACGCCGTCATAACAAATGTGGATGTATATACCACCGGAAGCGGAAAGAACAGAAGGACCCGCCATAATGTGGAAGTCACCTATGTATACGAGGGTGAAGCCTATACCAACAGCCTTGATTACTACATTTCGGGAATGAAGACCGGAGACTTTGTCGAAGTGTTGGTAAACAGGGACGATCCCCAGAATATGAGGTCCGAGCCAAAGCTGTGGTTATTGTTGTTTGCAGGCTTTTTCCTTATTTTCGGCGGAGTGGGCTTTGGACTCACATGGTCCGAAATAGGCACAATGATAAAAGCAAAAAGACTAATAGACCGTGACAGATATGTGATGTGCGACAACTGGGAAGAAAAGCTGTCCGGCACGGCTGTAAACGATGTACAATACCACCGTATAATCGCACGTTATGATAACGGCATCGAAGAATTCACCTTTAAAAGCCGTCCCTTCCACCCTGCCAAACAGCCTTATGTTCCGGGTGAAAGTGTGATAGTGTATGTGGATATAGAAGAAAACCCGAAGAAATACTTTGTATATCTCAAGGACTGAACGGAAAAGAGAGTGAAGTATGATGAAAGACATAAAAAAGAATGCGGCACTGCTTCTGGCATCCCTTCTGATAGCAGGACAGGCGGCACCTGCCGTGTCTGCCGAGCCCCGTTTTTCTAAGAAGACCATTACACTTGAGGTGGGAGAAACTGCCGATCTTGAACTTCTTGACAGGGGGAAGTATACCCATTACAGCGTGTCGAACGGCTATGTTTTCTCTTATGACAAGGATTCAAGGACAGTGACGGCGAAAAGCCCCGGAACCGCCTACATCTATGCAGAGAGCGACGGAGAAAAAGCCCAATGCAGGATAATCGTCAACGGCGAACAGGAGGAAAAGACTGCCGCAGAGGACACGGATGACAGGCATTATGACAAAAATGTCAGGGTACTCTACGGAAAAAGCAAAATAATCAGCGCTCCTGCGGGAAAAGATGTGGTGGTGAAGCTCGATAATTCAAGCATAGCCCATATTTCCTGCGGTGTCATCAAGAATGACAGCTTTGATATCATAATTCGCTCAAAGCTTCCCGGAAAGGGCTTCATAACCGTTTGCGAAAGACAGAGCGGAAAGGTGCTTTACACTGTTAAGCTGACGGTATACAGAACACAGGATCTTGCAGAGGAAGAAAAGGGCAGTGATCTCGATGCCGATACCTATGCGGATGAAGTCATCATAATGGTGAACGAAGAAAGAAACAGCAGGGGACTTCCCTCCCTTGAAAAGAGCGGCTCTCTGTGCAAAAGCGCCGCTGTAAGGGCAGATGAAGTGTCAAGAAAGTTTTCCCATGTGCGCCCGGACGGCACAGCCTGCTATACCGCCATCACGGAGTACTATTCCCACAGCGGTGAGAACATAGCACGCAGGGTGAGCACGGCGGAAGATGTCATGGAAGCATGGATGGATTCTCCCCGCCACAAAGATAATATCTTGGACGAGGGCTATACGAAGATCGGAGTTGCCTATGACCCGGATAACAGGGTCTGGGTGCAGATCTTTACAGACTGAGGTAACAAAATGGCTAAAAAGCTGCTTATAGTTGATGATGAAAAGAATATAAGAAATGTTATAAACGAGTATGCCAAGTTTGAGGGCTACGAAACGGATGAGGCTGAGGACGGCATGGAGGCAGTAGAAAAGTGCCGTACCAACAACTACGACCTTATCATCATGGATGTGATGATGCCCCGCCTTGACGGCTTTTCCGCCGTAAAGGAGATAAGAAAAACAAAGCAGATACCTGTTATAATGCTCTCCGCAAGAGGAGAAGAATATGACAAGCTCTTCGGCTTTGAGATAGGGGTGGATGACTATGTTACAAAGCCCTTCTCACCCAAGGAGCTCCTTGCAAGGATGAGAGCAGTTATGAAGCGCTCCGCAGCCCCCGAAAAGGAGATACTTTCCTTTGAGGGCCTTACCCTCGATATCCCGGGAAGAAGTGTTCTTGTGGACGGAAAGGATGTGGCACTCACTCCGAAGGAATATGACCTTCTGTTTTATATGGTGAACAACAGGGGAGTAGCGCTTTCAAGAGAAAAGCTTCTCAGCGAAGTGTGGGGATTTGATTTCTTCGGGGACGACAGGACCGTGGACACTCACATCAAAATGCTGAGAAACTCCCTCGGAGATTACAGAAAATTCATAGTCACAGTGAGAGGAATGGGCTACAAGTTCGATGAAAGGCAGTAAGAAAAAGGAGGAGAAGCCCACTCCCCATGAAGACAGCAGGATAAAGCAGGCACTGAGAAGTGTCCGCTTTACTGTGTGGATATACTTTGCCATATTTATAATCAGCATACTCATAATAATGTGGGTCACCTTTACAGCCACATTTCAGGCGAATTACCGTTCACGGAAGAACGCAGACATCAGCTATGCCTCACAGTATATAGTTACCGGGCTTTATGACGGTACACTTACTCCGAAGTCTATCTATGAGATAGGGAGCACAAGGAACCTGTGCATAATACTCCAGGACAGATATGGTCTTACCCGCTTTTCCTGTGATGTTATGAGTGAGAACTGTCTGATACACGGTGCATCCGATGAGCAGCTGCAAAACTACCGCAGAATGGCAAGGGAATCCAAGGACGGTATATACACCGAGGAGACAGGAAACGCCTTAAAGGTCAACACTATGCTCTATGTACAGGCGATAGGCGGTAAGGAGCCCGTCGGCTACCTCCTGATAAACACAACTCTGGAACCCTTTGAATCAACAGTAGAGCTGCTTCGGCATCAGATGCTCCAGATAAGCATCTGTATGCTGGTGCTGGGCTTCGGTATATCCGTTTTCCTGTCAAGCCTTCTCTCCACTCCCATCACCCGCATAACAAAGTCGGCATCACGGCTCGCACAGGGCGACTTTAATGTAGAGTTCAACGGCAACGGCTACACGGAAACGGAACAGCTTGCCGAGACCCTGAACTACGCATCTTCGGAGATCACGAAAATTGACACCATGAGGCGTGATCTTATGGCAAACATCTCCCACGACCTGCGCACACCGCTTACGATGGTAAAGGCATATGCGGAAATGATAAGGGATCTGTCGGGAGACGATCCCGTAAAGAGGGAAGAACACTTAGAGATAATAATAGAGGAAAGCGACCGACTGTCGGCGCTCGTAAACGATATACTTGATCTTACCAAGCTTGAAAACGGCTCTTCGGGCTTTTCTCCCGAAAGAGTGGATCTTCATGACCGCATCTACGGCATCATGAACAGATATACGCTCATCTCCGAAAAAGACGGTTATAATTTCTATGTGAACGTTCCAGAAGGACTTTATATAAAAGCAGATCCCATCAAGCTGGATCAGGTCATATACAATCTTGTGAACAATGCGGTGAACTACTCAGGGGATTCAAGAGATATATACATCTGTGCCGTTCCCAAAACAGAGCATCCCGGAAAGATAGAGGTTTCAGTCACCGATACGGGAGAGGGCATACCCAAGGAACAGCTCGGGGTGATATTTGACAGATATTACCGTGCTGAAAAGCACAAGCGTGACAAGATCGGCACCGGTCTGGGTCTTTCCATCGTAAAGCAGGTGCTCATCATGCACGGCTTTCAGTTCGGTGTGCGCTCTGAGGAAGGAGTAGGCTCCACATTCTGGTTCACGGCGGAAGAAGAGAAAGATGAAGGAACAGCAGATCAAGACCAACGCCATGAGGATACTTGAAACGGCGGGCATAGAATACAGTATCCATGAATATCCCCATCAGGGCGATGAGGCAGTAGACGGAGTCACTGTGGCGGCACTTCTCAACGAAGCTCCGGAAGCAGTATTCAAGACACTTGTCACGAGAGGAGCCTCAGACCCCGCAAAAAACTTCTATGTCTTTTGCATACCCGTAGGCTGCGAACTGGATATGAAGGCAGCAGCAAGAGCAGTAGGAGAGCGCTCCGTTGAGATGCTCCATGTAAAGGAGCTGAGACAGATAACAGGCTATATAAGGGGCGGCTGTTCTCCTGTTGGGATGAAAAAGCAGTTTCCCACAGTCATTCAGGAGGATGCCATGCTCTTTGACAGGATATTTGTCAGCGGCGGCAAAGTGGGGACACAGATAGAGCTTTCCCCGGAGGAGCTCCTTGCCCTTATAGGCGGGAAATACGGGGATATAGTGCGACAATAGAAAAAATATCCAAAAGGAGTTTTGACAAAATGGAAAAATACGGACTTCTGGGCTATCCCTTGGGACACACCATGTCTCCGCCCATACACAAAAGGCTTTTTGACCTCGAAGGCATAACTGCTGATTACAGCCTTTTTGAGATAGCGCCTGAGGAACTGGACACAAGGAAAGAAGAGCTTTTTGCTCTTAAAGGCTTCAACATCACCATACCTCACAAAGGGAACATTATCCCTTATCTTGACGAGCTTGATGTTACGGCACAGCGTTATTCATCAGTAAACTGCGTTTCCGTAAAGGGCGGTGTAAAGAAAGGCTACAACACCGACTGTGACGGTTTTCTGCGCTCCATAGAGGCTGCGGGCGGAAAGCTCTCCGGAAAGGTGCTGCAATGCGGCTGCGGCGGTGTCGGAAGGATGATCGCCATCGAGACACTAAGACACGGCGGACAGCTTACCGTATCCGTTATGAAGGGCTTTGAGAACACCGTAGACCCTGTAAAGGAATTCGCGGAGAAAAACGGCATTCACACACCCATAAAGGTGGTACACCCCGACGAAATAGATATTTCCGAAGGCTTTGAAACTCTTATAAATGCCACTCCCGTGGGGATGTTCCCGAAGACAGATGCATCCCCCGTAGACAAAAGCGTTACAGAGTCCGTAGGCTTTGTCTTTGATGTTATCTATAATCCGGATGAGACCCTTCTTATGAAAACTGCCCGTGCCAACGGTTCTGTTGCCGTAGGCGGGATGGCAATGCTTGTATGGCAGGCAGCTGTGGCCCATGAATACTGGACGGGCGCAAAATACAGGACAGAGGATATAGAGAGCATTATCAGGGATATGCAGAAAGAGATGAAAAATGCGTAAGCGCCTTGATGGGAGCACCTTGTTTGCCCCCGTTCCCGCAGCACTTATCACCTGCGCAGAAGAAAACGTAAAAAATGTCTTTACAGCAGCATGGACAGGCATCGTAAACACCCGGCCGCCTATGGCTTATGTGTCTGTGCGCCCTGAAAGGTATTCCTACGACATAATAAAAAGATCCGGGGAGTTTGTGATAAACCTGACCACATCCAAAATGGCGAAGGTCACCGACCTTTGCGGAATGAAAAGCGGCAGGAAATATGACAAGCTGTCCCGCCTTGAGACCGTGGATTCTCAGGTCTGCAAAGCGCCTACCCTGAGCCTTTCACCCGTATCCCTCGAATGTAAGGTGGAAAGAGAGATAAACCTTGGTTCCCACACCATGTTCATTGCAAATGTAGTGTGTGTCACGGTGGATGAAAGATACACCGACAGCAAGGGAAAAATAAACCTTGAACAGGCGGGGCTCATGGCATATTCCCACGGAGGGTATTTTGCTCTGGGAAGAAAGCTGGGGGATTTCGGATTCAGCGTGAGGAAAAAGAAATGATAGTCGATTCCCACGCCCACTATGACGACCCTGCCTTTGATGCGGACCGTGATGAGGTCTTGAAAAGAGTGTTTGAAGTCACCCATAGGGTGATAAATATCGGTATAAATGCGGAAAGGAGCAGAAGTACAGCGGAGCTTGCCTATAAATACCCGCAGATGTACGCTGCTGTGGGTATCCACCCCCTTGAAACGGACAACTTTGAAAAAGAACTCCCTGTCATAGAAAAGCTGGCAGAGCTTGAAAAGGTCGCAGCCATAGGGGAGATAGGGCTTGACTACCACATCCCCGCAGACAGGGAAAGGCAGAAGGCAGCCTTTGCGGCACAGCTTGAGATCGCAGGAGCCCACTCCCTTCCGGTAGTCATACACACAAGAAACGCATGGGAGGATACCTTTGAGATACTGGAAAGATACCGTCCGGAAGGAGTAGTACATTCCTTTTCAGGCTCTGCCCAGACAGCCCTGAGGATAATAAGGCTCGGTATGTATATAGGCTTTACGGGCTTTATCACTGACCCGAATGTAAAAAAAGGAAATAAAGCCTTGTCCGTGATACCGGCAGAACGCATCCTGATCGAGACAGATGCCCCCTGTCAGCCGCCCATATCCCATAGGGGAGAACGGTGCGATTCCCTGATGCTCCCCGAAACTGCTGCTCATATAGCAGCAGCAAAGGGTACAGAGACGGAGTTATTCGCCACGCTTGCCGCTGAGAATACATTAAGACTTTTTAATATCGGGAGAGATAGAGAATGATAAAATTTCACCTGGGTGAAGCACCTAACGATATAAGCGTTTGCTGTTCCATCATGCACACTGTACACGATCACCCTCACCTTGTAAGAGATGACGTAGAGATAGGCTCCTTTTTCGGCAGCCCTCCGGTCATCTGGAACGGCGGAAGGATGATGCTCGGAAAATACGATGCCAAAAAAGCCAAGGCGGAGATAGCAAGGTACAACGAATTTGGGATACCCTATCGCTTTACCTGGACAAATCCCCTCATAGAAGAGGAACACCTTGATGATTACGACTGCAACGACCTTCTTGACTTTGCGGACAACGGTCTCAACGAGTGTATAGTAAACTCTCCCGTTCTGGAGGAATACATCAGAAAGACCCACCCGAACATTAAGCTCACATCATCCACCTGCAAGTGCATAAGAGATATAGACGAGGTCAAAGCGGAGCTGGCAAAGCCTTATTCACTGGTGGTACTGGACTATAACTTCAATAATGATTATGAGTCTCTTGAAAAGCTGACACCCGAGGAAAGAAAGCGCTGTGAGATACTCTCCAACCCTGCCTGCCGCCCGGGCTGCACAAGAAGGAAGGAGCACTACCGCTGGATAGGTGAGCAGCAGCTGCATTACAGGGAGTTTATGGAGAGGTACAACCGCATGACCCCCGAAGAGCAGATGAAAAACCGTATCACGGAATGGGAATGTGCAGACAGAAACGTGTTCCTTTTCGGAGAGAAGGAATATCCTCTCCATGTAAAGCCGGATGACCTTTACAACAAATACGTTCCCATGGGCTTTGAGAACTTCAAGCTCGAAGGAAGGGCATCATACGCCATACTTATAGCAGAACAGGTGACCCGCTATATGGCAAAGCCGGAGGCAGCGGATGAATTCAGGTACAGAGTAAATATAGGCTCCTTCAAGAACCAGCATTTGAATTACGGAGGCTAAAGGTAAATGGCACAGATATTTGACCCCAAGCCCATAGCCGTTCCCGGCTTTGAGTTTGAGGAAAGGATAATTAAGGCTGCAGCAGAGGCAGAAGCTCTGTGCAGGGAAAGCTTTGAAGAAATAGATGAAACAGCTGCTTTCAACAGTGAAAAGGTACTGAGAGCCTTTATAAACAACAAGGTCTCCGCTGCCTGTCTCAGCGGCACCACCGGATACGGCTACGGGGATATCGGCAGAGACACCCTCGACAAGGTCTTTGCGGAGACCTTCCGTGCAGAGGATGCACTGGTGCGCTCTACCATCGCATCCGGCACCGCAGCCCTTACCACTGCACTTTTCGGTGTGCTGCGCCCCGGTGACAAGATAGTTTCGCTTACAGGCGACCCCTACGACACCCTTGAAGAGGTGATAGGCATAAGGGGCAGCGGCAGCGGTTCACTTGCGGATTTTGGCATTGCCTACGATAAGGTGGAAATGACCCCCGACGGGAATCCCAAGGTAGGGGAGATATTCCAGAAGGTAAAAGGTGCAAAGGTAGCCTATATACAGCGTTCAAGGGGCTATTCTCTGCGTCCCTCGCTCACGGTGGGACAGGTGGCAGAGATTATTAAGGCTGCAAAGGGAGCAGAGCCGGACTGCATAGTTATGGTGGATAACTGCTACGGTGAATTTGCGGAAAAGGCTGAGCCCACACAGGTAGGAGCTGACCTTGCAATAGGCTCTCTCATAAAGAACCCCGGCGGAGGTATCGCTCATTCGGGCGGGTATATAGCAGGAAAGGCAGAACTGGTGGAGCTTTGCGCCGGCAGGATGACTGCTCCCGGAGTAGGCAGAGAAGCCGGAGCCACCTTTGACGAAAACAGGAGCCTGTATCAGGGGCTTTTCCTTGCGCCGGAAGTGACGGCAAATGCCCTGAAAACAGCAGTATTCACCACAAGGATAATGGATCTTTTCGGTTACGAGGTCTACCCCTCTCCGAGCGAAAAAAGAGGAGATATAATCACATCCGTCGTTCTCGGTTCCGAAGGTGCGCTGATAGCCTTCTGCAAGGGACTTCAGAAAGGCTCACCCATAGACAGCTTTGTTTCTCCCGAGCCATGGGATATGCCGGGCTACGATTCACAGGTGATAATGGCGGCGGGCACCTTTAATAACGGTGCATCCATCGAGCTTTCCGCAGACGGTCCCCTCAGAGACCCCTATGCTGTGTATATTCAGGGCGGCCTCACCTACACATCCGGAAAACTGGGAGTTATGTGTGCCCTTCAGGAAATGTATGACAAAGGAGAATTGAAGCTTTTCAGATGATCATAATGTCAGTCGATTACGGCATGAGCCGTACCGGTATTGCCGTTTGCGACAGCATGGAGATACTTGCATCTCCCGTGACGGTAATATTTGAGAAGGATATGAAAAAATGTGCGGTGCAGGCAGCAGCCAAGGCAAAGGAGCTCAGAGCGGAGCTTATAGTGGTCGGGCTCCCTCGCCGCACCGACGGAAAGCCCGGAGAGACCGAAGTGCTGGCAAAGCAGTTTGCGGACAAGATGAAGGCTCTCACGGGAAAAGAGACTGTTCTCTGGGATGAGCGCTTTACTACGGTATCAGCCCACTATGCACTTGATGAGATGAATGTTCACGGAAAAAAGCGCAAAAATGTAGTGGATGCACTTGCTGCCGTAATGATACTTGAAAACTACCTTTCATACAGAAAGAACACGGGGCAGCTATGAAAATACTTGTGATCTCCGACTCTCACGGCAACAGATCTGCCGTGAAGTCTGTTTTTGAGAGGATGGAGAATTCCTTTGACATAGCCGTTCATTTAGGTGACGGCGAGGATGACCTTTTTCCCGTAAAGGAAAAGTACCCGGATATAAGGATAATACAGGCAAGAGGAAACTGTGACATACGCCCGCACCCGCTTTCACAGATCATTGAAACAGAGGGCGGCAATATCTTCGTGACTCATGGCCATATGTACGGTGTCAAGGGTGGGCTTGGAGGCCTTGCTTCTGCGGCGTATCTTTCAGGCTGCAAGATAGCTCTGTTCGGTCATACCCACTGCCGCCATGAAAGCCGTGAAGATGGGATATACCTTATAAATCCCGGTTCCTGCGCCATCCCACATGATGGTCTGCCGCCTTCCTTCGGTGTGCTCACCGTTGAAAAGGAAGGGATCCTCTTTAAGTTTATGGACGTAAAATAATATGACTGATATATTCAAAAGCCACTTTATAAGACCACGCAACGCAGCAGTTCCCGAAAAGTATGACTTCGTGTCGGAAAAGTCATCGGCAGTCTGCGGAGACACGGTCACATTCTATATGTCCTTTGACGGTGATACTGTCAGTGATGCGGGATATGAGGTGCTGGGCTGTTCTGTAGCCATAGCCTCCGCATCTGCCGTAAGTGAAATGATAATAGGCAGGGAAACAGGATTTGCAGAGCGCATATCCGCAGATGATATATCGGCTTACCTGGGAGGTATACCGGATAACAGAAAAGAATGTATCATCACCGTACTTGATTCTGTGAGATCGTGTATATATCAACAAAAGCACTCTCAAAGCGGGGATCAATTGTGAAAAATGACTATTGACACGGATCCGCTGTTTATGATATAATTGAAAAGCCGCATGGTAAAGGCTCTTAAAATGTCTGCCTTCAGCAGGCTGCCCGAACAGCGAGTTTATAGAAAAGGCAGGTGCCTATAATGTACGCAGTGATTGAAACAGGCGGAAAGCAGTATCAGGTCAAGGAAGGCGATGTAATTCGCGTAGAGAAGCTCGGTGTTGAAGAAGGACAGGCTTATACCTTTGATCAGGTTCTCGCCGTTGGCGGTGATGAGCTTAAGATCGG
>ODAI014036589.1_pt1 | contig 15450 bp, 12 predicted proteins | sample 1539321 | NCBI WGS metagenome assembly ODAI01 (sample SAMN02144231, study PRJEB22623) | gut metagenome | biome: sheep rumen | host: Ovis aries | place: New Zealand
GCGGATCCGGATCTGCTGCGGCGGATCAACGCCCTGATCCATCCGGCTGTGACACAGGCCGTCATGGACGCCATCGCCCAGGAAAGAGAAGCCGGAAGGATCGACTATTTCTTTCTGGAAGCGGCCCTGCTGATCGAGACCGGATTTACGGAAGTCGTCGACAGTATGTGGTATATTTACGCGGACGAAGCAGTCCGCAGGCAGCGGCTGCGGGAGACCAGGGGCTATGACGATGCGAAGACAGACCGTATCATGGCTTCCCAGCTCTCCGACGCCCTCTTTCGGGAAAACTGCGATACAGTCATTGACAACAGCGGCAATTTTTCGGATACTGCATGGAGGATCGATCAGGCGATCGCGTCGCTGGGATGATCATGCCGGTCACCCGGCCGCGGTTCCAAAAAAAATATAATAAGGTAGGATTTTTCCGTTTATGAGATTTCAGAGTATTGCCAGCGGAAGCAGCGGCAACTGTATATATATGGGGACAGATACGACCCATGTCCTGGTGGATGTGGGCATCAGCCGCAAGAGGACCATGGAGGCCCTGAAGAAGCTGGATCTGGACCTGCGTGATATCGACGGTATTTTCATAACCCATGAACATTCGGATCATATCGCGGGCCTGCCCATGATCTGTAAAAAAACAGAAGCGCCGGTCTATGCCACACAGGGGACGATCCGGGCCCTCCTGCGCAGCGCCAAATGCGCGGAGATAGATCCGGCCCGTTTCATCCCGGTGCAGAGCGACTGCCGCTTTACCGTAGGGGATCTGACGGTCGAGCCCATGCGCATCTCCCACGACGCGGCGGAACCGGTGGGCTACCGGGTCCGTTACGGACGCAAAAAGGCCTGTGTGTGCACAGACCTGGGCCTCTATACGGATTATACGGTGGAGTGCCTGAAGGACTCGGATGTGGTCCTGCTGGAAGCCAACCATGACGTACGGATGCTGGAGGTCGGCCCCTATCCCTGGCCCCTCAAGCAGCGGATCCTGGGCGCCAGAGGCCACCTGTCCAATACCAGCAGCGGAGAGCTCCTGTCCAGGATCCTCAATGATCACATGAAAGCGGTCTTCCTGGGACATCTGAGCAAGGAGAACAATCTGCCGGAGCTGGCCTATGAGACGGTCAGGCTGGAACTGGGCTTTCATCAGGACCGCTACCGGGCTGAGGAGCTGCCGATCCGGGTAGCTGACCGGCAGAAAGCGTCTGCCCTGATCGAGTTCTGACTGCCGGCAGATACCGTGTCTGATCACCAATGAAGTATCCAAAGATCTGGGAATTCAGATCCATAAAATTAAGAAAGCAGGTAAAAAATGGAAAGAGCAATTATCACCGTAGTAGGGAAAGATACGATCGGCATCATCGCGGGCGTATGCAACTATCTGGCGGACAACAGAATCAACATCCTGGACATTTCACAGACCATCGTTTCCGGATATTTCAACATGATGATGATCGTTGATATCACGACCCTGGAAAAGCCTTTCGGCGTTCTTTCCGATGAACTGGCGGCCCTCGGTCAGGAGAAGATCGGCGTGCAGATCAAGATCCAGAAGGAAGAGATCTTCAACCTGATGCACAGGATCTGAACCGGCGGACAGCGTTCTGAACAGAAAGAGGACACGAGGACAGCAACATGATCAATATTTCTGAAGTCAGTGAAACAAATATGATGATCGAGAAGGAAAATCTCGATGTCAGGACCATCACCATGGGCATCAGCCTGCTGGACTGTATCGATACGGATCTGGCCCGGCTGAAAAAGAATATTTACGAGAAGATTTACGAAAGCGCCAAAGACCTTGTAAAGACGGGCAATGACATCTCCGGCGAGTATGGCATTCCGATCGTAAACAAAAGAATATCGGTAACGCCCATCTCCCTGGTCGGGGCCAGCGCCTGCCACTATACCTCTGATTATGTGGAGATCGCCAGGATCCTTGACAAAGCAGCCAGGGACGTGGGCGTCAATTTCCTGGGCGGTTATTCAGCACTGGTCTCCAAGGGCATGACGCCCTCGGACAAGCTGCTGATCGAGTCGATCCCGGACGCCCTTGCCTGTACGGAGCTGGTATGCTCCTCGGTCAATGTGGGCTCCACCCGGACCGGTATTGATATGGACGCGGTCCGCCTGATGGGACGGATCGTCCGCAGGACCGCCGAGAAGACGGCCGACCGGGATTCCCTGGGCTGCGCCAAGCTGGTCGTCTTCTGCAACGCGCCGGATGACAATCCCTTTATGGCAGGCGCCTTCCACGGGGGGACGGAAGCAGACCGGATCCTGAATATCGGCGGCAGCGGTCCCGGCGTTGTCAAGAAAGCCCTGGAGTCTGTCCATGGCAGCAGTTTTGAAGTCCTTTGTGAGACGGTCAAAAAGACGGCCTTCAAAGTGACCAGGGTCGGCCAGCTGGTGGCCAGAGAAGCGTCCGAAAGGCTGCATGTGCCTTTTGGCATCATAGATCTTTCCCTGGCCCCTACGCCGGCCATCGGCGACAGTGTGGCGGATATCCTCTGTGAGATGGGCCTGGAGCATGCCGGCGCGCCCGGCACGACCGCAGCCCTGGCTCTGCTCAATGACCAGGTCAAAAAGGGCGGCGTAATGGCCTCCTCCTATGTGGGCGGCCTGTCCGGTGCCTTCATTCCCGTCAGTGAGGACCAGGGAATGATCGACGCCGTCACAGCCGGTGCCCTGACCCTGGAAAAGCTGGAGGCCATGACCTGTGTATGTTCGGTCGGTCTGGACATGATCGCCGTTCCCGGCAGGACTTCGGCGGCCACCATCTCAGGCATCATCGCCGACGAGATGGCCATCGGTATGATCAACGGCAAAACAACGGCGGTCCGCCTGATTCCCGTCATCGGCAAGGATGTGGGGGATACAGTGGAATTCGGCGGCCTTCTGGGCCATGCCCCGGTCATGCCGGTCAATCCTTTCTCCTGCGAGGAGTTCATCACCCGGAAAGGACGGATCCCGGCCCCGATCCACAGCTTTAAGAACTGATCTGGACGGGATTTGAAAACCGATCTGATATTTTGTTACTTTTTATGGTAAAAGCGGACGAAAAAACCTATAATGTTAATAACTGAAGGTCTGCCGCCGGCGCTTGGGTACTATTTGTTTTCGGCCGGCAGCATACAGCAAAAAGAAAGGTGGGTTTACAACAAATGAGCATTGAGAAAACCATTGATGTTACCGCGCTCGGAGAACTTCTGATCGACTTTACGGATAACGGCCTGAGCGACCAGGGCAATCCTCTTCTGGAGGCAAATCCCGGCGGCGCTCCCTGCAACGTCCTGGCCATGATCGCCAAGAGCGGCAAGAAGGCGGCTTTCATCGGCAAGGTCGGCAATGACATGTTCGGCCGTATGCTGAAGAAGAGGACGGAGGCCCAGAATATTGATATGTCCGGCCTTGAACTGGACAATGAAGTCCACACCACGCTGGCTTTCGTTGAGAAGCTGCCCAACGGCGACAGGGATTTCTCCTTCTATCGTAAGCCCGGCGCGGATATCAATATCAACTGCGATGAGATCGAAGCGCACCGCGATCTGATCGAAAAGGCGAAGATCTTCCATCTGGGCACCCTGTCCATGACTGATGAACCCGCTGATTCCGCGACCCAGCTGGCCCTGAAGATCGCCAAAGAGGCAGGCTGCCTGATTTCCTTCGACCCCAACCTGCGTCCTCCGCTCTGGAGCTCCGAGGAAAAGGCAAAGGAAAAGATCCGTTATGGCCTGGAGAGATGCGACATCCTCAAGATCTCCGATAACGAGATCGAGTTCATGACCGGCGAGACCGATCTGGACAAGGGCATCAAAATGATCATCGACGAGTATAAGATCCCGCTGGTATTCGCGACATTCGGACCGGACGGCAGCAAAGCCTATTTTAACGGCATCGAGGCATATGAGGAAGGCTTCTCCAACCCCAAGACCATCGAGACCACCGGTGCCGGCGATACCTTCTGCGCCAGCGCCCTGATCAAAGTCCTGGACAACGGCGGCATCGAAAGCTTCACGGAGGAATATCTGCATGAGCTGCTGACCTTCGCCAATGCCGGCGCGTCCCTGGTCACCACCAGAAGAGGCGCCCTGGGCGTCATGCCGACCCTGGACGAAGTGGCGGAATACAGAAAGAGCTACAACCGCTGACCGGAGGCCGCGCCGGAGAGGATTTCCGTTACAGTCCTGTCCGCTGTCGTACCGGCTGCGCGCGGCGTATGATTCCGAAAACAGTGAATGAGCAAAAAACCCCGGAGCGTCTGTTCCGGGGTTTTTTGCAGGAGAGAAATGAACCGGGCGTCAGACTTCCCGGTTCAAAAATGGACCGGGCGTCAGACTTCCCGGTTCAGAAAAAAAGTGCTGCAAATGGCGGTCTTAAGCCATTCACAGCACTTGATCGAGCAGGTAGCGGGAATCGAACCCGTCTCTCCAGCTTGGGAAGCTGGCATACTACCGATGTACTATACCTGCATCTGCAGGCCTTATTATAGTAGATTCCGAAAAAGATTGCAAGATTTTGTTGCGGAGGAAAAAAGGCCAAAAAAGGGACTCAGTTATAAAAAAAGGGACTCAGTTATGAAAATTCTATAAAGTACGTTTATGACTGGATTTTTTTCATAAATCTTTCTATAATGCATATGATTCGCACATGACTGTGCGATCGGAGGATGAAAAAGATCAATTTGAAAAGGAAACCTACAATTGAAAAATTCTGAAGCAAGCAGAGAAACACAAAAGACCGCTTCAGCAGAACAAAAAGAGAAGAAGAGCCGGCCTGCGGCTAAAGCCCGCAGGAAGAAAAAGACCCCCCGTATACTTATTTGGATCGGAATGCTGTTTTCGATCCTTCTTGTTGTGTCCGGAGTTCTGCTCGTAGCCCTGGCCAGGTGGGTCTTTGCCACCTGGAACGGTCTGAAGATGGACGAAGTTATCTATCACATAAACGCGCCCATAGAAGGAACCGGCGGTGATATGATCGCCTCCGGTATTGTCAACTGCGTCATACCTGCGGGACTGGCCGGTCTTTTCTATACCGCCGCCCTCCTGATGTACAGAAAGCGCAGACGGGTCCGGAAATACCTGGTCCGGCTGGGCGCGGTCTGCGGCGCCCTGATGATTGTCCTGACCATGATCTTTTCATGGAACCGGCTGGACATGGGAACTTATATTTCCAATGAACTCAACGCTTCCTCCTTTATTGAGGACCACTACGCGGATCCCGCCAAAGTAAGCATTACCTTCCCGGAAAAGAAAAGGAACGTGATCTATATTTATCTGGAGTCCATGGAAATGACCTATTCCGACGCCATGAACGGAGGCGCCTTTAACCGGAATGTGATTCCGGAACTGACCGCCCTGGGCGAGGCCAATGAGGACTTTTCAGGCTCTGATCCCCTTTTGAACGGGGCGGATGTCCTGCCCGGATCCACTTATACCATGGCGGCCATGTTCACCCAGACGACAGGACTGCCCCTGAAGGTGGACCTGTCGGATACTTTTACAGACGCCAGAGGATCCTTTAACAAAATGAATACACAGGATTCCTTCTTTTCCGGCGTGACGTCCCTGAGGGATATCCTGAAAAAGGAAGGCTATAACCAGGTCTTCATGCTGGGTTCCAACGCCACCTTCGGCGGCAGACGGCTGTATTTTGGCCAGCACGGGGACTACGAGATCGATGATTATGAATGGGCCATTGAACAGGGACTGATCCCGGAGAATTATTATGTGTTCTGGGGATATGAGGATGCAAAGCTGTTCTCCTATGCCAAAGACAGGCTGGTGGATCTGGCCGCCCAGGACAAGCCTTTCAATTTTACCATGCTGACGGTCGATACCCATTTTGAAGACGGCTATTACTGCGATCTGTGCACGGACAGCTTCCGGGGCAACCAGTACGCCAATGTCATGGCCTGTTCCAGCAGACAGGTGGCGGATTTCGTCAACTGGGTCAAGGAACAGGATTTCTATGAGGATACCACCATCATTATTGCGGGGGACCACCTGACCATGGATACGGACTTCTGTCAGAATGTCGGTGAGAACTACGACAGAAGGACCTTTAATGTATGGATCAACCCGGCCGCGGAACCGGCGGATCCGGACCGCAAACGCAGCTACAGCACCCTGGACTGCTTCCCGACGACCCTGGCTGCCATGGGATGTCAGATCGAGGGTGACCGTCTGGGACTGGGAACAAACCTCTTTTCAGCGGAAGACACCCTGATGGAGCAGTACGGCTATGAGGAACTGTCGGATGAGATGAGCCGGAAATCGGAGTTCATGGACAAACTGGCGGATCTGGACCTTTACAGTGAGGAACTGGCGGATGCCCAGGGTCTGTCGCCTTCCGCATCTCTGGCCATCGCGGAGATCGATGATGAGGCTGAGTCCTGCGCGGTCGCCGTCAACAATATTGACAATGTGTTTGAGAAGATCAAAAGCGTGGAGATCGACGCCTGGGACTTCCAGCATCCCGACAGGATCACAACGACAGAACTCCATGAAGCGGAAGAAGGCGTTTACAGAGGCTCCATTGATCTGAAAGACCTGAACTTCAAGAACGCCGAGCTGCGGGTGTATATCGTCGGCAAGTCCGGTACCCGCTATGAAGCGGCGGAGATGACCGGCGACCTGACGCTGAAGACCAACAATATTTATAAATATCTGTACAAGCTGTCCCAGAACCGTCAGTATACAATATTTGTCACCATCCGGGATGACGGTACCAGGATGCTGGATGAGAATATCATGACGGGGCTTCATAATCTGGGCCTGAGCCGGAACCTGGAGGGCCATTACAGATGGAGCTACTACGGCATCATTACCCCGCAGGAGATCATTGAGGATCTGAGCATGGAGGAGATCGGTGACAGCGGCACAATGTCGGACGGGGTCTCCTACAGTATCCTTTCCCAGGGCGGTCTGTCCGGCGCGGGCGGCGGAGCCGGCAGATATCTGACCTGTTCCGTCAAGATCGACGGCGTAGAGTATGCGGTCCAGCGGATCGGCCTGAACTTTGTCGTTTATGATACGGATGCCCACAGAGTCGTGGATTCCGTAGAATTTAATACCTATGATGGTCTGGGCGCCCTCCGGATCGATATTTCCAACGAGGCCATGGGCATTGAAGAGGAATAAGAGGCCGGCAGCCATGCTGCGGGCATACCGCTGCGCAGAGATTCCTCAGTGAAAGGGAAGGAAACGTCATGACAGATATTTACGGTACACTGGGGCCTTCCTGCGCCAGTGTGGAGACACTGACGCAGATGTTCGGGGCCGGCATGACCGGTATCCGCATTAATTTATCCCACGCGGGCCTGCGGGCCAGCGGCGACAGGATCTCCATGATCCACGAGGCGGCCCGACGGGCCTGCGTCCGCCCTAAAATCCTGATGGACATGCAGGGACCGGAACTGCGGATCGGAGTTATGGCGCAGCCGGTCGAAATGACCGAAGGAGAAAGGGTGACTTTCGGGAAAGAAGGGACCGGGCTGATCCCGCTGCCTTCCATCGTACTGGAGGCCCTGACGCCCGGCCGGGAAGTCCTGCTGGATGACGGCCGGATCCTTGCGGTCATCGTGTCAGGAGACGGCAGCAGGGCGGAAGCGGAGGTCCTGCGCGGCGGACTGCTGCAGAGCCGCAAGAGCATCGCTGTCCACGGGGCCGGTATCTGTCCCCCTACCATGACAGAGGCGGATCTTAGTAATATACGGGACGCGGCGGAATTCGGTATCACAGGGATCATGCAGCCTTTTGTCAGGAGCCGGCAGGATCTGATTGAAGTACGGCAGGCGCTGCAGGAGAACGGGGCGGCCCGCCTGGAGCTGGTCGCCAAGATCGAGAACCGGCAGGGCCTGGGCCGGCTGCCTGAGCTTCTGAAAGAGGCGGATTCGGTCTGCATCGCCAGAGGCGACCTGGGTAATGATATGGATCTGTGGAAACTGCCTGCCGCCCAGAAGGAAATCAGCCGCCAGTGCCTGGAGGCCGGAATTCCTTTCATGGTGGCGACCCAGATGCTCTTTACCATGACCAGCAGCGCGGTACCGACCAGGGCCGAGGTGGCGGATATCTTCAATACCGTGGCCGACGGCGCTTCCGGCGTCATGGTCACCGGGGAAACCGCGGTGGGTTCCTATCCGGTGGATGTCATCCGCTACCTTGCCAATACGGCGGCGGCCGGGGAGGCCTTCCGGGAAGGCGGCTTTGATGCCATGGGCCTGCTGTAACGGGCGCCTGCCCTGAAAAAAAGCTTTTCCCGGCCTGCCGGTTCGGATATTATGATAATCAGAGGCCGGCTGCGCATGCAGACTGTCCGGATACGCAGCGGACAGGCGTATGGAACGGTACGGATGCATAGGGCCGTGAAATAAAACGGTACAGAATGAGAATGATCCGGCAAGCAGACTGATCTGCGGACGGGAAGAAGAGGAGGCAGACATGAGGTGTCCCTATTGCGGCGGTGAAAATACCAGAGTGATTGATTCACGGCCGGTCGAAGAAGATAATTCCATCCGGAGGCGCAGGGTCTGCGACGGCTGCAGCAGGCGCTTTACCACCTATGAAAAGATTGAGACCATTCCCATGGTCGTCATCAAAAAAGACAATAACCGGGAGACCTATGACCGCAGTAAGATCGAGAGCGGCATTCTGCGGGCCTGCCACAAACGTCCGGTCAGCATGAACCAGATCCGCAGGACCGTGGATGAGATCGAAGCGGAGATCTATGAACGGACCGAAAAAGAGATCCCCAGCAAGGATATCGGGGAAATGGTCATGCGCAAAGTCCATGACCTGGATCCGGTCGCCTATGTGCGCTTTGCGTCCGTCTACCGGGAGTTCAAGGACGTGGAGACCTTTATGGAGGAACTGCGCAAAGTCCTGAGCTGACGGGGCAGACCCTGCTGACCGGAGCAGGCCCTTCTGCGGCCTTTCGTGCAATTCACTGAAAAGGGTTGAAAAATACGGTCAGGCATTGTAAAATTATTAAGTATTTTACGCGATATTATCAGGAGGTATTATGATATGATTTCAGCCAGTGATTTCAGAAATGGCATTACAATCGAAAAGGATGGTTCTGTTCTGGAGATCGTTGAATTCCAGCATGTTAAGCCCGGCAAAGGCGCGGCGTTTGTAAGAACCAAACTTAAAGATATCATCAATGGCGGCGTTACAGAGACCACTTTCCGTCCCACCGAGAAATTCCCGCAGGCCAGGATCGACAGGAAAGAATACTGCTATCTGTACGCGGATGGCGACCTGTATACCTTCATGGATAATGAGACCTATGACCAGATCACGCTGGGCAAGGACATTATCGGTGACGGCATGAAGTTCGTCAAAGAGAACGATATCGTTAAGATCCAGTCCTATAACAACAATCCTTTCGCTATTGAGCCTCCTATGTTCGTAGAACTCGAGGTCACAGAGACCGAGCCCGGCTTCAAGGGCAACACAGCGACCGGCGCGACCAAACCTGCTATTGTTGAGACAGGCGCACAGGTCAATGTTCCTCTGTTTGTCAATATCGGCGACAAGATCAAGATCGATACCAGATCAGGCGAATATCTCTCCAGAGTATAAGCCGGGACGGATACAGACCGGTAATTTCTGAATGAAAGAAAGACAATGGGTTTTGCGGCTCATTGTCTTTTTTTATTTGGATTTTTATTTGGAGGAATTACATTTTGATGAAGCAAGAAAATGATCAGTTATCCAGAGAAGCCTTCTATGGAAGCCTGCGGGAAGAGCTCCTGGTCCGGTGTCCTGTCGGGATGGAGATCTCTTTCCAGACGATCACCAAGAATAACGATGTCCGCCTGCACGGCTGCCTGCTGCGCAGGAATGAGAGCCATATAGCCCCCACCCTCTATATGGAGAATTTCTATGACCTTTATAAGGACGGCATGTCTGTCGGGGAGACGGCCGATGCCATGCTGAAGATCTGTGTCAACAGTCTCGACGATGTCCGGGAATTTGAATTTGCTCCGGAAGACTGGGAAAGCGTCCGTAAAATGATCGGCATGAAGGTCCTGGGCTATGAAAGAAACCCTGAACTGCTGCAGCGGGTGCCTTATATCCGCTATGAGGATCTGGCGGTCGTATTTATATTTGTCCTGAAAGAAGCCGGTATTACCGGCGGCGTCGCGGTCATCACCAGCGAGCTGAGCGGGCTCTGGGGCATTTCGGCAGAGGAGCTCTTTGCGCAGGCCCGGCAGTCGGCCCCTGTCCTTCTGGAACCGGTGGTCAGCAACATACGCAATATGATCGGGGATTGTCCGGAAGAGGTGGAGGAGATCATTGATGATCCGGAAAACGCCGTGGATATGTATATCCTGACCAACAAAAGCCAGACATACGGAGCTTCGGCTCTTTTTTATCCCGGGCTTCTGGAAAAGATCACCGATTACCTGGGCGGCGGATTTTATATCCTGCCCAGTTCGGTCCATGAAGTCATCCTGATCCCGGAAGCGGCCGGGGAGCCTGACGCCCTGCGCAGGATGGTGCAGGAGGTCAACCGCTGCGAAGTGCCCGAGGATATGATCCTCAGCGATAATGTATATTATTATGATCCGGAGGAAAAGCAGTTCAGGATCGTCTGAAACTGTCAGGCCGGCCCTGCCTGTCGGAAAGCCGTCAGGCAGGGCTCTGTCCAAAATTCCATACTGGACAAGCAGGAGCTCTTGTGGTAATATATTTTTGCTGTTCAGAGACAGCAGATAAGCACCCGTAGTCTAATGGATAGAACGAAGGCCTCCGACGCCTTTAATGCAGGTTCGATTCCTGTCGGGTGTACTACGCAGGCAGTGCTTACAGAGCACTGCCTTATTTGTTTATATGCACGGACATTTCCAGTGCTGTGTTCAAAAAAGAGCCGATCCGCCGGTCTGCGCCCGGAGGACGGCGGGATTCCAGGACCGGAGGATATGATCATGTTGGGATTCGGTAAATTAAATATGGCGGTCGTCGGTACCGGCTATATGGCAGGTAAAATGGCGGAGACCATCCGTTACGTTTCGGAGGTCAGACCTTACGCGGTATGTTCCAGAAGTACGGACAGGGCATATGAATTTGCCCGGAAATACGGCTTTAAGAAGGCCTACGGATCCCTGCAGGAGCTGCTGGAAGACCGTAAGGTGGACCTGGTCTACATCGCGACGCCCCATTCGGAGCATTATGAGCAGGTCAAAATGTGCATCGAATATGGCCGGCCGGTCCTTTGCGAGAAGCCTTTCTGCCTGAACGCGCCCATGGCGGAGGAACTGCTGGCGCTGGCCCATGAAAAGAATGTATTCGCCGCGGAAGCCATGTGGATCCGTTTTCTGCCTTTTGCCGGCCAGATCCTGGAGACCCTGCGGTCCGGTATCATCGGCGAACCGGTGATGCTGACGGCAGGCCTCGGCTACAATGTGGGACGGGTCAGAAGAATGCTGGATCCGGATCTGGGCGGAGGCGCCCTGCTGGATATCGGAATCTATCTGCTGAATTTCGCTTCCATGGTCTTTGGCGATGATATCAGCAGAATCAACGCCCACTGTACTTATACTGCGCTGCAGCTGGATGAGCAGGAGAGCATCACCCTGCGCTACAGCAGCGGCAGGATCGCCCAGCTGGCAGTCTCCATGGTGGGCGTTTCTGACAGAAGGGCCGTGATCAGCGGCACCAAAGGGTGCATCGTGATCGAAAATGTCAATAATTTTGAAAGCCTGACGGTCCTGGACAGTGATCATAACAAGATCGCTTCCTATAAAAGGCCGGGGCAGCGGACCGGCTATGAATATGAGGTCCGGGCCTGCGCCAGGGCGATCCGGGACAAGCGGATTGAAGTGGAAGAAATGGATCATGAACAGATCATTTCGATCCTGCATATGACGGACCATATCCGGAGCCAGCTCAAGGTCCGCTTCCCCCAGGAGATGAATGAACAGGAGCTGGAGGCTTACCATAAATTCCGGGCAGAGCATACAGCGTCACGGAATAAAGAGACTGCCGCTCCGGCAGCGGACAGGGCGGAAGAAGCAGGCGCAGCCGGGGAAGGCACCGCGTCCGCCGGTGCAGACCGGCCCGCGGAGAACGGGGAACCGCTCCTTCCGGCAGCGGCCGCCGGCACAGAGAAGGGGTCCGCTTCCGGCGGAGACCTGCCGGAAGAGCCGGCCTGACAATGACGGGACGGACAGATCAGATACAGAAAGGACAGAAGCATGGAATACAGAATTGAGCATGATACTATGGGCGAGGTAAAGGTGCCTGCTGACCATTTCTGGGGCGCCCAGACCCAGCGAAGCCTGGAGAACTTTGCTATCGGGACCGAGACCATACCGGAGGAGGTCATAAGGGCGTTCGCGGTCCTGAAATCCGCCTGCGCCGCCTCCAATATGGAGCTGGGCAGACTGGACCGGGAGACCGGAGAGGCTGTTACAGAAGCCTGCGCCGCTATCCTGGAGGGCTGTTATCCCCATGAATTCCCCCTGAAGGTCTGGCAGACCGGCAGCGGCACCCAGAGCAATATGAATGTGAATGAGGTCATTGCCCATATCGCCGCCCGGAATCATCCGGGGCTGAAGATTCATCCCAATGACCATGTCAATATGTCCCAGAGCTCCAATGACACCTTCCCGACTGCCATGAATGTGGCGGCTGTCCTGGCCATCCGGGAGTATATCTATCCTTCTCTGGACCGCCTGACGGATACCCTGCGGCGTCTGGAACAGGAGAATACGGACGTCATCAAGATCGGCCGCACCCACCTGCAGGACGCGGTCCCCCTGCGCTTTTCCCAGGAAATCAGCGGCTGGAGGGCCATGCTGGAGGAGAACCGACGCATGCTGGAGCAGGCCGCGGACCATCTGCGGGACCTGGCCATCGGCGGTACGGCGGTGGGTACAGGCCTGAACTGTCCGGCCGGCTTCGACAGGCTCTGCGCGGAGAAGATCTCGGCCCTGACAGGAGAACGCTTCCGGGCCTCTTCCAATAAGTTCCACGCCCTGACCTCCAAAGACGCCTATGTATTTACCAGCGGCGCCCTGAAGGCCCTGGCGGCCAATCTGATGAAGATCGCCAATGACGTACGCTGGCTGGCTTCCGGACCCCGGTGCGGGATCGGAGAGATCAGCATTCCTGAGAATGAGCCCGGCAGTTCCATCATGCCCGGCAAAGTCAATCCCACCCAGTGCGAAGCGATTACAATGATCGCCGTCCAGGTCATGGGGAATGATGCGGCCATCGGCTTCGGCGCTTCCCAGGGCAACTTCCAGCTCAACGTATTCATGCCGGTCCTGGCCTACAATATGATCCAGTCGGTCCGCCTGCTGGGCGACGGCATGGCCTCCTTTGAGAAGAACTGTATCCGGGGGCTGAAAGCCAATCCGGACCGGATGGCGGAGAATCTGGGCAGGTCCCTGATGCTGGTCACCTGCCTGTCGCCGGAGATCGGCTATGAGAACGCGGCCGCGGCAGCCCACAAGGCTTTTGCGGAGAATACCACCCTGAAAGAGGCGGTTCTGGCCATGGGCTTCATGACCGGAGAGGAATATGACGCCAAAGTAAAGCCGGAATATATGGTCTGACGCCCTGGCGGCCTGCTGAACGCTTTACAGGATCCGGTGAGGGATGGCCTGTCTGTGTTCGAAGGTATAATAGGTATCAAAGCCGGCTTCCGTCAGGATGGCGGCAGCGGTATCGAAGCCGGCGGCGACACCGGCCGGGGCGTGGGCGTCAGCGCCGACGGTGATCTTACGGCCGCCCATCTGACGGTAGCGGCGGATGATCCCGGTACAGGGATTGCACTGGGACAGGCCTTTGGAAAAGCCGGCTGTATTGATCTCCAGCGCGATATCGTGCTCCAGCAGCAGGTCCAGGACCGGATCGATCACGTCCTGATAGCGCTCATAGCTGTAGAAGCGGTCCTGATTCGGACCGTAGCGGACCACATAGTCCATATGGCCGTAGCTGTCGATCTGATGGAAAGCCCGCAGGGAGAGGAGAGAATCCGTAAAATAAGTCCGGTAAGCCTCCTCCTCGGTCCGGCCTTCAAAGAAAATGGAATAGTAAGGGTCCATCTGCCGGGAAACGTGGGTGGAGCCCAGAATGAAATCGAATTCAGGATGGGCCGCCGCAAAAGCCTTCAGGCGTTCTCCCAGATGAGGCTGCAGGCCCAGTTCGACCCCGTAGAAAATATCCAGGCGGCCCCTGTATTTGCCGCGCAGCCGCAGATATTCCTGCCGGTAGGCAGCCAGATCCAGGTCAAAGGTATCCGGGGCCAGGTCCGGTGTATTCTGATAAGGCCAGTCCATGTCCAGATGTTCCGTAAAACAGACGGAGGACAGGCCCAGGGAAAGAGCGGCCCGGATCTGGTCCTCCATGGGCGTATCGCTGTCGCCGGAATGATCCGAATGCATGTGAAAATCCGACAGGATCCGCAGAAAACGGGGCTTTTTCACGATATTATGATCCATAGATGACCTCCCTGAATATTCTGAAAACTGCCGATGAAAGCTGACAAAAGGAAACTTCTATATGTGCATTTCAGCAATAAGTATTTTATACAAATCGGCGGGATGTTACAAATATAAATAAAAGTTTTTACGTAACAGCGCTTTTTTTATTAATAATTTACATTATGCACTTGAATTTTATAGGGCCGTTGCTGTACAATAAACACAATGAACAAGTTATGATAACCAAGTAACGGGGGTTATCGCTTTGTTACATAATAACTCTAACTTATTTAGGAGGAAAAACAAAATGGCAGTAAGAGTAGCAATTAATGGTTTTGGTCGTATCGGTCGTCTTGCATTCAGACAGATGTTCCAGGCAGAAGGTTTTGAAATCGTTGCAATCAACGATCTGACCTCCCCTGATATGCTTGCATATCTTCTGAAGTATGATTCTTCTCAGGGTTCCTATGACAAGAAGGATCTGGTTTCTTCCACAGATCATTCCATCATCGTTGATGGCACTGAGATTGAAATCTACAAAGAAGCAAACGCAGCGAACCTTCCCTGGGGCGAGCTGGACATCGACGTAGTTCTGGAGTGCACAGGCTTCTATACCTCCAAGGCTAAAGCTCAGGCTCATATCGATGCTGGTGCTAAGAAGGTTGTCATTTCTGCTCCTTCAGGAAATGATCTTCCTACCATCGTTTTCAACACCAACCATGAGACCCTGACAGCTGATGACAACATCATCTCTGCAGCATCCTGCACAACCAACTGCCTCGCACCTATGGCTAAGGCTCTGAACGAGCTGGCTCCCATCAAGTCCGGTATCATGTGCACAGTACACGCATTCACCGGCGACCAGATGGTACTTGACGGACCTCAGAGGAAGGGCGACAAGAGAAGAAGCCGTGCAGCTTCCGATAGAAAAGTGGGCAAGTTACCCGAATCACAGCTCCACGACCAAGGACGGGAAAGAGGGCGGGGCTCCTCTTCGCTTCTGCGGA
>ODAI014298514.1_pt1 | contig 15450 bp, 25 predicted proteins | sample 1539321 | NCBI WGS metagenome assembly ODAI01 (sample SAMN02144231, study PRJEB22623) | gut metagenome | biome: sheep rumen | host: Ovis aries | place: New Zealand
ATATAAATCAACATCAGTTTGATAATTATGTAGAGGATTATATTCATATGCTAAATTTCCCTTCTATCGAAGAGTATTTAGAAAAACTTGAAAATTAATTGAATTACTCATAGATCATTCTTTATATCAATTCCATCATCTATAATGAGTACATTACTTAAATCAAGATTTAAAGAAAATCCAGCTCTAAGACGTATTGCAGAAGCATGTGGATAAGTTCCTATTTTATTTTTATTATAAAGTAAAGTATTTATTCCCTCATAATCTTCGTGAAGTATAGTAAACTCACTCTAATCTTTTCTAGAACTTAAAACTTTTTCGTCTTCATTTTTATATTCATATAGTTTTAATCCATTTAATCTTATTCCATTACTATCAAACATAGTTCCGTTTTTTATATGAATATTTGATATATCATTATAATCAAAATTATTAATATAATCGAAAAAGTTTTGAGAAGAAGTCAAATTATAATTAATAGATTTCTAAATATCAACATTATTATGATTATCTATAAACTGTAAGTTTCCTATATATTTATCAATTCCAGAAATAAATTTATTATTTTGGAAGTTAACAGTTAATTTTATTGGAACATTATAATAATTATTATATTTATAAACACTAGAATACCATAATTTATTATCACTTTGTTCATTATATATATATGAATCATATACACAATAAACTATTTCTGATTTATAAATATTTTTAATTTTATTTAAAAAAGATTTTTTAAGTACTGTTCTTAGACTATCTTCTAAACTGTCATAATTTAATACATTATCAGTTATAGATATTTTGGTCATAGTTTTTCCCTATTTGCTAGAATTAAAATATACTGTATGACAGTCTCCAGGAGCATCTCCTTCATCGAATCCATACCAAATATTTCCATCACTAGTAAAAGGTAATACCCCACCGAAAGCCCATAAATCATCAGTAGTTCTATACCAAAATTGAGCAAATCCGTGTGGAAAAGACCTTAGAATTTTATTATCAAGAAAATTAGTACTAACAGTACTTCCCCCAAAATTCTAATTAGTACTAATATCGGTATTAATACCTTGATGCATTGTTCCAAATACAAATAAAAAACACTACCCTCTTGGAACTCTTTTATTCCAGTAATCAAACACTTTTTCATTTATTCCTTCGTGATAGAAATGTCTATTTAATTCATAAATAGTTTTCTCATTATAAATATATTTTCCAGAAGGAAAATTATCATCAATTTTCTTAATAGCTATATAGTTTCCAACATAAGAATAAATTTTTTTGTCATCATCTTCAAATTCTTCTTCTAGTACTCCTCCAAATACTTTTGGAAATAACTTATCCTTAATACTATTTATTGAATCAAATCCGTTAGTTATTTCTTTTATATAAGAATTATCATCAGATTTGCCATTAAATATGTCGTAATATGTTATATTTCCTATAACAGTATTATTGTTGGAATCTATATTTATATTTTTTTCTATATAATTGTTATCCTATTGTATTTCTCCTTTTTTGTAATATTCTAATTTACTCTTAAAATTTTCATTAGTTAATTCATCATTATCCAAATATGTTTTACAAGAACTAATTTGTGCTTTTCCAGAAATAGTAATAAAATCTGGATACAAGTCTTTTTTAGATATTTCAAGATTAGAATTTGATTTGATATTTAGATTAAGAGTATGTTTACATTTAAATTCAATATCATTATCTTTATAATTCCAATTGTCATTGTTCTTTTTTGTAGAAATTAACGAACCTTCTAATACACCATTATCTAAATAACTAGAATCAATAAGATCTGTGTCTATATCAACTCCTACTTTCATTTTATCTAAAAATTCCTAATTTCGAGTTATACTAAAATCAGAAATTCCAGATGAAGAAGGATAAAATTCATTAAATAATTCAGTAGTTAATAACCATCTGTTATCATCTATTTCTATTATTTCTTTATCTTCTTCTTTTATAATTTTTTTAGTAGATTTATTAAGAATTTGATATTGTGTAATTACTCTATATACTTTTCTAGGATTTAATCCTATGTCATCCCAATTAAATGTATAAGTTTGTCTACCATTATATAATGGAAGTGCTATATCGTCTTTTTTTGGAAAATAATGATCTTCTTCGTTATCATTTTCATTTATATTTATAAATACAAAACGTAAGTTATTAAATTCCTATCCGTATTTAGGATATGCTTCAAAAGAAAATGTTAATGTAGTATTTCTATCATTAAGATTATTATAAAATTTCCAACCATTAAATTGTAATTTCCCACTTCCTAATAAATCAATATTTATAGAACCTTTTGAAGAAAGTCCTTTAATATACGTCTAATTATCACATTGCGTATCAGCATTTACACCTAATACATAATTAAACATTCCAGTATATTTTTTTCCAATATCATATTTTTTAACTATCTTTACAGAATATTGATTGGATTCTATATTATACACATTAGAAGATTTTTCTATATTTTCATTGTCTGTGTCTTCATTGATTGATTCAGAAAGTTTTCTACTAACAGTATTATTAGAAAGCTAATATAAGTCAAACGAATAAAAATTATTTTTATTTATTATATCTTCTCCAGAATATAAGTATTCTCCGATAGAATTTCCTTTTAAATCTTCAATTCCATCAGGACAATTATAAGTTAAAAATCCTTCTATATATATTTCTGTTGAAGTTCCTTCGTTTTCATCTCCTTTAACTCCATATACATTATAGTTAAAATTCTGTATATGATTAAGATTAACTTTTAAATATAGTGGTCCAATTAATTTATAAGAATAAGTATTAGCTGGAATTTTTTGTCTATTTATTATGAATTTTTTATCATTTTCAGTTACTTCAAAATTCTTATTATCATAATTGTATGCAATAAAATATCCATCATTAAATTTATATAAATCAGAAAAAGTTGAATCATAAGATTTTGGAGTACTTTCATTCTTATTATCATCCCATCTTTGTAAAGTTTTTGTTATATCAACAAATTCATTTTGCGAATTTAATATTCCTAACTATAAAGTATATCTTTTATTTTTTGGAGATAAAATATACTTCACTCCATATACCTCAATAGTATTATTATAATTACTAATATCCTAACTATAATTCTTTAATTCAGCTGAAGAAACCACAAACTTATCTCCAGCTCTTAAACTAGTATCTTTAGTTAGAGGAATCATAAAAGAGTCAGAATTTAATACTTTTATTTTTCCTAAATCAGAATCTTCGTAAATATTTCCTGAACTAAAGAACTAATCAAAGTTAAATCTTCCTCCTAATTCATCATTATTTAAACTATTTATTTTTTTCTAAGGAGATGGGAAACTTCCTATTTGTGATTTGTTAGTAATTGGGTTATAAGCAGCTACATAAATAATGCCTCCATATTCCTTCATTCCAACTGGCTGGTATCCAGATGGAAGAAAAGCATTATCCACTCTCCTATTTCCCATATCATTTTGTAGAATTACTTCGTTCCCATTCATAGTAACTAAAGTTCCGTTAAGACAATCAGTCATCACATCAGTACCCTATATCATAGGATGTGTATCAGATTGTAGACCACGAGTAAAGGTATTAACTGCCTATTCCATATTACTACTATTGTATGTATTTAAATTTATTCTAAGATACAAGAATATCTTGCATTTTTAATGGATCTCTTTTTATTATTAGTTCAGCATTTTTAGTTTTAATTTCTGAATAAAACTTAATTGCCCAACTAGTTTTATCTTCTTTTAATCTAAATATATAAGGACTAAAATGTTCTTTTATTTTACATTCTTCTAGTAACTTATATAATTTTACATTTTTAAATATTTTATATTTTTTTCTATTCTAACTTAAATAATCTATATATTGAGGTTCGCTTCTGGCAAAATAATAATACCCATCCCATTTAGAACCTGTTCTTTTGAACATATATCTAATTCTTTTTGCTAATTTATAGCAATAAGTATGAAATGCAGACATCGCAGAACTTGGAATCCTTCCTATAAAAAAGAAGAATTTATTAGAAAGGATAAGAATATCATTACCGAAACTTACATACTATAATATCATTTTCCATCCATAAACTAAAATTCTTTTTATTTCCTCTTCAGGAATTTCTGGATATAGTTTATGTACTTCTTCAACATAATCATTAACTCTTTTTATTTTCATTATCCATATGTTTTTCCTTCGTTAACAAGAGTTTCCAATTTATTTTTATAAAAACTACTTACATAAATTGGAAACTTTCTTCTTGCTAAGATTGTATCATGTTTGCCACTTATATATAAATATAACTAATAACCAGTAAAAAATGTTTCTAAGAAATCAATATTAGAAAATTTACCTTTAGCTCTTAATTCTTTAAATTCTTCTCCAGTAATAGGTTCAAAATGAATCTAACCTTTATAGTATAATATAGAAGGTAATTCTATAGTGACGTTATTTTCTATAATATCATTAAGCATTAATTCTGTTCCTGCTCTAAAAATCTATTTAACTTTCTATTTTCTTAATGCTTTTGTTTTATATTTTTTATATAATTCTTTACACTTTTCATAAGGAAATCTAACAAAAAGATCATTAAGATTACAAGCCCATCCTAGTGCAAAATGTTTCATATTCCTTTATATCCTATTCCATAAGATTTTCTATCCCAACTTCCTTTAACGTCCAATATTTCATTCATATCATTAGTATTAAGATTAGTTACCCTTGCCTAATCACATTGTTTAAGCCATTTTCTTTCTAAATCCTATGCTAACTAAATGAGTCCAGCATTATTAGTTTTTAATCCTTCTTTATATTTATCAACGTATGCAATATAAGTAGCTATTGCATTTGCTTCTTTATCCGATAACTCTGGAAGCCCTTCTTCATCCATTAATATTCCTTTATATAGAATATTAACAGTTCCATAATTTTCTGGAAAATATAACACATCTCCAGTTTGATGGTATTTTACTAATTTTCCAGAAACATGATAAGGACTTTTAAATATTTTACTGGATTCTATATATTGTTCTATAAAAGCTGTTCTAGGATCTCCATTCTCAGAATAATTAGTAACTCTACTCCAATCTTCACATGGAATAGTAACAGATTCAATAGATGAAGCATTACATGGAAGCTTTATAGAATTATCTTCGGAATCAATCTTAGTACTATATGAATATAATCTAGTAGTTTTGTTTCCAATTAAATTCCAAGCAATAAGGCCAATTTCTTCAATATCTTCATCTTCAAGTTCTAAACCATATAGCATATCTAATAATACAGCTATATAATGAAAATTAACTTTATTCATCCAGCACTATACCTCTAGTCGTTAGGAAGAATAGGAGCTGCAAGTTGTCTATAATATCTTATTTTCTACTATGTCAGCCTATCCTTAATTAAAATATCTAAAAAATTCAAATTATTATCCATCTAAGTTTCTAAATTAGGATTTCCATCACAGTTACACTAATAATCTTCTAACTATCTTGGATCTTTAAATATAGCAACAACAGAAACCTACTTAATTAATGGGGCCCCAAATATATAACAATCTAAAAGTCCTTCATTATTTGGAGTAACATCCACATAAACCCAAGGTTTATTTTTCCCTCTTTTACGATATTTCTAATAAGTTTTTATTTTATCTACAGGTTTTGTATATACTAAAAAAGAATGTTGTTTATCAGAAGACCCAATATATTTTATTGATTTTCCTAATCCATAATCAAATAACAACTAAGGTATTTGAAAATGTGCAGTTGGTTCTCCACAAGAAGTTCCTCTACATTTACATTTATCCAAAGTATCACAATCTACAGGAATACAGTTTAATGACATTAACAAATCATCAATAGGAAGTATTCCTTTTAACATATATTCTTTAATAACAGCTAAACGCATTTGAACAATTTCTTCTGAAAGTTGTTCTTTTGATAATGACATATTCTAATGATAACCACGAAGTCCACTTCTAATATCATTAATTATTGCATCAGCTAATTTGTCTATTGATGTCCAAGCCATATTATTATAAATAAAAAAGCTAGACAGGCCGAACTGGCCAGCCTAGCTTATGAAAATTAATTAAATTATTATCAAGCAGTATGATAAGGATCATTAAAGTCACTATCAACAGTCTTATCAATCTTTGTCTCACCACCAAGTACTGTATATAAAGCATTATATACTTTATCTGCATCAGTAGTAGTAGTTCCAGAAGCACAAGCACACTCTCCAGCTACATAAAGAACATGTTTTGTAGTAGAAGTATGTCTTTGTCCAACTGCTTCTCCGGCAATACCTACATTATCAACTTGCATCTCAATTGTAAATTGAGTATACTTGCCTCCAACAACTGGCATTTCACCAGCCTGAACAGTGGGAGACCAGAAATGGGTATTTGCTAAAGTAGGAAGTCTAAGGTTGTGGATAATCCAATTATAATCTCCAAATGCTTCAATTCCAGGAAGGATAGCTACTTCATTTTCGGCTAAATCACGTCCACCATCAGTAACTCCGTCAAATACTTTTTCTGTAGGAGTCATAACTCCATCTTCAATAGTATATATAACAGGAACACCTACTATTTTGTCTACAAATCCTTCCAAATCAGTGCAACAATCTAAAGGTTTAATACTGGTATCATAAACCTAAAGAACTGCCTTCTTAATCTATTGGTATCCATTTACTCCAACAAATTTAACTTTTCCAACAGCTGGAGTATCATCAGCTCCGCCCTAACCAGGTACTGCTGCACTAGATGTTACTTCAACATTTAAAATTTTATCTTGGAACATGAATAACATATACTTATCAGCTATTCTCTTTACATTCTAAGCTAAAATATCAGCAGTATCATCCTTCTTTATAGGAAATTCAATAAATAAAGGCTTTCCTTTATAAACTAAATCATTAGCATAAAGTGAGTCCTAACTTGACATAGAAAGACCTAAATAAAGAGCTATTCTACCAGTAGTCTCTTTTATATCGCTATCTTTCTCTATAAGTACTTTACTTAAATCAAATTCTACTTCTGCATAGTATTCGTCAGTAGGATTTTTAACTGAAATGGATGCAATATCATTTGCATTAAATCTAGTATTACCTATTCTAATAGCGGGTGTTTTACCACCTGTAGAAGTAATTACATTAGCTTTAGCTCCTGCTTTAACTTGAGCATCTGTTTTAACAGTAATACTGTTGTAAATTGTCTAAGTTGTAAATTCAAACATAATTTAAATTAATTTTTTATTGTGCAGAACCATCTGCTTGGGCCTATGCCTGAGCTGGATTAGCAATAGACTAACTAACTACTGGATGCGTTTGTAAACGCTAATCGGAGATATTCTCCATTATAATATGAACCAACTCATTTACTATCTCTTGACATACATAATCAGGAAACTCAAGTATTTGAGACATATCCTCTGTATGATCAAGTTCTTCTTGTGTAAGACGTATATGCTAAGGAGTTTTTATATAATCAATATATACTCCAATTAACTAAAATAAAGAATCATCAGTACCATATCTTATTTCACAACGGACTGTAGAAACATTACCATAACGAACTTGTCCTACTCTTTCTACATTAGAAATTGGATATCCGTCAATGTTTATTGTTTTAGGTAATCCCCCATCATCTGCTGAATTAATTTTTCCTATAGGATTTCCATTTCCATCAACATTTCCTGTAGTAGTTGTAATAGTTTCTATATCAGTACCATAATTTTTAGAACTACTATAAGGATTAGTTGGGTTAGTTGAAGGATTCTAATTTATATTGTGAATATAATAATAAGGCCTTTTATAAGATGGCTTCATCCAAAAGTTATCAAGAACTTGTGAATAAGCATCCGCTGTTAATCTTGTAGCAGCCGCTCTCCAAGTATCGTCTTTATTATAACATTTATATGTTTTATTAACTTTATAAATACAGATACAATTTAACATATGTAAATAATCTGAAGGCAAATCAACATAGTAAGTAGCCATTCCACTACCTACATTAGTTAATCCTTCATAATCATTAATTTTATGAACTTCTCCGTCTTTGAATAATGAAGTAGCTTTTAACACTCTTAAATCATCTGTAGTTTGTTGATTTACATCATAAATATTATAACGTTTATTTATATATTGATATATTGACTTATTAGCAAGGTAATTAAAATCTTCAAGAAGTATATTTGGTGCATTTTCTTTATGTAATTCAATAAGAATTGCATCATAAAGTTGACGTGCAGTCATTTTTAATATTTATATAATAATTTTATTTATCTTCTTTATTAGATTTACTCATTAAATCTGGATAAGTATCTTGTTTAATAAGTTTATATACATTTGCATTTTTAGGATCTTTCAAGAATAATACAGCAGCATCATCAGTAGCACCTAAAACTACATTATCTGCATATGTGTATAACTTGTTTTTATAAATGATTACATTTTTATCTCGTGCTTCTATAAAAAGAAGTCTAACAGCAGTATCTCCTCCTGTATAAAGATTAATAATCTTTTCTGGATCTCTTTCAGCAATTTGTAACAAGTAATCAGTTACATCTGCATCAGCCATGCCATCCATTCTATGTCCAAGCAGCCTTGCCTTAAGAACTCTTCCGTCATAACCTCTTTCATCATCATAGATATATGATTCAGCATCGTGTTTAAGTTTCTTTCTAGAGACCCTACGATTAGCTTCAACTCCAGGTCTTTCGATATAGAGTTCTGCAATTCCAAATCTAGGAGTTTTGGAGTTCCATCCAGGAGTTCCATTAATTAACGAATTTCCATTCTTATCTTTAGCATAATAATCAGGAGCAATTAATGGACAGTACTATATTGCCTCCCAAATAAATCTTTGTCTAACATTTTCTAAGTCAAAAGTAGTTCCATCAACAATATCGAAAGTATCAGTTTCTTTTATAAAATATTGTCTATTTGGATCATTTCTTTCAGATTCTGAAAGAATCATATCTCCATTTGAATCTACTCTTTTTACACAATCTGCATATTCACTTGTGTTAGGATTTTTACAAGGTTGAATCTTTACTATATTTCCTACCTTTCCTCTAACACTTCTAAGTACTATTTTCTAAGATAGATTAACTTCTTTTCTTTTTTCTGCCATATTATTTCATTAACATAAATTATATTATTTTTATGGTTAGGCAAGTACTTATACTTGTAGTTGCCTAACCACTATCTCCTAAAAATTAAATTAAATTAGTATCAAATTTCTCTTAAAATGTAGCTTCTGTCAATTTGTTATCATTAGGCTCTTTATCCTAATTTCAATATGTTACCATATTGTTCAGACTATATCATCACTAAATAGTGTCGGGCACTCGTGTCAAGTTTATTGTTTGTGATACTCACTTGTTAGTCGTTAGCGGTTCAACATACTTCTACTCACTTCCGTTGCTTCCGACGGGATTGTCCATTTCTGGAGGTTCCCCGTTTTCACCCGATTTTTCACTAGAAATATCTAGTGCCACACAGTATTTTATTAAATTTGTCTTAAAATATATGATTTGTATGGATTGAAGCAAGCAATAGAGCTATAACCCCACAAAATAAGTTTAGAACCAGCAACAGGACTTGCTACTTCACCAGAGCTTAAACCGTTAAGTCCACCAACTCCGACATACTTATTAGAAATCATATCACCACCTTTGAGAGTAAACATAGCTAAAGGAGGTTGAGCAGAAGTCTTATCAGCGGTTAAGTCAAGAGCTAAAGCATAACCCTTTTCATATCCCCACTCACGAGAGAATGTTCTATCAACTTTAAATGATACAGAGTTTCCACCCCAATTATAAGTATCAAATCCTTTAGCACCTACAGATACATAATCATTAGCCTTCATAGACCAAAGATAAGTTCCATCAGTATGGTACTGTGCAAGATAAGTATCAAGCAAATCTTGTACATCATACCAGAATTTTTCGGAGCATATGAACAAGTAATGATTCCCAGTAGGCTTACGAGCCTTTTCATTCAAGGACATTATTGCAGATTTGAGCACTGCAATAGTAAGTTTATTATAAGCATACTTACTAGCAAATGCTTCTACTTGAGGAATAAGTCCATCTGAGATATAAATAGGTCTGTTAGTGATGGGATCAACAATAGTAGGCTTTCCAGTCTTTGGATCTACATTACCTTTACTAAATAACATACCCTAGTTTCTAGCAGTAAGGAAATTTTCAAGCAAATTCTTTTCTACTGTGTCCATTCTATAAATGGTTTCAGTCATACTACCTTGATCTTTACCTTCTGCAATTTTAACAAATACATCTTCTTGTGCAGCGTAGAGAGCCGAATAAGAAGCGTCTACACGGTGTGTAGAAATATATCCTCTCATTCTTTCTACGTTAGATTGCCATTTTACATGCATAATCAATATGTTTCCATATTGCCTGACTATATCTTCAAATTAACTTGATTTATCCTTGTTAATTTGCCTCCCGTTTTGAGTAAAAATACTCTACTCTACTTTCTTCTTCATTTGAATATTTCTTTCAAACTATGATTTCGATAGTCGATGAACGTTTCTAAGCTTTATATTTATCTTAGACTTCGCTGCTGATTGGCATATTTTTATTTAAACTTAGCGTCCCAGCAGTTAGAGAGGTTTATTTAATTTTACACTTAGTATTAAGCAACTAAGCGGACGAGAGCCATGTATAGACAACCCTCGTCATGCAACTCGGGCATATAGTTACTAATCCAACGTGTTTTATCACCGGGTTGACAAGCAGATACATCAAGAATAGTATCATAATTATTATCAACAAGTCTTACACAATATTCCCAGTAGTTATCAGCACGTCTAATAGGACCAGAAACTACAAAACACTGTTGTCCAGAGTTTTCAATTTTAAAGTTATCATATTTTGCATAATATCTTTCACGGAAGGCCATCTTAATTTCAGTGCCACCGGCACCATCACCTTCTGGAACAGCTGCAAATTCAATTCTCTTAATGTAATTCGTTTCTAATTCCCATTCATACATTAAAGAATTGATTGATTGATATTTATTACCGCTACCTTTAGCATCTTGATAGAAGATGTTCTTTAAAGATTCAGTAAGGAAGGATGCAGTTAAGTCGTCATACATCCTTGAAACAACCCCCAAACGATTAGGTTTTACTCCAAGGTACTTATAGAAATCTTCATAAGTACGAGTATCCAATTTCTTAATATATAGTCGTTTAAACTATATTTCTTATAATTTTCCATCTTATAAGTTGAGACTATATCATCACATTTAAGTGTCGAGTGCTCGTGTTACTGTTATATTCTATAAATAGTTTCAAGTATTAGTCGTTGAACCTTTTTCCTTTGTTAAAGGGAAACTTGGCTGCTGATTTCCCAATTAAATTGGAGGGATTCCAGCAATTCACTCGATTTTCTATTATATAATAATAGGGACAATTACTTATCCATCGTAGGGATATTGGAAGTAAATGAGGCTATTTTCATATTTTTACTTATTAATCATCATCGTCGAGGTCATTTATACTATTATATTGACGATGTTTGTTTTGTTTATTAGAAATAACTACTTGAGGCCTAGAAGGATTCTATCCCGACTTTCCTTCTTCAAATCCTTTCTTATATTGATTCTATGAAACCAATTTTATCTAGTTTACAAAATAATCTGAAATATTGTTAAAAGCTTCATCCCCATTAAGAATAAACCAAGCCGCTTTAACTAAAGTTTCTGGGTCTTGTAAAGCTTGCCACAAATAATTATTTCCAGCCTCATCTCTTGACAACATAAATGATGCTAATTCTTCCTTGTCTGCATCACTAAAGTTTAGGTCTAAGTTACCAATAGAATTAAAATTATCAATAGATTGAATTACTATATCCTAAAATTGATTATAGGCTTCTTGTCTTTCATTTTCTATTTCTACTTCCTATTGTTGTAACTAAAAATCTTCTCTTTCTTTATACTCTTTTCGAATTCCTTCTACTTGTTTTTTGTATAACTCTTCATCTTGTTTGGCAGAAGCTAAAGCTTGAGCAGCAGCTTCATCTGTAAGTTCTCCAACCCTAGATTCTAAATCTAAAAGATATATCTCATCATCAGATAAATCATCTACTTTATATTGAGGATCCTAATCAGGCTGGAACTATTCAATATACTATGAAGGAGTTAAATTACTTTGTCTAATAGTATTAAGTAATTGGATTTCTTCATCACTTAAATCTATCTAATTATTATCTTGTACTTCTAAAGGAGTATTTAAAATATTGAATTTCTCTTCTTTAGTAAGAGAGTTCCAATTTTTTTCTTCGATATTTCCCTATTCGTCTTCAAATTTAATTTTAGAAATATCATCAATTCCTCTAGTTCTTAAAAAATCTGAAATGAATTCATCCTCTGAATCATTTTGTACTGAAGTAGATACTTGTTCCTAATACTATTGAGTATTATTGTTTACTTCATTTTGTTCAGTAGGTTCAAATCCCATTCCAAAATCATCATCATCTAAATCATTAATTCCTATTGCCATAATATTTATAATTTAAAAATTTATAATAAATTTACTAAAATTTTGTTAAAGTCAAAATTATTTTTGCAAAAAGAAATTCCATATAAAATATGGAATTTCTAATTTATTGTATAATAAACTCAATGTTTTCTAATTGAGCTATTGACCAATCGTTTGAAGCCATTAACTTTCCAAAATCATCTTCAGTTAAATGTTCAAAATCTAATTCAACTTCTTTTTCTGAAAATTCCTAAATAGCTTTATTAACAAGTGAGTTATATTCATTATATTCCTTAACGATAGTTTGATATTCCTCATTAGTAATAGCAGGAGTTTTTTCATTCTTCTTATCCTACTCATACTGCATAGCTTTACCGAGTCTCACTATAAACTCATTATCAGGAATAAACTTTTGTTTAGCGTCCTATAAATCTTCTTCAAATTGAATAGCTATAGGTTTAAATAATCTAGTGATTTTCCACACTTTAACTTTTCCATCATCGCTCATTTTTTGATACTTAGCATTTTTAAGTATCTGATAAGCATTCATAATTTCATTTACATTCATGCTTCTTTAAATAAATTACTATCTGGATTTCTTCTGATAATTCTTGTATACCTACACTGCTCCATAGCCATTAATAAGAGCACTAATAGTACAAACTACTCCACGGAAGATATTATCTTCACTAATAATAGAGATACCTGTTGCTAATGTGATAATACATACTATCACAAGGAGAAGAGCACCAATAAAAGATGCTATCTTCAACCAACTAAATTCTGATACTGCCATATTTTTAAAAATTTTTAATTAATTTTTTTATGTTACTATAAATTTTCTTACTTTGGATATATACAACTTACGACCTGCAGTGATGCTAGGATTCTATTGACGCAAATCAATGCCATTATAAGTTGTACTATTATAAGTATTAACGAAATGTGCACCCTGTGGTATAGTATAGGTTGCATTTAAAGTATAAGTTTTCTACTCTTCCTATCCGTTCACAATGTTCTATATTACATAGTCTACATCTACTTCTGCACTTTTTGCTTCTCCAATGGTATTTCCAGAAATAATTGCAATAGTACAAACGTTAACATATGGATCTGCCGTTGATATAGGTATTACAGCAAGTTCAAAATCTCCATATGTTCTAGGAGGTTCGGTACTTTCATCTTGTTTATTAACTTTAATTTCTATTTCTGTAGAGCCTGTTGGAAGAGAATAAATTTTTACATTATTACCAGTTATAATTTTACTTAATCCATGCCAACTTTGTCCACTAAAATTATCTGGCTATGGGCCCTATGCTGACTCATATCCAATCGTTGCATTCTCTACTAATACTGGCAATGCTCTGAATGTACATTCATTTTCATTAATACTATCCATATATAACTTCATTGTATATGCCAGTTCTTGATTGGTACACATGTCTACTGATAAATATTGTATATTACTTCCGTTTATTCCATGTTTCACACTATACAATGTTTTTTGACTAACAAATAAACCAACAAATGGATTATCAGGCCTAGGCACGTATACTATCATTCCTATTCTCCAATAATTGTCCTAACCATCAATATTATCATTACTACCAAATAGAGACTTCATTGGTATAGCCAAACTATCAGGACCATTAATATCGTACTAGCTCAATGAATCGTATTTCATTTTATAGTCATAAAACTACTTTCCAGCCCATATTCTAGGTCCAGTAGCACTCGAATATATTTTAATACTCCAATCATACTGATCAGAACTATCATTTTCAACAAAATATGTATTTGCAACACTGCTTAATTCAGCATAGCTTACTTTCCAAACAGCTTCCCTTATTTCAAAAGGAGGCTTTGTATCATGTTTATATCCAATTAATGCTCCAGTTCCACCCTCTTGTTCTTCAAGAACAAAATCTGATAAACGATATGGACTATTAGTTCCACCTTGTGGTTTAAGATAGATCCATTCAGATGATAATGCAGCCTCATTAAATTTCTATTCTGACGGAGTCTAAAGAAGCTATTTTGCAGCTGTATTTTCTGTATAAGATAGTCCGTACTTTGCAGCTCGTCTAATGTCTTCATTTATCACTTTAACAGAAGGATATCTAACAGGTTTGTACCACGCCCATTTGTTTATATTATCAGATATACATAAGTCATGCAAATCATTACTATCTTCTCCAAGTATAGTCTGAACATCCTTTATACTTACACTTCTGTATAACATTCCATAATCTGTAATCATAGTTGTATATATTAAATTGTGGCGACTTTATATGTTCTTCCATTAATTAAGAAACATAATCTATCAGAACTATCAAGTCCTATTTTATTGATAGTCACAGCATTATAATCTACATCATCTGTATCATCATCAATAGTAAGCTGAGTAATACGAGAATCTAGATTAATTGCATTTGCTGCTTGTATAATCAGTTCTCCACTACTATAGTAAATGGAAGTACTATCATCATCATTAAAAGTTATCTCATGTGTCACATCTAAATTTCCAAATGTCATAGCATCAACACTGCTAGTACCATTACTAAATCCTAATGCTGATACACCACCTGTAGCATAGAAGTTTGCTGCAGTAGGATTGCTAGGCTGAGATGCGTTGTACTTTGCAAGAGCTAAAGCTTGGTTTTCTTCATCCCAATAAAGAACAGCATCACCAATTCTAAGGCCTGCTGCAGGGCCAGCACCTTTATAGGTATTACCTTCTTTTGGTCCTGTAGTTGCAAGAGGAAGATATGTAGAACCTTCTTTAGTTAAAATCATTATATTTTTATCCCCGTCTGAACCGTTGGCTTTAAATATAATATCATTTCCCCAAAGTCTTAATACAGATTTATTATCCCCAGTAGTCATTCTTGCACACCCATAGCCAACATCTAAAAATGCTTTAA
>ODAI014546709.1_pt1 | contig 15448 bp, 9 predicted proteins | sample 1539321 | NCBI WGS metagenome assembly ODAI01 (sample SAMN02144231, study PRJEB22623) | gut metagenome | biome: sheep rumen | host: Ovis aries | place: New Zealand
AGATAGGTTACGAGCTTGCGGCTGTCTGGAAGCAGATCGCCGAAAACTTTGCCGATTTTGACCAGCACCTTATTTTTGAAGGAATGAACGAGCCGAGAGCGGCCGGAACCGGATATGAATGGGGCGGAAACAATGATTGTTATGCTGCCGTCAATTATCTGGATCAGGTCTTTGTAAATGCCGTAAGAATGTCGGACAAGGGCTACAACAAGGAAAGAGCACTGATGATCCCCGGATATGCGGCAAGCAGCTCGTCATCTGTAATGAATTCGATTTCTCTTCCTACCTATGACGGGAAGGTCTGCAACAACCTTATCATTTCGGTTCACTGCTACAGCCCTTACGATTTCTGTCTGAGCGACAATGTAACGGACTTTGATCCCCAAAACTCCCAGAGCACAGGCGGAATAGATGTTCTTTTTGACGAGATTGACAGCATTTTCCTTTCACATGGCATACCTGTTGTAATAGGCGAAACCAGCGCAACGGCAAAGAACAATGTGGAAGCAAGGGAAAGATGGGCCGGATACATGGCTGAAAAATCGGCGGGCTACGGTGTTCCGATCGTCATCTGGGATAACGGTTCCGACAGCAATCAGGGCGGAGAAAGCCATGCCCATATGAACAGGCAGACCAACAAAGCAAATTATCCTACCGTTTTTGCGGCATTGCTTGACGGCTATAAATCCGTTGAAATAAAGAGCATGAGGAATAAAGGCGGAAATGAACCCGCTGGCAGCAGCGAAGCTGCCGTGATATGGTCTGATGAAGCAGGAAACGAAAGCGATGCACAGTGGGATATTTCCTTTGTCACTCTTGCGTCTAAACCCACCTATTATATTTCCGGCAGGGATATAGTGTTCGAATATACCGGCAACGGCGAGCCCAAGATCATACTTGACAGCGAAGTAAAGCAGCAGTGGTGGATTCCCGTCGATCCTGCGGAAATATATGAAAAGAACGGTAAAAAGTACGCACGTTTCACGAGCGATTCCATAAAAACAGAAATAGGCAAATACGGCATAAGCGATCCTTCCGAGCTGAGAAATCTCTGCTTCATTGCCGCAAATGACAATATAACCGGCTACAGTGCAAGTGTCAGCGGAGGAGATCCGGTAGTGACCTATGTTGTGAACGGCGTGTCCGTCACAATGGATTCGGGCATGCCTGAAGATCCCTCATTTACAAATATGAAATTCCTCGGCTGGTATTCCGAAAAGGATTACAGGGAAGGCAGCGAGTATACCGGCGGCACACCTGACCACGATATGACCGTATATGCCAAATTCGAAATAACCGGGGATGCTTTGTCGAATCCTGATAAAGGCAGCGATGAAAAGAGCAGTTCTTCATCGGAAAAGGATGATAAACCGGCAGAGTCTGCAAAAGAGAGCAGCAGTAAGATCGAAGAAAGCAGCAGCTCATCCGAAAGCAGTTCGGGTGACAGCAGCAAAGAAAGCCCTGACAGCAGCGCAGGCGATTCGGCAGAAAGCAGCTCGGACGGAAATAAAGGAATTGTAAGCACCGTGCTGATAATACTCGGCGTGCTATTTCTCTGCGGCGGTATAGTATGGGCTGTGTTTACCTTCGGAAAACGTAAGGAATCATAAACAAAAGAATATAATTAAGAAAAGAAAAGGGGCTTCCCGGAATTCCGGGAGGCCCTTTTTGCGGTTTGCTTATGAAACTATGCCAGTGCCGGCAAAGCGCTTTTTCTGTAATCACCGGGAGTACAGCCGTATTTTTTCTTGAACAGCCTTATCATTGCCTGCGGGCTTTCAAAGCCAAGGTAGTTACTGATGTCACTTATGGTCATGTCGGTACTTTTGATAAGCTCCGATGCCGAAAGGAGCCTGAGCTCAAACTGGTATTGCAGGAAGGTCATGCAAAATGCATTCTTGAAAATCCGGCATATGTGGAATTTGCTGAGATGAAATTCCGCAGCCAAAGCATCGAGGCTGAGGTTTTCCCTGTAGTGACGACGTACATATTCGCGTATCATAACGGCATGTATCGGTGCATTGTCGGCTTTTTTTCTTTCCCTGCCGTACAGGTCTGTAAGAAGAGTCAAAAGATCAGTAAGGTTTTTGGCGTTAAGAGCATCATTGCACAGTATCTCATGGCTTATCAGACGTTCGAAGCATACGGTTATTGCCGAATGAAAGCTTTTATCCACACACCAAGGAGTTTTCGGCAGAATGGGCTCATAATAAAGAGCGGGAGAACCGTCAAAGAATACCGAATATACCTTTGCTTCAGATTCAAAAAGAATGGAACCGCAGGACCCGGGGGCAAAATAGAATAAAGTTCCGGAAGAAAAAGAGTCGGCTCTGTTGCCTTTTTTCAGGGTCGCTGAGCCTGAAATCAAAAAGTACAGCTTATGAAATCCGGTTTCTCCTATAAATAAATTGTTACCGAGCGAATACTGTCCTTTGTCTGCACCGTAAAGATATAAAAGATATCTTTTGGCGGGGTCATAATCCATGATTGAATCGATTTCCAATTACATACACCTCCAAATTGTAAAAATTACTAAAACAAAACAAATAACCTAACCTAAATATAGTAAAATGATAACACTTGAACATATGTATGTCAACTAAAAGATAGTAAAAATGTAAAATAAAATCTCGAAAAAACACCGGATAAGGGTAATTTTTACATAAAAAGAGCAATAATTCACCATAAACTGCAAGAATTGCAGATGACAAGAAGGGAAAAATGAGATAAACTAAACACAGCAATGTTAAGTAAAACGATTTACTTAACCAAAATAATATCAAGGAGGATCAAATAATGATCAGATTCAAAAAGGCAGCTGCACTGGCTGTCAGCGCAGCAATGCTTTTCCCGGCTGTCGGCTGCAGCTCAAGCAGCTCCGGAAGCTCGAGCAGCTCAAGCAGTTCGGCAAGCTCCGGATCAAAAAGTTCTACATCAACACCCGGAAGCGACAGTTCGGGTTCAGATGAAAAAGGACTTACTTATGCGTCCATAAAGCTGGGAGAGGATTACAAGGATTTAAAGGAGAGCATCAAATTCCTTCATCACAAGACAGACCGTGCAAGTGACGGTACAATGGACAAGCTGGTTGCGGAATTCAATAAGATGTATCCTGACATCAAAGTTGAGATGGAAGCAATCACAGATTATGCTGAGGATTCCAAGCTTCGTCTTACAACAAAGGACTGGGGTGATGTAATGTTCATTCCTTCCATTGACAAGGCAGAGCTTTCAACCTACTTCATTCCTTTCGGAACAACAGAGGAAATGAGCCAGTACATCAACTTTGCGAATAACTGGGAACTTGACGGACAGTGCTACGGTATCGCATACATGGGCAATGCTCAGGGTATCCTTATAAACAGCAAGGTATTCAAGGATGCAGGCGTTACCGAGATGCCCAGGACTCCGGATGAATTCATCAATGCTCTTAAGGCTATCAAGGAAAAGACAGATGCGATTCCTCTTTACACCAACTACGCAGCAGGCTGGACCATGGGCGCATGGGATGCTTATCTCGGAGCAATAACCACCGGCGATACAACATGGATCAATCAGAAGTTTGTTCATACAAAAGAGCCTTTCAAGAATAACGGCGACGGAACCGGCGCATATGCTCTTTACAAGATTCTCTATGATGCAGTTGCAAACAAGCTTATCGAGGAAGACTATTCAACTACCGACTGGGAAAGCTGCAAGGCAAAGATCAACAACGGTGAGATCGGATGTATGGTGCTCGGCTCATGGGCAGTTGCCCAGATGAAAGCCGCCGGTTCACATCCCGATGACATTTCCTACATTCCTTTCCCTATTTCCGTAAACGGAAAGCAGTATGCTACCGCAGGCCCCGACTATTGCTACGGAATTTCAAAGACCACAAGCGAAAGCAAGCAGAAGGCTGCTATGGTATTCGTTAAGTGGATGGTCGAGAACTCCGGATGGTGTGAGCTTGAAGGCGGATATCCCATTTCCAAGACCGCTTTTACAACATTCTCCTTTAACGGTGTTGAGGTTGTTGAAAACGATCCCGCTCTTGCCGGCGAGGAGGATTTCATGAACAACATGAACTCAGAGAGCGAGCTTGCATTCAATGCAGGCGGAGACAAGAAGATCCAGGATATCATTACAAATGCATTTAATGATACCAAGAGCTTCGACGATATAATGGCTGAGTGGACTTCCAAGTGGAATGACGCTCAGGAAGAACTTGACATCAAGGTCCTTTACTAATTGCTATTCGAACAGGCAAACTGATCGGGTCCGGGCAAGGTCCGGACCCGGGAAGACCTGTTCAGTCAGGAGAAAACGATGATCGGTCGGAAAAAAGAGAAGTTTATTACCGGAACGGCATTTATGCTTATACCGATAGTATTGCTCCTTGTGTTTACTTATATACCCTTTGCGAAGATGTTCGGCTACAGCTTTTACAATATGAGCTATACCAGAGTAAAAGGATATGTGGGATTTAAAAACTATATTAAGGTATTTGAAAGAGATGACTGCTTTAAAGCTTTGAAGCTCAGTCTTTACTATATGGCCGGCTCAATAATACAGCTGGTTCTGGCACTTTATTTGGCTACGGTTCTCAGCTTTAAAGTAAAGGGCGGCAATTTCTATAAGGGACTGATTTTCTTCCCTTATCTTATAAACGGAATTGCGGTCGGTTTCATCTTTAAGTTTTTCTATACAAGAGGCTTTGTTTTTGATACTGTGCTTCAGTGGTGCGGTTTTGATCTGAAAAACCTTCCGTTCTGGCTGAGGGACCAGAGAATAAATAACTGGTCGCTGGTTGCCACTTCGATCTGGCGTTATGTCGGTCAGAATATGGTTCTTTTTATCGGTGCGATCATGTCCGTCGATCCGTCGCTCTATGAGGCATCCATGCTTGACGGAGCAAGCAGGTTCCAGCAGTTTAAGTACATAATCCTGCCGAGCATCAAGACAATAGTGGTTCTGAACGTGATACTGTCGATCACAGGTTCGCTGAGCGCATTTGAGCCTCCTTATGTAATCACGAGCGGTGCCAACGGTACGGGAACCTATTTTGTTATCATGCATCAGATCGCCCATACGCATGACAAGGTCGGACTGGCCAGCGCAATGGCGATAATACTGCTGCTGATAATAATCGCTGCTACGATATTGCAGAAACTGTTCTTCAAATATGTTTTCAAAGATACGAAGGAAGCCTGAGGGCAGGGTGCGGAAATGACAGATAAAAAGATGAAAAAAAACGCAGTGATCGGTAAGCTGCTTAAGGTATTAAAATATTTTTCGCTGATATTCTTTTCGTTCGTATCGGTGCTTCCGGTAGTGTCCTGTGTCATCACGGCATTAAAAAGCGAAGAAGAATATAATACAACCAATGTAATGACACTTCCGAAGAAGTGGTTCAATTTTCAGAATTTCAGCGACGCTTTCAGACAGGCGGGAATGGGACGTGCTTTCCTGAATTCGCTTTTGATCCTCGTTTGTGTTCTGATAATATCAACCCTTATCGGAACCCAGCTTGCCTATGTACTCAGCAGGTTTAAGTTTCCGGGAAACGGACTGATCAGAGGACTCTTCCTTTTTGCGACTCTGCTTCCTGGAATTGCGATGCAGATAGCGGTATATCAGCTGATGTTCAAGCTCGGGCTTATCAATTCGATACTCGGATATGTGGTGATGATGTGCGGAACAGATATCATATCCATATATATCTACATACAGTATTTTGAAAATATCTCGGTTTCGCTTGATGAATCGGCGATAGTGGACGGAGCAAGTTATTTCAGAATTTACTGGAACATACTTCTTCCTCTTCTTAAGCCGGCCATCGTAACAAGCTGCATTCTTAAGGGTGTTGCGACCTATAACGAATACTATGCCGCAAACCTTTATCTTCAGGATAAAACAAAGTATGCGACTGTAGCTACATCGCTCTATACTTTTGTCGGACCTCTCGGCAGCAAATATAATCTCATCTGTGCGGGAGTGATCATTTCCCTTATTCCAGCACTGATAGTTTTCATCACCTGCCAGAAGCAGATATATAACGGTCTTACGGCCGGTTCGGTAAAAGCTTAATGCCTTGTAAGAAGGAGCCTTATGCATAATCTATTCTCAGAAAACAATTTGTTCGGCAGATTTATGGGCAGGATAGGAGATCTTGTTCTGCTCGGTCTGCTTGAGTGGGTATTTTTCCTTCCTATAATAACTGCGGGGGCCTCCTTTACAGCGGCTTATGATGTTTGCATGAAAATGCACAGAAATGAGGAAGGACCGGTCGTTTCCGGATTTCTCCGGTCCTTCCGCAAAAATTTTAAAGAATCGACTCCCGGATGGCTTGTAATTCTTTTTGTGTCGGCACTTACGCTTGTTGATCTGAAGATACTGAGAACGGGAGGCAGCAGCATAAGCAGGCTGGGCTACGGCTGTGTGCTTGCCATGCTTGCGATGGTAATCACCTTCGTTTCATGGTATTTCTCTTACAGAGCCAGGTTTTCGGATACCTTCCGCGGTGCGTTCCGCTGTTCGCTTATGTTCATGCTGTCATATCTTCCGGTATCTCTTGGAATTCTGGGACTTGAAATGATCGTGCTTATCTTTCTTGACCTTTCATTTCCTCTTGTATTTGCAGTATTTTTTTTCGGCATGGGCCTTATGACCTATCCGAAGGCGGCATTCTTTGACGGCTGTTACGCAAAATACATAAAGGAACATCAAACAGAGCTTAAATTTGAATCTGAAGAAATACGCGAAAAATATAATACGGAAAGAGAAAGCTGTGATATCGCATCGATCGCGGATCCGATGGAGAAGAAGCTTAAGGGAATGAAACTGCTTAAGTATCGTTTGTCAAAAATGAACGGCAGACAAAAAGCGTCTTATCTAACCTCTTATTACGGAAAAGGAGCTGCCGCCGCTGTTGCCATACTTGCTTTTGTTATTCTGACTGTTCACTCGGCTGTTGTAAACAGACAGAAAAAGGAACCTCATGTAATAGCGGTAAATGCGCTGCAGAGCGAAGAGTCCGGCGATGACATGATTGAAATATGCCGTGTCCCTTATGACAAGCATACGGGAAACGCGTTTGATTACAGCGATTATGAAAAGTTTTTTATAAAAATATCACTCGGCCAGGTTGACTGCGCCATAATTCCCGAAAGCTTTGCGGTTTACTGCAATAATGTTGATGCAATTTTCAGAAACGTTGGGGATGTACTCGGAGAAGAGGAAATGAGAAAAAATTCCGACAGGCTTTTTGTGGGTGAAAACAGCGACGGGGTAACGCTTGCCTGCGGAATAAGGGTGACAGATCTGCCCTACACAAAAATGACCGAACTGCAATTTACCGGAGATAATGCAGGAGAGGAAATGATACTTGTTTTTCCTATTAATGCGGCAAACAGCGATTTTTGCAGGGAATATACGCAAAAAGTACTCGGCTGACCGCCGCAGCCTAAATAAATGGATTTAGCTAATGCCCCCAAAACCGCCTAAATTTAGCTGAATCTATTTTTTTAATCTTTTTAGCTAAATTAGTTGCAAAATGATGATTTTTATTTTATAATAAGATTATTAAATAAATCCAGCGAGGATATGAGCATGAGCAGGAAAAGTGTAACAATGAGAGACATAGCTGAACAGCTTAATGTCAGTATCGTAACGGTTTCAAAGGCGCTTGCCGGAAAAGAGGGTGTCGGAACCGCCCTGAGGGAAAAGATCATTACCATGGCCGGAGAAATGGGATATATCGGTAAAAGCAGCGAAAAGAAAGGCGGAAACAGAAATATTGCAATATTGATGTCCGAGCGTTTTCTTGTTAACGACAATTCCTTCTATTTCAAAATCTATCAGAAAATGATAATGAGCCTTTCCGCAAGAGGACATATCGGCATTCTTGAAATTGTTCGTAAGGAAGATGAGGAAAAAGGAAAGCTGCCTAAGATCGTGAAGCTTGAATCCACTTCACATGTGGTGATAATAGGCGAAATGAAAAACCGTTTCCTTGAGGAACTGATGTCGTTGGAAATAGACGTTATCTTCTTCGATTTTGAGAATGAAGAGTATGCCGTTAACTGCATTGCCGGAGACAACATAAACGGCGGTTATACCCTTACTCGATATCTGGTAAAGAGCGGCTATACCAAAATCGGTTTTGTCGGCAATTACAAAGCCACAAGAAGCATCCTTGATCGTTTCACCGGCTACATGAAATATCTGATAGCCAAGGATCTTAGGATGGAGGAAAAATGGACCATTATGGACAGAGATGCGGACGGAAAGTTCATCCCCATGGTATTGCCCGAGGAAATGCCGGAAGCTTTTGTCTGCAACTGCGACGAAACGGCATACAGACTGATCACCCAGCTTACCCAGATGGGCTATAAGGTACCGGAGGATATTGCGGTTGTCGGCTATGACGATTATGCGGACAATGTCGTTGACAGCGTACCTTTGACAACTTACCATGTCAACACCGAGGAAATGATACAGCAGTGCATCAAGCTTATCGAGCAGAAGAACGATGAAAGTGCAAACCGCAAGGGTATAATGATAATACCCGGAAGACTTGTTTTAAGAGGCTCTGTTCTGCCGAGGAAACACTGAAAGCCCCGGATGCTGATACTTGAAAAATATCCTGAGATATGTTAGAATAATTATCTGAAGTGTTTACTATAACATATTTACAGGAGAAGATATGAAAAGATTGGCAAAACGCGGCAACATGAATCAGAGGATTGATGTTGTCCTGCATAAATTCAGATCAAGGATGAGTTCATATCCGCCGGGGATGTGTCCCATTGTTCTTTACCGTTCACTGCTGCAGATTTCGATGAATCAGTCCTGCGGCAAGTGCGTTCCGTGCCGTGACGGTCTTGTTGAGGTTGACCGTCTGCTCGGCAGCATCCTGACCGGTGATGCAAGCATGGAAACCCTTGAGGAAATGAAGAAGCTCTGCAACATGATAGTTGAGACTGCTGACTGTGCAGTCGGTGTTGTTGCGGCTAATCTTGTGCTTGACAGCATAAATGAATTTGCGGATGAATATGAAAGCCACATATGCAACCGCCGTTGTGTGGAGAATGTAACACAGACCATTCCCTGCATGACTTTGTGCCCCGCACATGTTGATGTGCCGGCTTATATTGCATTGATAAAAGAAGGGGATTATGCGGGGGCGATCAATATGATCAGAAACCGCAATCCCTTTCCTACAGCCTGTGCGATGGTATGCGAGCATCCTTGCGAAAAGAAATGCCGTCGCTCTATAATCGACGCTCCGATCAATATCAGGGGCCTTAAAAAATATGCCGTTGACATGGTAAGCGCCGATTCCGTAAAAACTCCCGAACCTAATGTAAAAACAGGAAAAAAGATTGCCGTTATCGGCGCAGGACCTTCGGGGCTTACCTGTGCTTATTTTCTTGCGCTCATGGGACATAAGGTTGTTGTTTTTGAGGAGCATGAAAAAGCCGGCGGAATGCTCAGGTACGGTATACCGGAATATCGTCTTCCAAAGGCAAGGCTTGACCAGGATATAAACGCGATCCTTGCAGCCGGCGATATCGAGCTTAAGTGCGGAACAAGAATAGGACGGGATGTAAATTTCGAAGATATCAAAAAAGAATATGATGCGGTATATCTGGGACTCGGCGCCCAGATCGGTAACCGCATGCCGATAGAAAATGCCGACGCTCCGAACGTAATACCGGCGGCCGATTTCCTTCAGCAGGTTGCAAACGGCAACCCCATGGACCTTACGGACAAAAGGGTAGTGCTGATCGGTGGCGGAAACGTTGCCATGGATGCCGCAAGAACGGCCGTGAGGCTCGGAGCAAAGACCATTCACGTTTTTACGAGAAAGCGTGACGACATGACGGCTCTTTTCAGCGAGGTGGAGAGCGCAATGCAGGAGGGAGTACGTTTCAGGACTCTGCTTTCCTTCCTCCATATCGAGACCGAAAAGGAAGACGGAAAGGTAAGTGCGGTCTGGCTTCAGCCTCAGATCGTTGCCGAATATGACAAATTCGGCATGATGACGACAGAGCATTCAAGCGCATATCCTTACCGATTCAAATGTGATGTGCTGATACTCGGCGTAGGCCAGAAAAGCGATGTGGCTGCCTTTGAGAAGGCGGGCATACCCGTAAACAGAGGACGCATTGTCGCCGATGAAACCTGTATGGTAGACGGCGTTGACGGAGTATTCTCCGGAGGAGACTGCGTGACCGGACCTTCAACCGCGATAAATGCGATAGCGGCAGGTCAGGTGGCTGCATTTAACATTGACGAATACCTCGGCTACCACCATAAGATCAAACTTGATGTTACAGCGCCTCCGGCAATGCCTAATAAGTGCATACCTACCGGAAGAGCCGAAATAGAAGAGAAGGATCCTTTTGAGAGAAGGGAGAATTTTGAGGAAGTCGAAATGCCGATGACTTATGAGGAAGCCATGCGTGAGGCGGGAAGATGTCTCAGATGCGACCACTATGGCTGTGGATCTATGGAAGGAGGCCGCTGCGAATGGTAAATATAAAAATAAACGGAACCGAATTAAGCGTAAACGAAGGCATTTCCATACTTGATGCGGCAAAGACAAACAATATCGACATTCCCACTCTCTGTTATTTAAAAAATGTAAACGAGATTGGTTCGTGCCGTCTGTGCATGGTAGAGATCGAGGGCTTTGACGGAATGTTTGCGGCCTGCAAGACCAAGGTCAGGGAAGGCATGGTGATAAACACAGCCGGCGAAAAGCTTGAGGAATACCGCCGTACGATGCTTAGGCTGATACTTTCGAACCATAATATCGATTGTATGAGCTGCCCGGACAACGGCGTGTGCAAGCTCCAGGAACTGTGCTATACCTATGAAATAAAAGAAGCGGGTTTCAAGGGCTCAAGAGCCGAGATCGAGAAAAAGCTTCCGGTTGTCGGCGAAAATCCTTATATTGTCTACAACCCGAGCAAATGTATCCATTGCCAGCGCTGCATCAGCGTATGCAATGAGGTGACGGTAAACAAGACTCTCACAAGCGGAAGAACAGGCACCTTCCATATCGTTGAAGCACCCTTTGGCGAAGGCTGGAAGAAGAGCGGCTGCGAATCCTGCGGTAACTGTGCAGAGGCCTGCCCGACAGGTGCCCTCACGCTTAAGAGAAGAGAGCATTACAGGGAATGGGAGGTTAAGAAGGTTCTTACAACCTGTCCTCACTGCGCTACGGGCTGCCAGTTCTATCTTGTAGTGAAAAACAACAAGATCGTAAATGTAGAGGCGGCCGACGGTCCCTCGAACCACGGGCTGCTTTGCGTAAAAGGCCGTTCCGGCAGCTTTGATTTTGTTTCGTCACCGGAGAGGCTTACCGTGCCTCTGATCAAAAACCGCGAAACCAATGAATTCGAAAGGGCGAGCTGGGAAGAGGCCATAAGCTACACCGCAAAACGCCTCATGGAAATCAAGGAAAAATACGGCAGGGAAAGCCTTGCCGGCTTTGCATGCTCTCGTTCCGCCAACGAAGATATATACATGGTCCAGAAAATGGTAAGGACCTGCTTCGGAAACAACAATACCGATAACTGTGCAAGGGTATGTCACTCCGCGACCGTTACCGGCCTTGCAAATACTCTCGGTTCGGGTGCCATGACCAATCCGATCTACGATATCACCCACGATGTGGACTGCATACTTCTTGTCGGTTCGAATCCCGAAGAGGCGCATCCCGTTGTCGGCATGCAGATCAGACAGGCGGTTTCAAAGGGCACAAGGCTCATTGTTGTGGATCCTCGCGAGATCGGACTCACCAAATATGCAGATATCCATCTTAAATTAAGACCGGGAACAAACGTGGCCTTTGCGAACGGCATGCTCCATGTTATAATCGAGGAAGGGCTTGTCGACGAGGAATATGTTTCAAAATATACGGAAAGATTCAATGAGATTAAGGAGCTGGTAAAAGATTATACCCCCGAAATGGTCGGCGAAATCTGTCATATTGATCCGGACAAGCTTCGCGAGGCCGCAAGGATGTATGCAAAGGCCGGGAAGGCTCCGATCATATACTGCCTCGGTGTCACCGAACATTCAACCGGTACCGAGGGTGTTATGAGCATGTCCAACATGGCGCTCATTACGGGAAAACTCGGAAAGAGCGGCTGCGGCGTTAATCCGCTCAGAGGACAGAACAATGTTCAGGGCGCCTGCGACATGGGCGCACAGCCGACGGATTATCCTGGCTATCAGAAGGTAACAAACGACCAGGTAAGGGAAAAATTCGAACATGCGTGGGGCGTAAAGCTCAATCCCAGACCGGGTCTTAAAGCAACGGAAGTGTTCCCCGCAGCTATTGAAGGAAAGATTAAGGGTCTCTATATCTGCGGTGAGGATCCGATAGTTTCGGATCCCGATACCCACCATATCGAAAAAGCTCTCGAAAGCCTTGAATTCCTTGTGGTACAGGATCTCTTTGTGACAAAGACCGCGGAATATGCTGATGTTATCCTTCCGGCTGTCAGCTATGCCGAGAAGGAAGGAACCTTCACAAATACCGAAAGAAGAGTACAGAGGATAAGAAAGGCGGTAAGTCTTAATGGCGAGATGAGAAGCGATATCGACATCATCGTAGACCTTATGAACGCCATGGGATATCCTCAGAAGAGGCTGACAGCCGCCGAGGTAATGGATGAGGTGGCTTCGCTTACACCGAGCTATGCGGGTATCTCCCATGAACGTCTTGACAACGGGGAGACACTGCAGTGGCCTTGCAAGACCAAGACTTCCAAGGGAACGCCCATCATGCATGCCGGCGGTCCCGTAAGAGGAAAGGCAATGTTTTATCCCGCAAAATATAATCCCGCGAAGGAGCTTCCGGATGAGGATTATCCCTTCATCCTTACAACCGGACGTATTTTATATCAGTACAATGCTGCGGCTATGACCATGCGTTCGCCCGGTCTTGCGGATATGGCCGGCGAAGGCTTCATCGAGATCAATTTCAAAGATGCCGACAGGCTTGGTATCAGAAATGGTGAAAGGATAGTAGTAAAGAGCAGAAGAGGAAAGATTGACGCTACCGCAAGGGTCGGCAGAAAGGTTTCCCAGGGCGAGACTTGGATGCCTTTCCATTTCCCCGATTCGCCCGTCAACAGGCTCACCAATGCGGCACTTGACGATTTCGCAAGAATACCGGAATTCAAGGTGTGCGCGGTTGCGATTGAAAAGATGACGGCTGAGGAATAGGCTTAAAATATACCGGAGGAAAAACAATGGAAATAGAAGAGGCAAAGAGACTTTGGACTGAAAGGATGGTAAGCATCACCGAAACCGAAACTTTGCCTCTTTTTGATTGCTGCGGCAGGGTCGCGGCGGAGGATATTTTTTCCGAAATCGATGTGCCGTCCTTTCCGAGATCGGCAATGGACGGTTATGCAGTCAGGTCATCCGAGCTTGAGGGCGCCTGCAGTGAAAAACCGGCGGTGCTTTCGGTTGCAGGAGAAATAGATGCGGGTGATGTTCCGGAACATGACGGAAACGGTAATGTTCCGGCTTATCCCGAAAAAACCGCTGTCCGCATCATGACAGGCGGTATGATACCTGAGGGCTTTGATGCAGTCGTAAAGCAGGAGAACACCGATTACGGCGAAACAAAGGTAAGTATCTACAGATCCGTGCCGCCGTTTATGAATTACTGCCCCGTCGGAGAAAATTTCGGAAAGGGCGCGCTGCTGGTAAAAAAAGGAGAACTTTTTGGGCGCGCAGCGATAGGAACCCTTGCAGCGGCCGGAATCGACAAAGTTAAGGCCGTAAGAAAGCCCCGGCTTGCGATAATAAATACCGGAAGCGAACTTCTTGGACCCGGAGAAAAGCCGGAGCCCGGGAAAATATATTCAAGCATTGGTGCGATGCTAAGATGCGCGGCCGAAAGATCCGGAGCGGAAACTGTGCTTCTTACAATATGCCCGGATGACAGGCAGACCATTATCGATACGTTGAAGAAGGCAATCAAAACGGCGGATATAGTGATCACCACCGGCGGAGGGTCGGTAGGAAAGAAGGACCTGATACCTGACATGATCGAGGGGCTCGGAGGAAACATTTTGTTCAGAAGGGTAAACATTCAGCCCGGTACGCCGAGTCTCGGAGCCATGGTAAAAGGCAAGCCGGTCCTTGCGCTGTCCGGAAATCCCTATGCCGCCCTTGTAAACTTTGACATATACTTTTATGTCGCCCTGTCAAAGCTTACCGGCTGTAAGGCACTCCTGCCTAAAGAAGGAGTCGCCGTAATGCAAAATGATTATAAAAAACAGAATTTCCACCGGCGCTTTATAAGGGCGAGAGTCTGCTTCGGAAAGGTGGAAACTGAAGCTGACAACAGATCGTCGGTAATCTCAAATATGGCGGAATGCAACTGCTATGCGGACATACCGGCCGGAACCTGTCTCAAAGCGGGTGATGAAGTTCGCATCATGATGATGCCGGGATAAAGAAGGAGAAAAATGCAGCAAAAGAATCGAAAACTTGGTATCGGTATCCTTGCCGGCGGCAAAAGCAGCCGCATGGGAGAAAACAAGGCCTTAATGAAGATAGGCAGGGAAAGGATAATCGATAAGCTCACGAGAGAGCTGGGAGGCTTTTCCGAGCTCATTATTTCCGCTGCAAAAAAAGGAGAGTATGAGGATCTCGGTTTCCGCATGGTCTATGACGAAGCAAAGGAAATCGGCCCTATAGAAGGGATAAGATCCGTGCTGTCTGCGGCAAAGGAGGAGTTTGTCTTCATATGCGCCGCCGATATGCCGAATATCTCAAGGGAGTTTGTCCTTGCTCTTTCCCATTTCATAAGCTCGGACAACGACTGCTATGTTATAACGGACGAGGAGCATATACAGCCGCTCTGCGCGATCTACCGTAAAAGCGTGCTTCCTGTGATCGAGGAGCTGATAAAAGAGGGAAAATACCGTCTCCGCTTGATCTTTGACAGGGTAAATACCAAGTATATACCGATAGAGATCCTGAATTTCAGCAGTAAGACGGTTAAAAACATAAATACAAGGGATGATTATACAGAAGCGTTAAAGCCCTTTGTTTTCGCTGTGAGCGGACCGAGCGATTCGGGTAAAACGGGGCTGATAGTAAGGCTTATAAACGAGTTCATAAAAGACAACATGTCGGTTTGCGTGCTTAAACATGACGGACATGACAGTCTTTCGGACAAGCCGGGTTCTGATACCGAAAGGTTTTACCTGGCCGGGGCGACGGTAAGCGCAGCTTTTTCTGACAGCGGGAGTATCATACACCGCAGGGAAGAGGGCAGCTTAAATACCCTGATATCAAGGCTTGGGGATGACTCCGGTACCCCTGATTTCATAATTGTCGAAGGAATGAAGAATTCAAAGCTTCCAAAGGTTGAAATCGTCAGAAAGGGTGTTAGCGAAAAAGCTGTGTGCGATAAAGAGTATGTCAT